>Ga0206872_10229_pt2 | contig 15365 bp, 9 predicted proteins | sample Alteio_BWOrgCont_34_FD_152906 | JGI IMG/M metagenome (GOLD analysis project Ga0206872, IMG submission 152906) | Enriched cells from forest soil in Barre Woods Harvard Forest LTER site, Petersham, Massachusetts, United States -... | ecosystem: Environmental > Terrestrial > Soil > Temperate forest >... | reverse complement strand
TGCCTGCCACGATGCAGATGCGATCTCGATTGGAACGTCCGACGGCGCATTATGCTTCAACCCGACGGAGCCTTCCGGCAGGGTCGTTCTCTCTCCAACTTACCGGGCCAATCTTTGGTATATGCTGAAGGTCGTCGCCGATCCTGTCACGGGTACCGCCGACATTTTTCTCAACGGCAAACCAGCCGCGCACGGGGTGGCTTTCAAATCTCCTGACCACAGCTTTGACACGGTTAAGTTTACCTCCAGTCACGGCATCATGTGGGTCGATGACGTGCAAGTCTATCCCTGGCAGGATTACCCTGCCGATTATGTGCCCGAGCCCAAGCCATGTCCTGCCAAAGAGCCGTATATTGTCGGTCTTCAAAGCTGCAACCTGTGGCGCGAGGGGACGGCCTACTGCGGTTGGGATTTTGTTTATCCGTTGGGCGACCGTAAGCCATACCTGGGCTGGTACGATGAAGGGAATCCGGAAGAGACCGACTGGGAAATCAAATGGGAAGTTGAGCACGGTATCACGTTTGAAATGCACTGTTGGTATCGCGTGAGCCACGATGCGGTTGGAAATCCGATAAAAGATGGTGATATGGATCAATCCATCATCAAGGGACTCTTCAATGCCCGTTACAGCTCCTTTAAAAAGTTTGCCATCATGTACACCAACGACAACGGAGGCTTCACGACGTATGATGACTTTTGCCAAAACATCGTTCCCTATTGGATCGAATATTTCTTCAAGGATCCGCGCTATTTCAAGCTCGATGGCAAGCCCGTGATCTGCCTCTACAACTACGACAAACTGGTAAAGGATCTCGGCGGTGCGGAGAAAGTGAAGACCGCTGTGCAATATTTGCGCGATGAGGCTGCCAAGGCCGGCTTCCCCGCTTTGATTATCGTCACCGAATTGCGCAATCCAGAGACCGTTGCGAAGATGCAGGACCGCAAGGCCGCCGGATTCGACGCCATCTACGCCTATGAGTGGTCTGCATCTAAATTTGAAGTCCAGCAAAAATACAATCTGGACCAACGCGACATGGCTACCCAGGCCGGTATTGATCAACTGCCCACTTTCGGCATGGGCTGGGACTCGAGACCTTGGGGCGGTGGCCGGGCTGGCTGGGCATCCAAGGAGGAATACAAGAAAACAGCTCTCTGGGTGCGCGACGAACTCATGCCCTCCGAACCGCCTGGATCGCTCGGCGCGCGCATGTTGATTCTCGACAACTGGTCCGAATTCGGTGAAGGCCATGTGATTATGCCCTCAGATATTCACGGCTTTGATTATCTGGACGCCATTCGCGAAGTCTTTACAGATGGCGGACCTCCCAAAGACCTAAAGCCTACGGAAGAACAAAAGCGCCGCTTTAACATCCTCTTTCCAAGAGATTAGCCCTGTGCTGGACTTTGTTTCACGTTTCCTCGTTGGCATGAATGTCTTTATTGGCTTTATCTCATTCTGCTCAATAAGTGTTTGTAGTATCTGAGCGCACAGAGCCTGGAGTTCCTATCGCGCACTCAGTGCCAGTTCTAACGGAATAAAATGCCAAGTAAATTCATCTCACCTAGGTCAGGTTCCCGTAGGCAATCATGAAAACAATATCGCAATTCCTTCAGAAAACGAGACGATCCCCCTTTTTGATAAGGACTGAAGGACATGATCGGTGGGCTCCCTTGTTTCTAAGATTGGTGATCGGCTTTGGTTTTATGGAACATGGTTGGGCCAAGCTGTCGAGAGGACCGGAGCACTTTGAACAGCTACTCGTTCAAATTGGGGCTCCGTTTCCTCATTTCACATCGTGGGCATCACCTCTCGTGGAAATTTGGGCGGCTTTGCGATCTTCGTTGGGGCGTTTGTGACGATTGCTTCTCTACCGCTCATCGTCATCATGTTGGTGGCGCTGTTTACCGTCCATCTCAAGTACGGGTTCAGTTCAATAAATACAATAGGTTTAACGCCTACCGGTCCTGTCTTCGGTCCTCCAGGCTACGAGGTGGTTTTATTGTATATTGCAGGCCTAGTGTCCTTCATACTGGGAGGAGCGGGAATCCTTTCTGTCGATGACTGGATCATCAGTCGAAAGTAGCGACCTTCGCAGCTATTGGCGGCGCTCAGTTAATGGCGGGGAGCCGCACGGGGATGCCGCAAGAGGCGGCCGGTGAGTTCGTGCGCGTGCTTATGTTTCTCCTCAACTGACACCAAAAAGTTATAGAATGCGGTCTATTGTGTCTCCCATCGTCTCCGGTAGTCACGCGGGGTCATGCCCTTGATCCTGCGAAATTGATCGTTGAAATTGGAAAGGTTATCGAAGCCGGCGTGCATCGCGACATCGAGAATGCTTTTGCTTGAATCGGGCAGGACCTGACAGGCGCGGTTGATCCTGATTTCGTTGCGAAACTGGACATAATTCTTGGCACGCACCGTTTGAAAAAACAGCTGAAGGCTGGAGGCGACATTGCCACGTTCCGCGAGACGGCTTCCTGTGAAGGAAGCTTGTTGGGGGCGGCGTTGATGAAGTTCAACACGCGGTTAAGTCGCTGGTCCGCCTCAAGATTGTGGATCGGTGAATATGTCGGAGAGGCGAGTGTCTTGCACTCTTTGCTCTCGGCCAGCATTCCTAAAATAGAGATGAGCTCTGCTACGCGCTTCCAGTGACCTTTAGGAAGCTTTTCCAAGGTGACGATTCTCTCCGCCACGAGGCGTTGCGTCTTTCCGCGAAACCTTAGTCCAAGCCTTGATCGTTCCGAAAGATGGCCAACCCTCCGCATCTCCGGCTTTTCAAGGAAGCCCGGACCGAGGCAGTCGGGAAGGAACTGGATAAAAATGGAACGCTGCCGTTTTTTATGCACCGGCTTGGCCGTCCAGGAATGTGGAAGATTGGATCCAAGGAGGCAAAGATCACCAGCTTGAAAATTTTCCACCGAGTCGCCAACAAATCTCAGTCCTTCTCCCTCCTAATACAGATCGATCTCGATTTCCGGGTGGTAATGCCACGCAAACGGCAGGCTCCACTCATTCATATGAAAGACGTGGAATGATGCGCGCGAATCCACCGGGATCGATTCGAAAAGAGGCTCGCTGATTTTCTTGCCGCAGGATGAATAATATTTGTGGATCATTTCGTCCCTTCAGGGGCCGGGGAGGGGGCTCGCAACCATGGTTAAAAAAGCATCAGAATTAATCAAGCACCGGGTAGAAGCCTGAGCGCCTGGAGTTTAAATTATTGTCGGGAGATTTCATCCATGAGCGACGGCTGCCCCTTTCATCAACCCGATCCTTTTCAAAAAGCCCGCGCCGAAAAAGGCGTCATCACTCCAGAACTGGACGGTGATCGCATCCCCATGATTCTACGATTCAAGGATGTTAAAGACGCGATAAAGAATCCAGAAAAATTCAGGTCTGAAGCTTTCCGCGTGCCCATACCGTCAGAGGAAGATGTTCGCAGCGTCAGGCAGATACCCGTCGAAGTAAATCCACCGGAACATGGTCCGTACCGTGCGATTGTGGAGCCGTATTTTCGCCGCCCACTCCTGCCTGAAATGATCGAAAAGGTTGATGCGTTGGTCCGCGAATTATTGTCTGCCGCAATGCAGACTGACTCGATTGAACTTGTTCGCCAGTTTGCGCTTCCGCTTCAGTCACGCGCCCTCACCTACCTCCTCAACGTACCCGAGTCCGAAGCCACCACTTGGATCAGTTGGGGAACCCACGTCTACCGGGACGGCGGCGACGGAAAGGCGAAGGGCGCCAAGCTCGATGCCTATATCGAAAGTGCCCTCGACAAGGCGGCCGCCCATCCGGGTGAGGATTTCTTCAGTGCCTTGACGCAAGCGACCTTCCAGGGCCGTCCCCTTACAAGAGAAGAAATGATGGGCTTCGTGAACCTCACCTTCGCCGGTGGCCGTGATACGATCATCAATTCAGTTTCATCGGTTTTGGGCCTGATCGCACAGGATCCCCAATTGCTGGAATACTTACGCGCCCATCCAAAGATGATTCTCTCCGCCAGCGAGGAATTCATGCGCGTCATTTCTCCTCTCACGCATACGGGCCGCGTCTGCCCCGTCGATACGGATGTCCTTGGTGAGCAAGTTCGGGCGGATGAGCGTGTCTCCGTTTGCTGGGCTTCGGCAAATTACGACGAGACCGTCTTTGAGGCGCCACAGGAAATTCGTCTCGATCGAAAGCCCAATCCACACATCGCCTATGGCTTTGGTACGCACCTCTGTCTTGGGGCGGCCCATGCCCGATTGATCATTCGCACCATATTGCGCCAACTCTGCGAGGGCGTCGAATCGATCCAGATCCTCGAAGCAACGAAAAACGAGCCTAATGAGGCCGACTTTTTGCGTCACGTTGGGTACAAATCTTTAATCGTCAAAATCACTCCCCGTGGGCCGACGAATTCCTAGGGCTGCCTCTCAAAAACTATGCCTTTTTTTCCCATGACACGACCCTGCCTGTGCTGTCTTTTCTTCGCTGTTATCACCTGCTTCGGCTTTTTGACGGCAATCGCGGCCGATGCTCAGCCTGCACCAGCTACACCGCCGCCTCCCACACCGCAGAACCAGCCCATCACGGTGCCCAATTATTCGGTTGCGACTTCCCCTGACAGTATTGCGCCGACGCCGGCGACGCAGCCCGAAAGTAATGTCCAGGTCTACGGAGAGCCGCGGAATAGCGTGGGGCATCCGTGTACGCTGGTGGATAGCGACGACATCGCGCGTTACAAGGAGATCCTCAAGACCAATATCGATGCGCAGACAAATCTGCAAGGCCAGATAAAATACTGCGATAACGCGATGTCCAAGCCCCTGGCCATCCCTGCGGCAGAAAAAAATCCCGACGGCTCCTGGAAATACATGGGCGAACAGACCCACAACACCGGCGGCAACGGGGCTACGATGCAAGCGTTGGGAACCGTGTATCAGTTAACGGGCGACGAAAAATACGGGGAGTTCTGCAAGAAAATGCTGCTGGCCTACGCCGACAATTACAACAACTGGGGGCATCCGCCCGGCTGGACTCCAGCCAGGTATCGCAGTGCGCAAGATGGTCGGTTGAGCTTCCAATTTCTCAACGACGGCAACTTTTTGAATGCGGCGGCGTATGCCTACGACTTGGTCTATAATCTGCCGTCATGGACCCCGGCGGAACGTGCCCATGTCCGCGATGATTTTCTCAAGGCGATCGCGGCCCAGTTTTGGGCTCCGGAAATCGCCAAGGACGACTACCTGAGCCAGACGAACAATCGCTCGGCCCTTTGCACCGCCGGTGTGCTGATCGCGGGCTACGCCACCGAAGACCAGGAAATGATCAACAATGCGCTTTACGGTCCCGGCGGCACCAAGGACGCGCCGACCGGCGGCTTGCTCAAGGTCCATTTTGGCGAAACGTGCCTTCTGCCCGACGGACTGTGGGTTGAAGGCGCTCCCGGTTATCAATTGGGCATCGCCTCCTGCGGATTATTCAACGATGCCAACACGCTCTGGCACCATGGCATCGATATGTACCGTTATCGCAATGGCGCGCTGAAGCGGCTGCTCGATTCCGCCCTCGTCCTTGCCTATCCGAACAACTCCATGACGGTGGCAGCGTTGCATGACTCCGGGCAGTTCAGCCTGCTCGACAGTCCGCCCTGGTTAAGCAATGAAATCGGCGTTCCCTACGAGAACGGGTACCTGCGCTACAAGAATCCGCGTTATTTACCCATCATTCGCCATGTGCAACAGCAGCATGCGGAGGCGCTCACCATGACGTTTCACAACGGAGGGCCGTCGCTGTTTCTCGACCTGCCGCCAGCGGACCAAGACCCGGCTCCTAAGATAGAAAACGTTAATTTTTACTCCGTCGGTTATGGCATCATCCGGCAGCCCGCGCCCATGGGAGCCAACCAATTGCTGTTGGAATATGGCGTCTGTGCCGGCCACTCCCACCCCTCCAAGCTCGCTATTGACCTTTACGCTCTAGGCAGCAGCAACATGATGCCCTTCCCGGGTATGGTTTTCCCCTATGATAATCCGCTGCAGACAAAATGGTTCACGACGACATTGAGCAACTGCGACTTGATGATCGACGGAGTGTCCCAAGACTTCGGCGGCGACTACTTCCTCTACAAAAGAGGATCTCCTGCTCCCGTGGCGGACCAACTCGTCTACGCCCCCGCCGCGACCATGGGCCTCCAACGGGCATGGTCGAATACTCTGAACGCCCAACTGTTCCCGGGAGGGATGAAACGCGCCGCCGGCGTCGATCTGCCGGAGCCTGCTTACACCCAGATCGACCAGGACCGTTCGCTCTTCATCACACCCGAGTACCTGGCTGATATTTTCGGTGCGTTCAGCACGGCTCCGCACAAATACGATCTCGCCTGGCACATCCTCGGCGACTTGACCACCACGCTCAAGCCGGAGCCGTTCACGTTTCCCGATCCGGTGCCCTACGGCTACGACGCGATGGAAAACGTGACGCACGCCAACAGCGACCAGGCGTGGACGGCGACGGTCGTGACGGCCAACCAGCAAACAGTCCGTTTCCTTGCCGCCGGCGGAACGCCGACCGATGTATACTTCGGTAACCGCATCGCTGACCCGAGGGCGACGAAAAACATCGAGAAGCCGCCGCTCTTTTTCCAGCGCCGCGACAACCAGAACAATGTGATCTTCGGCAACGCCGTCGATATTTCCGGCACTCCGAACGGCTATCTTAAAAGTGTAACGCAGGAGGGAAGCCTCGACGTTGGCTACGGCCTGCTGAAGCTCGAGACGGTGAAAGGCACCGACCTCTGTTTCACCGCCTTCCGGCCTGGCAGCTACACCGTCGACGGAATGACGACCGACGCGATGCAGGCGATGGTCCGCATGGATGGCGCGAACGTGAGCGGGATTTACCTCGGCGGCGGTACGTCGCTTAATACCGCTGGAGGATCCGTCCAGCGCAGCGCACCGGGACTGGCCTACGTGGAAAAAGCGACCGATGGCGGTTACATCGTGGGCAATCCCTCGCCAAGCGACGCCACCGTGACTGTGACCCTATCGGCACTCTCCGGCCTCAAGGCCTACGCGCTGGATGATACCGGAAAACAAACTGACGCCGCGACGGTAAAGAACTCCGGCCCGCAGACTTTCAGCTTGGATCTCAAAGCCAATTCAAAGGTCGGTTTCGCTGCCAAGTAACCTCAGTCATGACCTAAAGAACTGGCGCACCAAACATCGCCCTCCTGATAATAAACCGCGAGTTAGTGATACGGAACACCTATGAAATCGATATTTTCCGAAAAATTGAAGTGGGCGAGTATTATTTGCGTGGCAGCCATGGCCGCGAGCACGAACGCGCAATCGGCTGACACAAGTCCTGGCTCCCAGGAAAGTCTCACCAAGTATCCTTTGGTCGATGTGAAGGAACGCAGTGAGGTTTCCCAATACGGCATCACGTGGAAATTTGATCACCCTGTAAAATCGGGGCAGTTCGTGAATGGCGATTGGTGGATGGTCGGTCCGGTAACCGTGGTCGGTGTGACCCCGGGGCCAACCCAGGGACCCTTGCCTGGCGAGGTGACCATGAAGGATGCAATTACCGACAACGTCAAGGACCTCAAGGGGCCTATAAAAACCATATTCGGTTTTGTGCCCCCCGAACTGGTTACCAACGGGAGCGACATGCGAATGCGCAACGGCTCCATGGTCATCACCAAATTCGGCACCCGGCAGGGATTTGACTCCCGCAGTACGACCTATGACCCCGCCACCAGCATAGCCTTCCCGTACAAGCTGGACGCCAACCGCACGCTCATCTCCACCGTCAGCAATTCCGACCCCATCGTCGAGAACTGCCGCCATCAGATCGTATGGCGTGCCGAGAAAAAGCAGCGAAGCCTAATCCAAACCGCGGCAGTATTGACCTGCCTGGCGAGTGAACCGCCGGCGGATGCCTTCCGCCCGCCCTACGCCGGGACGGAGAAGCCCATCTACGAAACCAAGGACCTCCATTGGGACTTGCTTCTCAATCTGAAATTGGACGATATGGAGGGCTATTTCCAGAAGCCCTGGCTTAATCCGGCAGACCCAACGTGCGAGGTCGCGACGTGGCAGGACTTCGAGAGTTATTTGCAACGGCCATGGCTCGGTTTCTACGGCAGCAGCAGCACGGATGGTTTCAGCCAAGTGCTCTGGTACATGGAGCCGAGCGAGAATCAACCCACTGTATCTTCGGCCTGCTTTGGGAGGGAAGACTCGCGCGTGAATTCCATCGCCAGCCTGATGGTGCACTTGGATGTGCCCAGGGCGCGCAAGGAGAAGCTGGTGATTGGCCTTGTTCAGCGCGGAATCGATGTCTCGGGAATTTTCAAGGCTGGCACGGACGGTCGCTGTAGCTGGGTTCAATCTGGTCTCAAGTGGCCGGTCCTCTTCGCCAGCCTGATGCTGGACAAACCGGAGTTGCGGCAGTTTCCCGAGCAGGTACCTTTCCATGAAGATGTCACGACTTATTACGGAACGGGTTGGTTCGGGCAGACCGCGCTTTGGCGCATCGTCTGGCACGATCACCTGATCGATTCCGATGAGGAGCGCTCACCTGAGCAGCGAACTGGGAACGACGGGATATCCGAGAATTACCGCTCCTACGGCTCCAGCGGCAAGGCTTGGCTTGGCACCGCTCTCTCCGTGCGCCTGATGAAGGCGATCAAGCTCTGGGGGCACGACGCCTTCTTCGATTACTGCGATCGATGGATCGATGACGATCCACGCTACAAAGAAGCGCGTGGACTTAATCTGCAACCGCAGTGGGAGACCGATACCTATGATCCCTTCGTCACCGCCATGTGGAAAACTTACCGCAAAAGCGCACCGGAACAGGAAATGTCCGGGCAGAACTTCAAGGCCGTCTGGGAAAAGAAACCGGATGGCTGGACTATCCACTGGGAACCCAATCCCAAACCTGACCCGGCGGCGGTTGCCGAGCATGTTGACGCCATCCACAAAGCGTACCCTCAGGATTATCCTTCACCGGATGTCCTCAGTAAACTATGGCAGCCCGAACTGGACGCAGAATCGCCAAAGGTTCGCGAAGAATGCGTAGCCCGCACCAAAGTCTCGGAGGCAGAGGCTAAGGCCAAGCCAGCGCCGGCAAACACGGTGGCCGTGGTAGCCGCACCCAATTTCAGCGCCGAAGGCGGTGGTAATATCAAACTCGCAGACTCCAAATCTGGAGCGATCGGCAAAGTTCTTTACGGTTGGGACACACTTGGTCATTGGATCGAGTGGAACGTCGATGTGCCGTCTGAAGGATATTATTATCTGACCCTTTGCTACTGTAGCCCAATGGATAAAATAGAACGTGAAATCACGATCAATGGTGAGGTACAGGAGCCGTTTGCGTTGATGGTCTTCCCGTCAACCGGCGGTTGGTCCGGTGACGCGGACAATTGGAGACTTTTGACCGCACAGAACCCGGTTTCCAATCAACCGTTGCTGTTGAAGCTCAAGCAGGGAAAGAATGTGATTCGCCTGACTAACATCAACGGTCGCGGGATAAACCTGAACTACCTTGCTGTGACCAGCCCGGATGTCAAAGTGACGCGGGAGATACTTGCAAAAGATCTGTCGCAAAAGTGAGTATTATAGTTCCTTTTCCATGGATCGATCCTTTATGAATATTCCCCAATTTCTCGGCCAAGGTAAAATCACCTTCAGTTCGAAATCGAAGCCCGAGCCTGGCGAAGGCCAGCTTTTGATTCAGGTCAAGGCGAACGCGCTCTGCGGTTCAGAGAAAGGTCAATTTTACGGCGGAACGAAAATCACGCCCGGCCATGAAGCCGTAGGAATCGTTGCTGCAGCAGGCCCCAAAACGAGCACGCCGGTCGGCACGCCCGGTGCGGTTTTCCTCATGGATTTTTGCGGCCAATGCCGCTCGTGCCGTCAGGGTTTCACCAATCAGTGTTTGAACAAGCGCGCCGACATGGGTTTCTCCCACGACGGTGGCTACGGTCCGTTCATGCTGGTGCATGAGAATATCTTCTTCCCTACTGGCCCCGACATTTCGGCGACCGAGGCGACGCTGTTGCTCGACGTCATGGGTACCGGCGGCCATGCGTTGAATCGCGGGCGACTCATCCGTCCCGATATTGAATCGATTCTCATCATGGGTGCGGGGCCCATCGGTCTCGGCGTGCTGGCGATGGCCAAGGTGCTTTTCGCAAAGGAGACGCCGGTTTATATTACGGATTTTGTTCCCTACCGCCTTCAGCTTGCGGAAAAACTCGGAGGTATTCCGATCAATCTCGCGGGCCGTCCCGCCGACAAGCTTCTTGAAGGCGCTTTGCCTCAATCCGCCGATCTTGCCGTTGATACTTCCGGCAAGACCGTCGCGCGCCAGGCCGCTCTCGCGGCGCTCGGTCAACGCGGGGTCCTCGTCTGCGTCGGCCATGGCGAGGAACTCAACCTCAATGTCACGCAACATCTCATCGCTCCAGAACGGACAGTGATGGGAAGCGAATATTTTGCCTTCAACGAACTGCCCGAAAACCTGCGTCTGCTCAAGACTCACCGTGCCTATTTTAACCAGATCATCACCCACCGCTTCGGCGTGAATGAGATTCAGCACGCTTTCGAACTGTTCTTCAAAGGTGAGACCGGCAAGGTCGTCATCGAGCAATAGGTGGCCGTGGAAAAGAAACTCAAGGTTGCTGTGGTGGGCGACGGTGGTTTTGTCTCGGTCTGCCTTCCCAACGAAGCTCATTTCGAACCAACGCTGGAAATCATCCGCGCCGGAGCGGTTTTCGTGACTCTTTCTCCGATGGAAAATGTCTCGCTCTCCTGGCGCCCATCCCTCGCACAGTTTCGCGGTCCGCATCCATAGGCCTGCACGAAAATCTTGTAAAACTGTGCATAGCTGCCAAAGCCCGCGGCGTAGGCGGCCTCCGTCAGGGTTTTCTGCCCGGTCTGCCGGTATTCCTGCCAAAAGCGAGAGAGCCGGAATGAATTTCGATAGCGACTCAACGGCACTCCCACTTGGCGGCGAAACGTCCGGCTCAGGTAGGCTTCGCTCACACCGCAGGCTTTGGCAAGCCGACCGAAACTCTCTTCCCATCCGCCTTCGCCTAAAAGCTTGAGAGCGCGGCACACCGCCGGATGCAGGGCCACCTCATCCCCCAACGCCTTACCGGTTCGCTGGCATCGCCAGCATAACAACAGCAAGTGGTGGAGGCCTGCATTCAATCCGTCAGGATCGCCGTGCTCGAAGGAAAAATCAGATCCCACCCCGAATCCGGCCTCCCGATTGAGCAGCCCCGAATCGAGAGAACCCTGCATAAGGGAATCCATCGTCTTACGGATCAGATCAAACGACTCCGGCTCGAGCAGAGTATGGAGAATACCGTCCTGCTTATTGCTTTTGCGTTTCAGGCCTTCGTAGATTGGGGTGTGGCAGGAGCGGGCAATGAGGGAGGGCTTGAAGACGACCACATAATTTTGCGCCTGGTCCGAGCGATCGACCAATTGATGTTCCTGTGCGGGAAAAAGCCAGAGCAGGGTCCGTGGTTGAAACGTGAACCGCCGTCCGCCCAGCACATAAGTGATGGTTCCCCGCACGACCAGATTCAACTCCAGTTCGATATGGTGATGGCTCTTGAGCTTGGGCGGATTATGGAGCGATTCCGCGAGAAAGAGGAAGCCGTCGTACCGTTTCCGAAGCTTCAGATTCTCCAGCATTATGACAAAATATGATAACTATTAGACGTTTGTCGAGAAGACATCCGCGGGGACTGGGAGTAAATTAGGATCATTCGCTGACCGCCATGACATTGTCCCTTGATTCGCGCCCGTTCGGCCTCCTTCCCACGGGGCAGCCCATTGATGCCTGGACCTTTAACGGGCCCGGTGGGCTGTTACTTGAAACGATCACCTATGGTGGCGCCGTCACCCGGTTGCTCGTGCCCGACCGGGAGGGACGCATGGCGGACGTTGTCCTCGGTTTCAACGATCTCGATTCTTATCTGGCGAGCAACGCCTTTTTTGGAGCAAATGCTGGCCGAGTGGCCGGCCGCCTCACGGGTGGCGCTTTTCAACTCGACGGGAAAATCTACGACTTGGTCCGGAACGATCCTCCCAACCATCTCCATGGCGGCCTTCAAGGTTTCGATAAGAAAGTCTGGACGGCAACGCCGCTGAAGCGATTGGATGGCGCGCCCTCCCTGCGTCTCACCTATCGCAGTCGCGACGGCGAAGAGGGCTATCCGGGGAACGTGGACGTCGCCATCACCTATACCCTTGGCGCTGACGCCACTTTCCTGATCGAAACTGAAGCCGTCACGGACCACCCCACTCCCTTCAGTACCACTCACCATTCCTACTTTAATCTCGCGGGGGAAGGAACGGGCTCCGTCGCGGATCATGAACTCCAGATCCACGCCGCCGAGGCGATCTCCACCGACAAGTTTATGACCCTTCTCGGTGTGCGTAAAGCGGTCACGAATCACGGCAATGATTTTCGGCAGCCTCGACGACTGGGCGACGCGATCCCATCGCTGTTTAAAAACCACGGGGATCTTTACGCTCTCGATTCGTCGATCTCTCTCCTAGCGCCCGCCGCGCGCCTGGTTCACCCCGGCAGCGGACGCGTTCTCAGCGTATCGACCACCGAGGCCTATCTTCAACTTTATACGGGCGCTTCCCTCAGGGGCGATTTACCGGGAAAATCAAACATCCCCTACGGTCCCTATGCTGGAATCTGCCTTGAATGTGAAGGATATCCGGATGGCGCGAACACCCCGGATCTAGGCGACATCATTCTACGGCCCGGCCAACGGCTTAAGCACACCACGGCCTATACCTTTTCAACCTGTCTGGAATAACACCATGAACCCCGAAACCGCCGTCCTCCCCCAGCCGCCCTCCAAACTCGACTACAGCCTCACCGGCGTGAACTCCGCCCTCGCCGTGGAGAAAGGTCTCGCCGAAGCGGACTGGTATCAATGCCCCGTCCCGCGCGAGACCATGCGCAAACTTCTTGAGCGTCACGATGGCCCCGCAATCCGCGATACGCTCCTCTGGTTTGGTCTCATCCTCGGCAGCGCGTATGCCACCTATATCCTTTGGCCCACAGGGTGGGCGGTCTTGCCGTATCTCATCTACAGCGTGCTCTATGCCTCGACTTCGGATTCCCGCTGGCATGAGGCCGGTCACGGCACCGCCTTCAAGACCGACTGGATGAACAATGCGCTCTATGAGATCGCCTCGTTCATGGTCATGCGTGAATCCACCGTCTGGCGTTGGAGCCATACCCGGCATCATAGCGACACCATCATTGTCGGTCGCGACCCCGAAATCGCGGTCCCCCGTCCGCCCGATATCAAGGGCATTCTTCTCGGGTTCTTCTCCCTGCCGAACTATCCCAGATACTTTCGGCATCTCGTTCTCCACACGTTTGGCCGCATGAGCGACGATGAGAAAACCTATATCCCCGCGAGCCAATTCCCCCAAATATATCTTAAGGCCCGAGTCTCGCTCCTTGTTTATCTTGGCGTTGTCGTTCTCGCCCTCGCCACCCACAGTTTCCTGCCGCTCCTGTTTATCGGATTGCCCAACGTTTTCGGCAGCTGGCTCATGGTCGTTTACGGCATGACCCAGCATGCTGGTCTTGCGGAGAACGTTCTCGATCACCGCCTTAATTGCCGAACGGTCTATATGAATCCGATCCACCGGTATCTCTACTGGAACATGAATTACCACGTTGAACATCACATGTTCCCGCTCGTCCCTTACCACGCGCTGGGAAAACTTCACGCCGCGGTGAAGGACGATTGTCCCACGCCCTACCCAAGCCTGCTCGCGGCTTGGCGCGAAATCGTTCCTTCCATCCTCCGTCAGGTGAAGGACCCCGCCTACCACGTGAAGCGCCGGTTGCCTGAATCCAAGCTCCGGCCGATCGAAGGAGCGCGCCTCTCGGAGGCCAAACCCGACGCGCACGGATGGATCGAGGTTTGCGCCGCCGCCGATCTCGGACCCGCCGACGTCATCCGCTTCGATCACGGCAAGAAAACCTACGCCCTCTATCGCGATAGCGAAGGCACCCTCTATGCCACCGATGGCATCTGTACCCACGGCAACACCCATCTCGCCGACGGTCTCGTGAAAGGTAAAATCGTTGAGTGCCCCAAGCACAACGGCCGCTTTAATCTCAGCGACGGCTCGCCCGCGCGCGCGCCTGTCTGCCGCGGGCTCGCTACCTACCCTCTGGAAGAGCGCCAGGGCCGCCTCTATCTCAATGTCATCCGCGCGGGAGGCGCCGGAGCCCGCGCGCAAAAAACCTACCAGCTCCGCGTCGTCAGCAACCGCAACGTCGCCACCTTCATCAAGGAACTCGTCCTCGAATCGATCGATCCCGCCGAGAAGATCACGTTCACACCCGGCGATTACTTCCAGGTCAATATCCCGACCTACGACTCGATCTCCTTTCGCGATTGGGATATCCCGGAACCCTACGCGACGGTCTGGAGAAACCAGCATATCTTCGACCTCGTCGCCCATAACGCGGAGATCGATCGCCGCAATAACTACTCCCTCGCCAGCAACCAGCAACTGGAGAGCACTTTGCGGTTCAACGTCCGGCTGGCCACCCCGCCCCCCGGGCAGGATTGCCCACCCGGGGTGGGATCAGCTTACGTCTTCAATCTCAAACCCGGCGATACCGTCACCGCGATCGGTCCCTTCGGCGACTTTCACATCAAGCCCACCCAGCGCGAGATGGTCTACATCGGCGGCGGAGCCGGGATGGCCCCGCTCCGCGCGCATCTCTCCCATCTTCTCGAGACGGAGAAGACCGCCCGCAAGGTCAGCTTCTGGTACGGCGCACGTTCACGGCAGGAAATTTTCTACGAGGACTACTTCCGGAAGCTCGCGCAGGAGCATCCTAACTTTTCCTTTCACCTCGCCCTCTCCTCCCCGCAGCCCGAGGACAACTGGACGAGCTATCTGGGCTTCATCCACGAAATTGTCCTGGAAAAATACCTGCGCGATCACGTCAATCCGCGGGCCGTCGAGTATTATCTTTGCGGACCGCCTCCCATGATCAGGGCTTGTACGAAGGTGCTGGCCGAGATCGGTGTCCCCTCCAATCACATCGCCTATGACGAGTTCTAGAAGGGGTCTTTAATTCTGTTCAGCCAGTTTATCGCAAAACGCCATGCGAGGCGGTGCTTGAAAAAATCGAGCCGAAGCCCACCCTCATCATTCATGGTCTCGATGAAAGATATCGCGCAGGAACTGGGGATCTCTGTCGGATTCGTTTCCAAAGTGCTGAGCGGGCGAATGGGTACCAGCACGGTTAGCCCACGCACGCAGAAGAGGATTTTCAAAAAAGCCGATGAGATGGG
>Ga0206872_10236_pt1 | contig 15375 bp, 16 predicted proteins | sample Alteio_BWOrgCont_34_FD_152906 | JGI IMG/M metagenome (GOLD analysis project Ga0206872, IMG submission 152906) | Enriched cells from forest soil in Barre Woods Harvard Forest LTER site, Petersham, Massachusetts, United States -... | ecosystem: Environmental > Terrestrial > Soil > Temperate forest >... | reverse complement strand
TTTTTGGTTGCTACGAATGTCGCTTTACAAAAACGGCCCAGCATTTTTTATTTAGCCTTTGGCAAAATTGTTTGCAAATAAGCCATTTAGCAAACCTGCTGAATGAAAATATTTGACGTAAAAAATTTAATTAATTAACTTAAACTTTGTTAAATTAGCTAAGTCAAAAACTCCAAATAAACAATTTCACGATGAAAAGAATCTTAAGAATTTTAGTTTTAATGACGGTAGTGTCATTGTTTGCCGCAACAAAAAGCAGGGCGCAGCTTTCGATCAGGGTGCAGCTTAACCGCCCGCCCCAGTACGAAGCAAACGAACGGGATCATCCGCACCGTCCTTCGCCGAACCATATTTGGGTTCATGAGGAATGGGTGCAGCAAGGCAATCAATACGTTTATCAGCCCGGTTATTGGGCATTGCCTCCAAAGATAGATTGGAACCCTGGCCATTGGGTACAGCAAAATGGAGGAAATGTATGGGTTCCCGGCCATTGGATAGTATACATTAACGGCCAATGGACTAACTTGAAATACTAACCGTTTAACCGGTAAAACTTTTCAATCAGTAAAGTTGATTTTTTAATGTATTAAATCGTGCTTTATTGATTGGAAGGTTTGCCTTACACGCAATGGCTTACTTATTCGTTGTACTCATTTCAGTATTGAAAGTCATTGGGATGATCATGCCGCCCGGCACCCTGGGGTTGTCCAATATTTGAATGCTTCCCGACATCAGTTGCCGTAACTTTATCTCGCTTATCCAGCCCGTAGTTTTGCTAACCTTAATATCGCTCAAAGTAGTACCGCTAAGGTTGTATTTCATGGGTAAGCCGTTTATTTCCAATGGTTTTGAGCTCGTATCCGAAACCATTGTGCCATCGCCGTGGATCTGGTAAAAATCGGCCGTTACATCAACCAGCTGGTAAATTGTTTGAACGGTGGCTTTGGCCGGCGATTCTAAGTTTGTATTTACAGTCCATTTATCATTTTTTGAAACTGCAGTCGCGGGGAAAATGGCTGTACCTGTTTCTAAACTTCCCTTAAATGTGTTTGCCCCGAACGATTGCAAAAATTGCTTTTTTATTTGGGCCTTTTTTGCTGTATCAATCTTGGGGAAATTATCAAATACGCCCATTATCATTTTTTCGATATTATCAACCGACTTTATTTTCCCGCTTTTGGTTAAGGTTATATTGAAAGGCTTATTCATCATCGCAGCTATAATGGATGAAGGAATATCCGTGCTGTCTTTCTTTTTCGAATCCATGTCAATGGTGGTATTTGCTACATCGAGCTTCATTTCCAGCGATTGATAGCTTACCTCCATGTCGTAAACCGAATCCCGTATCGCGGTAACTTTAAAAGCCATTTTGAATGACATCGCTATATTAACCTTATTCTCTTTCCCGTTAACACTCTGCACCACAGCCGAGTTTCCGGTACTAACCATATAATACGTGTCGCCCTTTACAAGGTGTAAAGCCGGTTTGTATTGCTGGGCCTGGCATGGCGCGAACAAAATTAATAGCGGTAACAGTTTAAAAAAATATTTCATAAGGGCATGGGTGCAGGCTTTTGAAACCGCCCTTTAAAGGTATCACAAAGTTTAGGATTGACAAAGAGGGTTTACGTTAGTTTAAAAAAAGAAATAGCCAGGCTCTCAACCCTGGCTATAACTCAAACTAGCATTATCATTAAATATTCACTCACCATCTTATACGTGATTTTTACAGGATGGGTTACAAAAAAAAATGCCCGGGCTTTTTATAGCAAAGGCAATAGTTTAAATAAAATATTGTCAACGATTAAACATAAATTGCGTTAATAATTAGCGCAAGCTTTTATGTTTAATCATCGAAATACTTACCTTGATAATAAAAAATACAGGAACAGCCTGTATTATTATTCCGATCCAAGCGAGTGTACTCATGATAATGCAAATTTGAGAGTGAATTGCCTTAATAAAGCAAAAATCATACCCAAAGCGTGAAAACAGCTTGTTTATAGGTGCGTTAAACAATTAATTTTTTTTGGGGTGGATTGCATGAAAATAACATGGGAAAAACGCGTAAAAAAATCCACAAAACGCGTAAAAAAATCCACAATTATTTCTAAAAAATCTCTATTAAAATGAGCTGCGTAATTTTATGAGTTTGCAAAAAACAGACAAAACTGACAAAATAGTAGTCATTTTTCGAGTTAATTATTAATTTATATGTTAACTATAAAATCAATTAACAAATTAATATCGGTATAATAACAATATTTAAACAAATAGGTTCAATCAGGAGATTCATGTCAAGCAATATAGATGCCAATGACTTATCATGCAAAGTATGGCGGCTAAATGAACAGTGGATAGTGAGTGGCGTTTGGTTAATAATGGCCTGGCAATCACCCGTTTTTTTGGTTTTCACTCATATCCCGCCCTTCCTTGCTGCAACTTCCTACGGCCCGGTGCTGCTTCCCTTGGCGAGCATCGCTTCTTTGATATATTGGACCGGCGCACTGCCATAACTTAAAAACTTCTCGTTAAAATCTTTTAACTTATACTTATCGCCCATTTTCTTTTTGTAAGCCTCGCGTAAATCCATAATCTCTTTATATCCGGTAAAATAGCTGTCAAGTTGTACGCTTGTTACGCTTACGCGTTTCCATTTTCCTTCGGCTTCCGCCGGCTGCTGAAACGCCTCGTGGGTAAGCAATGTAAGGCCATCCTGTTTCGACATATTTTGTGTGTGCACGCCAAAATCTAAAATCGTGTTGCAAACCGAGCGGAGGTTCCATTTATACCACATCAGCCTCATTTCGGGCTCGTCGTTACCGAAACCATTATCCAGCATCATTTCCTCGCAGTAAACTGCCCAGCCCTCAATCATGGCGGTATTGCCAAAAATTGATTTAATAAGGCTCGGCGATTTATTGGCATAAACCAACTGAACATAATGACCCGGGATTGCTTCGTGTATGCACAAAATCTGTAAAATATACTGATTGTATTCACGCAGGTAACTTTCGGCCTTGGCAGGCGGCCAGCCGGCAAGGCTGCCGACATTGAAGTAGGAATTGCCGGTTTTGTCATAAGGCCCCGGTGAGCTCATGGAAGCGCCGGCAACACCCGCCATATATCCGGGCTCTTTGCGTACCACCAATGGTTTTGCAGGATCGAGGGTTAGAAGGTCTTTCGTCCTTACAAAAGCAGTTAGTTTTGGAATTTCATTTTCAATGGCCGATTGAAATTCTGAAGGCTGAACATGCTTTGATGAAAGTGTATCAATAACCTGCGCAATGAGTTCAAGCGAATCGGCAGGCATTGGCCGGGCGCCAAAGTATTTTGGCCATAATTTTTTGCTGATCTTTGCCATTTCGCGGTGAATATTTTTTTTACGTTCCATCGCGGCATTGTATATTTGCTGGGCGGTTGCCTCAGCCTGGATTTCATATTTAAATTTCGCTTCATAAAGTTCTTTTCCTAACCTGAAGCTTCGGGGATTATCATTTTTGAGTGATTTCAGCCATTCGGCAAAACTTTTTATAGCATCAGCCGAGAGGCGCGCCCGCTCAAGCATTGGTTTTTGCTCCGACTGGGGGATATTCGCTTTCTTTAACGAATCGGCAAAATCCTTTTCAAATATGCCAATGCCGCCGAGGTGCTGGTCAACCGCCAGGCTGGTTAAGTCGGCCACCGGGTTTTTTATCTGTTTTTCGGCCTCTTTGTAATAGGCCGGAATATTGGCCATTTTCTGGTAAAAATTACGCAAACGGGTGGCAAGCGGGGCATAATGCTCATTAAGTATGTAAGCAAATGTGCTGATGACGTTGTACGATGAAGGATCCCACTGCCACGACTTTAATTGCTGGATGCTCCACTCAATCTCTTCCATTTGATTTTGCATCAAATGGTAATCTATTTTATTAGCATCCGACAGCGTAGTCACTTCGAACCTGCTCAACGAGTCGATTTGTACTTTTGCATAGTTGAGCATTTTGTCCCTCAGTTTGTCGTCGGGTACAAAAAGTAAACTGTCGTATTTATGATAACCTTCGGAGGTTGCCCAATTCGGATTTAATTTCCACAAACCTTCAAGGAAAGAGTTTTCGTAAACGGCAAATGACGCATCGTCTTTACCCAGCTGCGGGCCTACGGAACCGTCTTTTTTGCACCCGTAAAAAACTGTAGTAAAAAGAGCAGCAGTAAATAATAATTTTTTGATCACCGGTAATATCAGATTAATCTTTGGATTGATAAACTTAAAACATTTAGCCGAAATAAATCGGAAGAACGCAAATACTTCTGTAAAAATTTCATGAGACTTGCCCTGTTGCCGAAGTCACAATTTAACTGACAAATTTATCAACCAATTTAGCAGATATTTGTTCAAGGATAAAACTTTACTTTATGAACGACCAGCATAAGCTACTTATTAGTGAATTAACAAAATTGCTGCTTGGCGGCAATGCACACATATCATTGCAGGATTCGTTAAAAGGGCTGCAACCCCGGCTGCGCGGTGTGAAGCCCGATGACATGCCGTACAGTATTTGGCAATTGGTTGAACATATACGTATAGCGCAGTGGGATATGATGCGATTTTGCAAGGATGCTGACCATAAATCGCCGAAATGGCCGGAGGAATACTGGCCCACTGAAAGCGCTCCTGAAGATGACAATGCCTGGAACGGATCGCTTTCACAAATTAACAGCGACCTCGATGAGTTTATTGAATTGATGGAGCACAGCGATATTTATCAAAAGCTTCAGCATGGCGACGGGCAAACCATTTTACGGGAAGCCCTGCAAATCGCAGATCATAACGCTTACCACATAGGCGAGATCATTGCGATCAGGAGGTTTTTAGGGGATTGGGGTTAAATGCGGTTGCCTCACCCTGCCCTCTCCTTTGGAGAGGGTTCTGAAAACGTATATTAAAAAGTTTATTCGAACGGAAAATCAAAGCCCTCTCCAAAGGAGAGGGTTGGGTGAGGCTTTACTTCAGCTTATTTATAAAATCAACAACACCGGTCACCATAGTTTGATCGAGCGGAAGATCAGGTTTGGTGTAAGTGGCCATATTTTGCTCCTCATCTGCCGGAGCATCTCTCAGTATATGGTTCATCCCTTTAACCATCAGCAGGGTAGCATCGGATTTTGCTTTTTTCAGTTTTTCGGCATTGTCTGGTAAAATCGTCAGATCAGTTGTCCCTTGTATGATCAGTACAGGCACTTTTACTTTTTTTATACCCCGCTCGGGCAACAGCCTGCACCACGACATTAAAAAAATTTGTTTGCTTGGCCCGGCTATATAATACAGTGCAGGGTCGACATTGGCGGTGGTTTTACCTTTACGGAGACTGTCTAAAATAGTCTGAAATTGGTCGGCCATGTATTTGGGCTTTTGTTTCATTTGTTCAGTCAGCATTTTATCGGCCTGTTCGCCGGCGCCCTCAGCCGAAATATAGCCTTTTATGGGCTGATCTATCATGGCTATCATTGATACAAGGGCGCCTTCGCCATGCCCGAAAAAAATGATCTTCGAAAACCGCTGATCATCATTTAACATATTTACCAAACTAACAGCGTCGTCACTGTAGTCATCAATACGTAACTGGGCCTCGGTAGTGCTGCTCACACTTTGGCCCACCATGCGTTTATCATAGCGCAGCGAAGCAATACCGTTTTTTGCCAGGTCGTGGGCCAGTAACATATAAGTATTAGCCGTTATCCCGGCTCTGGCGTTATTGCCATCGCGGTCAGTAGGGCCTGCATCGCCGATTATCAAAACCACAGGTATTTTTCCGCTTACGGCGCCGGGCATCGTTAATGTACCCGAAATAGAGCCTGAAAAAGTTTTTACCAATACCGGCGATTCGGTTATTGAAGGATCAGCCGCCTCTTTTGCTGCTGCGTTTTCCTGGTACGGGCCCAATAGCAATCCGGTCAATTTATTTTGCGCGTTTAACGATACATTTAATAAAAAAATGCTGTTTTTAAAAGTTGCTTTGTAAATAGCGAGTGCGTTTCCATATTTTACAAAATCTGTATTCACCAGTTCGCCATATTGCGATTTTAGTTGCCCTGTAGTGAGTTTAAAATTATCCAGCGGAAGGGCCGCTTTTAATTCGGGACTAAACATGCCGAAAATGCTGTCCGCCTGGTTGTTATTATAAAACCGTTTAAATTTTGAAAGGGCATCGGCATAGTTGGCGGGTTCGGCTTGTGCGGCGGCTCTTAAAGTTATTAACAGGACTACGGCAAAAAAGGAGGCTCGTTTCATCAGGATATAATCAATTGGGAGTTTTCAACTTCGAAATTAATAAAAATCGAGCATTTTTCTTGCTAATGATATAAATAACAGCACTGCGTTTTTAACGGAGGGTATTTTAAAGCGATATTAACGCGTTGCTTTTTTAAACCCAATGCTAAAATACCGGTTATTACAGACCGTGTTTACAATTTATGTCTGCTGCGCCCGGATGTCGTTGAGCCGGCAATTAGCAGCCCGATCCCGCTCATAGCCAATGGAACGAAAAGATTTGTCCAATTTGGCTCGTCATGTCGATTAGCTATCACCACCGGGAGGTGAAGCATGCAAACCCATAAAAAAAACATCAGCCCTACCAGTGTTTGCGACAAACGCACCTGTATTTGGATAAAAAGGCTTACCGATGCAGCGAAAAAAGCACACGTAACAAAATAGGCCCAAAATAGCGGCCAGGGTATCCAGCCGGGTATAAATGTCAGCACCTCGCTCACAAACAGGTAGTGCAAAACCGCAAAAACCATTAAAGATACTGCAAAAATATATTTACCGCTTACTATCAGTTTTGCCGGGATGTTTTTATAATTAGCCAACGGTGAAACAAGCCCGGCTAAGGTTAATGCGCCGCTAAATAGCATAAAAACTTCAAATCCGAACGTCCATTCACTTGATATCTCCGGGTGCATGATGAGTTTGGGTATATGTAAAAGAAGCAAAAACACGAGGAAAATAAGCCCTGCCAGCAAAGCGCCGTACCCAGTGTATTTTTGCGATAAGATCAATAGCCCGGCGCCGGCCATTGTGATGCCGCTGATATCAACCCAAAGATTCCTGCCCGGCAATGATTGTATTACAGGTAATAAACCTGCAGGGAAATCGTGGAACACTAATTGCATAATTCCGATGCCCAAAATGGCGATTCCGAAAAATATCCCGCCGGTTTTTAAGTAAATATCATTTCTCATAATTTAAAAGGTAAAAAAGTTTATAAATAATATGTTTTAATACGATTTGAGACCCGGCATAAGTGCCATGTATCATCATTTCAAAAAAAATAACACTAAACCGGTGGGAGAGCCCTGACTAAAGAGCCGCACACAGGTAAAATAAAAAACTCAGCTTGTTTTTTGATTGGCGGCAGATTTTGGCTGCCCTTGAATACGCAAATCTAAATTGAAAATAGCTGCTGGCAGGAGCTTGACCAAATATATAAAAAATAACAGCAAAAATGCATATTTGTGAATGCGTTGATTTCGCCGAATATTCAGCCATATTTTAAATATATTAGTTGCCGTATTAGTAAGCCACCCTTATGAAACAATTAAAATGTTACCTGGTCGTAGTAGCAGTTACCGGTTTTTTGGAGCTTGCGCCTGTTAAATATGCGATTGAAAAGCAGGGGGGCGAAGCATGACCGGAAAAAGAAGCCGGAAGGCCGGGGTTGAAAGCGGACCGGTAAATCCGAAAGGGAACGCAAAGTCTGAAGTCGAAAGCCCAAAGTCTGAAGAAGAAAATAACTCCGCTCCTGATAGCTATCGGGACGAAAATCCGACATCCGAAATAGAAAACAAATCCGACATCGAAAATCCGAAATCCGAAATCAAACCCATGGAAGTACACCACCACCCCGACGTAGAAAAAAAAGGCCTTAAAGAATATGTGCTGGAAGGCTTAATGATATTTATTGCCGTGATGATGGGCTTTTTTGCCGAAAGCATAAGGGAGAACCTGACGAATAAAGAACATGTAGAACAGTTGAGCGAACAATTGATCCATGACCTTAAAAACGATACTTTGAACCTGCAAAAAGCAGCGGTATTTGAAAATGAGTTAGTGAAGAAAAACGATGCCTTGTTTTTTCTTTTGCAAAAACCGATCGCAAAAGCGGACATGGAAAAAATACAGCAGCTGATAATAAACAGCTATAGTTTAAAGGTCTTTCACCCCTCTGCGGGCGCCATAGCAGCAATAAAGAATGAGTTGCATATAAAACAGTTCGCCAACTCCAAAATATCGGAATATATTACTAATTATGAAGCTCAGACAGGTATTTTAAAGACAATAGAAGATATACAGGAAAACAACTTCGCCAAGTATATCGAACCTTTTCTTATCGGGCATTTTACGCCCGCTAATATACACGCTGCATTTAGCGGGGATACCAGCAGCACTGTAAATGGCGAAATGTATGCTATTACCCAAACTGATTTTAACCGGCTAAGTGTTGAAATTGTGCTGATAAAGCGGTTTAATGACGACCTGATTTCGCATTATAAAATAATTAAGGATGATGCGGTGGACTTGATGGCGTATATAAAAAAAGAATACCATTTAGAAGATGAGTGAGGGGGAGAAGAGTCGGAAAGACGGAAAGTCCGGAGGTCTGAAAGATGAACTTAAAGCTAAAAGGCTAAAGCAGAAAGCTAAGAAGAAGTCCGAATCCGATAGCTATCGGATCGAAAGTCCGAAGTCAGAAGAAGAAAATAATTCTGCGCCCGATAGCTATCGGGATGAAATGCTGAAATCCGAAATGGAAAATAAATCCGACATCGAACATCCGAAATCCGAAATAGAAATGGAAGTACACCACCACCCCGAAATAGAAAAAAAAGGCCTGAAAGAATACGTGTTGGAGGGCTTGATGATATTTATAGCTGTAATGATGGGCTTTTTTGCTGAGAGCATGAGGGAACATATCACCGATCACGACCATGAAAAGCAAAGCATTGAAAGCCTTGTAAAGGCGGTAGTGAGCGATACCGTTCAATTGCATGATGTAATTCTTCAAACAGCAGGTTCAATTAACGCTATTAACAGCCTGATGGGTTTAAAAAATCTTGATTTGAGCCAAGTTGGAAATAAGCAGAAATTTTATCTCTTTTCGCTAGCCGGGTTTTCAAATGATACATATTTCAGAAGCAACGACGGAGCATTGCAGCAGCTAAATTCATCGGGCATGCTGCGGTTGATTAGCAGCGGGGGCACCGTTGACAGTATTTTCAAATATGAGTTGCTTAACAAAAACATTGCGGCCCAGGAAGCTGATGATTATTTTGTGTTTAAAGAAATGCTTACCACTATGGCGAAGGTGCAGGACCTGACTATTTTCCAGGATACCAGTGCGCTACGTAAACAACTTGCTGGTGCCGGCGGCGTCCAATATACATTTAAAGATAGTAAACTGCCGGCAATTAGTAACGATAAAGTTTTGATGCAAGCTTATTTCAATTATGCATCACTATACCAGGCGACCAAGTCCGTGTACAACTATAGGCTTCAAAAACAACTTGATTATGGCCGGCGCATGATCACTTATTTAAAAACAGAATACCATATTAAATAATGGCAGAAGGAGACAAAACGTATTGTACCCTTCAACAACCAAAACCTTTTGATACAATTAAGTATTAGTAGGGTATGGCATTGAGTACTCAAATTGCGTGGTTATTTATTTTGGCTATCCCGGTAGCCTGCATAGCCTGGACAGTAACGCACGAAGAAGTTTTCAGGGAACCACGGGAATACTGTGAAAAACGATGCTATAACGGTAAAAACATAGCGGAACGCAAGTTTTTTTACGTGTTTACCTGCGAGTATTGTTTCAGCCATTACGTAACAATTATCATGCTGGCCATAACCGATTATAAATTACTGCTCGATGACTGGCGCGGGTACCTGATAGCCGGTTTCGCGCTGGTATTTGTAGCCAACGTGTATTTAAGTTTGTTTGCTTTGATACGGATTGATTTGAAAAAAGTGCGGATTGAAACTGAAATAGAGGAAAAACGGAAATAGGCGGGAGTTGAATTTCGGATTTCGGAATTTCGATCCGATAGCTATCGGATTCGGATTTATTTAAGAAGCGGATCGGACACAAATTAAAAGTCAGCCTTATTTCCAGGCTTAAACCACCAGTTGCACAAACAATCGCTCGAGCGTTTCCAAAGCATCATCGCAAAAGCCAGGGTGCACTTTCGAGGTTTGCACAATGGTACTGCGTGTTGCGGTAAGCCAGCGGAATCTGGAGGCCATGTCCAGTTTACCTATAGGGCCTGCATCTTTATCACCCAGGCATATGCGCTCCATCGAACAGACATGTTCCCGTAATTCATTAGTGTCAAGATCGGCGGAAAACGCGCGCAGACGGGTTTCGTCGAGCAGATACCTGGCCTGTAAAAACTTTAGTTTGGCGCAATAAAGTATCACCCCGATATTCAGAAATTCCTCGCGCTCAACCCTGGGCACTACACGGATAACTGCATATTCAAATAAGTGTTTCTGCTGCATTTTGGGCCTCTTTTATAAAAATTTCTGAATGTGCAATCCTTGTTAATAAAAATTGGATGTAAGCGTCCCGGTATTCATCCGGAGAACTGAATGCTGCTTCGCCGGTAAGCCATTCCTCGGGAATCAATGCGATAATGGAGCTGATGCGTTCGGCTGTCAGTATGGCTCGAAACTCGGCATCTACAGCTTCCAGTTCCGTGGCCCGCGGTAATAGCACATGATCTTTTACCTGGAGGAAGGGGCGTTTAGCCTGTTCAATCCAGTTGTGCCATGAATGATGAAAATATAGCGACGCCCCATGGTCAATAAGCCACAATTCTTTATGCCAGGTAAGCATATTGGTATTACGGGCGGTACGGTCCACATTGGTAAGCAGGCAATCCAGCCAAACAATTTTCGAAGCCGTTTTTGCATCAACGGTTGTAATAACCGGGTCGAACGTAATAGCGCCTGAAAGATAATGCAGTGCGATGTTAAGCCCTGCACTTGCTTTCAGCAGGTCCTGTATTTCTTCGTCAGGTTCGGTCCGGCCAAAAGCTTCATCAAGGTTTGCAAAAACTATTTCGGGCACTCGTAAGCCCAGGGCCCTGGCAATTTCGCCGCCCACAAGTTCGGCAATAAGCGCTTTTGCCCCTTGCCCTGCGCCACGAAACTTCAGTACGTACAGGAAGCCGTCATCCGCTTCGGCAATTGCCGGCAATGATCCTCCTTCGCGCAAGGGCGTTACATACCTTATCACATTAACAGTGCGGAGTGTGGGCCGGCTAAAATTCATCTGCAGCGATTTTAAATGTTCCGTTTAGCATCAGTAAATTTAAAGCAATAAAGAAAGCAATTTTTTGATATTATAATACAGCAACATTCATTATTAATATTTCGTTAAAACATCAATATGTTCCGGGTTAATTAATTGTTGCTATATTGTGGCGGATTTAATTGAAAGGTAAGTTTATAGTAAATTTTCTACAATATCGGTTAATGAAATTTTTGTTCGGATGCCTATTCCTTTTATTCTTAACGGGCTTATATAATAATTTGCACGCCCAGGCTACAGGTACGGCTATCCAGGGCAAAATATTGACCGAAAATCGTTCGCCGGCAGCCTTATCAACAGTAATTTTATTAAAATACAAAGACTCATCAATCGTTAGCTCGGCAATAACCGACAAAAACGGGCAATTCCAATTTTTTGGGGTACTTCCGGATAGTTATCTGCTTTTAGTGAGTGCAGTGGGCTATAATAAATCTTATACAGGTCCATATACTGTTATACCAGGCCGGAATTTTAAAATTCCCGATATTATTTTAAGCGCATCGACCAGGCTGCTGAAGGAAGTGTCGGTGGTAGGGTCAAGGCCGGAAATTGAAGCTTCGCCGGGCAAAATCACACTGAATATTCAAAATAGCTTAACTGATGCCGGTGCCTCGGCATATGATATATTAAGGCAATCACCCGGCGTACGTGTCGATAATAATAATAGCATAACTATTATTGGCCGTCAAAACGCTTTAATAACTATCGACGGCAAGCAAACCAACCTGGCGGGTGAGGACCTGATTGATGTTTTGCGCGGAATACAATCGAACATGATAGACAGGATAGAGCTAATTACCGGCGGTTCGGCCAAATATGATGCATCCGGCGGAGGTGTTATAAATATTATATTAAAGAAAGGGCAAAATACAGGCGCAAATGGCACCTTTACCGCAGTGGCGGGTTATGGCAAATACTACAAAGGCAGCACAGGCATAGTTTTTAATGACCGAACAGATAAATTCAATATTTTTGGCAACTACAATTATGCTGATAACAAAACATTTCACGACTTTACCAGCGACAGGAGTATTAATTTCGAAAATGTATTAAGCCAATACAACGTAGACTATAACGGTATTCAAAAAAATCAGACCAACACTTTTAGCCTTGGGACCGATTATTTTATATCACCCGGCCAAACAATAGGGTTTTTAGTAAACGGCTCGATAACAGATGATAATTTTGTAAAAAACAATAATTTAAACATTTATAACCAAGCAGTATTCGACTCACTCATTACCGCAAATGCTAACCTCAACAGGCACATCAGCAGAGTGAACTATAACCTGAATTATAGCGGCAAACTCGATAAAACGGGCAAAACGCTGACGGCCGATGTTAATTATACTACCTATAGCCGCTCATCGGCCGAGTATATAACCAATGATTTTTTCGACGCGTCGGGAATCGCTTACCGGCCAACCGATTCATTACAAAACCTGTCGCCATCAAAAATCCACATCTGGCTATCCAGGGTTGATTTTACGGACCCACTTTCAAAAACCTCGAAACTGGAGGCGGGCGTTAAAAACAGCAACGTAGTTAGCAATAACGACCTGATTTTTGGGCCAAAAATAAACGGTGTGTACGAAAGTGACCCAATGTTCAGCAACGATTTTAAATATACCGAAAATGTGAATGCCGGATATGTGAATTACGAAAACAAGCTTGATAAGTTTAGTATTGCCGCAGCTTTACGCGCCGAGCAGACAATTGCAAAAGGGAATTCGATAACGTTAAACAAGGTGGTGAACAGCAATTATATCGACTTGTTCCCCAATGTATTGTTAAGCTATAAGCATGATGATAAGAACGATTTTTCATTAAACTACAGCCGCGGGATAACAAGGCCAAATTATGAATTACTCAATCCGTTTTTACGTTATGTAGACCTTTATGATTTCGATTCGGGTAACCCGAACCTGAAACCTGAATATTCCACTACTGTTCAATTATCCTACAATTACAATAAAACTTTTGTAGTTACTTTATACAGCCTGATTGTTAGTGATGTTTATGATTTTAACGTTTATGAACAAAATGACACTTCGAAAGTGAACCTGACCACGCAAAAAAACTTTGGTACAGAGTATAATTATGGACTCAGGTTGTTTGCCCCGGTAGTATTTACAAGCTGGTGGAATGCCGACTTTAACTTCGACGCCTCCTATCAGCGTTATGTGGCTTACCCTGTAAATGGCAATCTTAATAAGGGTACCCAGGACATTATTTTTTCGACCACCCAATACTTTAAAATCAGCAATACAATTACGGCCTCTTTTACCGATCACTATGAATCGCCTACGTTTTATGGCGTCGATTACTTTAAGGCCAACTATTATATGGATGCAGGTATAGGCAAACAATTATTTAATAACAGAGGAAGCCTAAAACTAAGCGCATTGGATATTTTTAATACCAAACGCGACAGGAAAAACACCAATTATGAAAACCTGGATATGACGACAGTGGTTAAAAGGGAAAGCCAGGTAGTAAGGCTCACTTTTACCTATCGCTTTGGGAAAACTTCCTTAAAGAATTCAACACATCATACCGGAAACGAAGACGAACAGAAGAGAACCAATATTACCAACTAAGCTGTAACAGCATGCTGGCTGCTGCTGCAAAAATCAACCGGCGTGCCCGCTCAACATACTCATAAAAATGATGAACAGGACGAGCATGCTTATGCCAACATACAAATAATCCTTCTCGAGCACAAAACCAATGGCCGAACATAATACGCGGAGGATAGGGGTAGCAATCAGCAAAATAATGCCGATCTGGATAATAGCCTGCCCTTTCAAGCTTAGTGCGTTGTAAAATATGCCCGGGAAATGGGCTACAAAATCAGGAATTTTAATAAAGGTTGAGTAATTGGCAACAGAATGGCCATGCCTGTACAGGTAAATAATCCCGCCAAAAAAAACTATACTGATAGATAATACCGTGCCCGCCCGTAATACCTGGCCGAGCAATAACTGCATATCCCTGTCTTTGAATTTTTTCATTACTTTTTGTCAAAGACCAAAGACCATGGTCCATAGTCGATGGCGTTTATTTTTCTTTCACAAACTAAATTTACTATGGTCCATGGACTATCGACCATGGACTACTGCTATATCTTCCCCGTAACCCCGTTATAGATCATTTGCGCGGCTAAAAATATTACGACCACTGCAAACACCCAGCGCAGGCCCCTTGACGATGTGGTATTGACCAATATTTTTGATCCGGTTAAAGCGCCGAGCAATACGCCGATAACCACCGGCATGGACAGACCGGGGCTGATATAGCCCCGCTGCAGGTAAACTACCGCGCTCGCCGAGGCGGTTACGCCTATCATAAAATTGCTGGTAGTTGTTGATACCTTAAACGGGATGCGCATAACACTATCCATCGCAATAACCTTTAACGCACCCGATCCAATGCCCAGCAAGCCTGATATTATACCTGCAAAAAGCATCATCAAAAAACCGCCGCCTACTTTGCTTACGCCATATTCAATGGTTCCGTTTCCATTTGGATAGCTGCTGTTGAGCTTTAACTTTTCGGCCAGGTAACTTTTTTGAAGTGTAATATGTTCGGCTTTTTTTTGCAAGGATATGATGGCTGAAGAAATTAATATAACGCCAAATAATACGGCGATAAAATGCGTGGGAATATAAATTGCCAGGATGGCGCCGCACATGGCCCCCGTAGTGGTTGCTATCTCTAAAAACATACCCAGCCGCAGGTTAGTTATGCCCTCTTTAACATAGGCGGCTGCCGAGCCGGATGATGTGGCAATCACCGAAACCAGCGATGCCCCGATAGCATAATGGATGTCGACTTTTAAAAGTAATGTAAGCAGGGGAATGATAACCACCCCGCCACCCAAACCGGTTAATGAGCCCAATAAACCGGCAAAATAGGAACCGATAAGTATAATAATGGTAAATACCAATACCGACATAAACGAACAGAATTGCTGACGCGGCAAAAGTAATAATAACTTTTTTTAAGGAATGAC
>Ga0206872_10224_pt1 | contig 15386 bp, 11 predicted proteins | sample Alteio_BWOrgCont_34_FD_152906 | JGI IMG/M metagenome (GOLD analysis project Ga0206872, IMG submission 152906) | Enriched cells from forest soil in Barre Woods Harvard Forest LTER site, Petersham, Massachusetts, United States -... | ecosystem: Environmental > Terrestrial > Soil > Temperate forest >... | reverse complement strand
TACTGCTTGCTATCCTCTCTCAAATACTTTCGCATCAATATCACGCCTAAAAATGACCATCGTCATTATTTAAATCGCTCCTGTTGGCCAACTTTACAGGTGTAAAATAATGAGGAGTGACCATGAAAACACTACTGATACCGACAGATTTTTCGGCGAATGCAAAACACGCTGCTGAATACGCATACAGGCTGGCCAGGCAGATAAAAGCCGAGGTAATGCTGTGCAATGCTGTTATAGTCCCGGCCGAAATGCCCCAGGCTGGTTTCGTAGTTTGGCCGATGGAAGAATATGACGTACTGTTAAACGGAAGTACCGAGGAGCTGCAGAAATTAATTGCTGATTTGGAACAAGGAAAAAATGGTTTCAAACCATCAATTACATGTTTTAACGAAGTAGGCACAGTAACCGATGTGGTTAATGCAGTGCTTGCAAAAAAAAAGATTGACCTCGTAGTAATCGGTACCCATAATAGCAGTTGGCTAACCAGTTTTTTATTGGGCAATCATAGCCGCATCATGATCGATGGCATATCAAAACCTTTATTGATTGTCCCTACTCAAGCGCCTGAAACGCAAGTAAAAAAAATAGCCTTTGCTACCGATTTTAAACATCCTGATAAGGACCTCGAATCAATTTATGAGTTGGTATCATTTGCAAGATCGCTGAAAGCCGAAATCTTGCTGACGCACATTTGCGACGAAAAGTCACAATCGGCCGAATTTCAAAAGTGGATAAAACAATTCCTAACTGACCTTTCTGATAAAGTAAGCTACCCGCATATTCAGTACAGGCTTGTTAAAAACAACCATGCCGAAAACGGACTGCAATGGCTATGCGAACATGATAGCGTTGACATGCTTGCCATGGTGCACCGGCCCCACAATTTTTTTGATAACCTGCTAAGAGGGAGCCACACTCAAAAAATGGCCGTCCGCATATCAATTCCGTTATTGGTTTTACCCGAAAGACATAAATAGCAAAGAAAATTACCGATCGCAATTAAATTTTATAAAATGAAAACAATAGCCGTACTTACCGATTTTTCCGAGCGGTCTGAACATGCAGCTGTTTATGCCTTGCAAATTGCAAAAAAAATTAAAGCGGATATTTTATTATACAACGCTTTCATGACGCCGGCAACCGCAGACACTCAAACTGCCTGGCCTGCGGAAGATTACGATGAAATAAAAACATACACGCAAAGGAAATTAAATGCCCTCAGCAGGAAACTGGAAGATGAATTGAGAGAAAAAAGTTTCCCCGGCTCTTATTTGCCTGCCATAAATTATCAGTGTGAAGAAGGAGTAATCGCAAATAATATTGCTGATCTTGAAGAAAATAAAAATATAGTACTTATTGTATTGGCCACGCATGGCGCCGATGATGTATCGGCTTTTTTAATGGGCAACAATTGCCGGCAGGTTATCGACGCCGCGTCAACGCCTTTATTAATAGTTCCGGAAAATTGTTCTGAAAAAAACGTCGAAAAATTTGTCTTTGCTACCGACCTTGTGCACAATGACATTGATTATATCAGGGCGCTTAGCACGCTTGCCAAACAATTTTCGGCCGAAATAATGGTGGCTAATGTAAATCAGCATATCCCCTTAAACGCTGAACACGAAAAAGCTGTCGTCAAATTTAAGAACGAGATAATAACTAAAATAAATTACGGCCGCGTTTACTACCGCAATATCCCCAATAATAACATCAAAAGCGGGTTAGACTGGCTTATTGAAAATGTAAGGTTTGATATATTGGTAATGGTGCATCGTAAGGGGGATTTATCGGATTTTGTTTTCAAATCAAGCATCACCGAGAAAATGGCGGATCGTGCGTGTATACCTTTATTGGTATATCCATACCCGGTATCGTCGCTCCCGGTATTCTAATTATTGGGTTTGTAAATGAGAACGGGTTAGGCGGGGGAGCTGAAAATCTGACAACAGTTTGTCCAGCGTTGGTGCAGGAGAGCGAGACGAACGGATAATTGCTAATATGCTGCCGGCAAGCACTTGCATTTCGGTTTTGGCTGCATTTGCGTGGGGGGCTATAGCGAGGGTGCCAATTTCACTTTGCATGGCCCTTTGCCAGTAGAAAACCGAAAACCACTGCGGCATTATCAAAAAAATGATTTTTAAGTTGACCGGCTCAATTGAAACTCCAAGAGCCTTCAGTGCTTTGAACCCTTCGCAGATGCTTTTCACCATTATCGCCACGCTATTTCTTTTTTTGCCCAATTGTATACTATAACCGTTTTCTTTGCTGATGGAAGCGGCCACACAGGCCACGAAAACAGCATGCGTTTTTAGCCAATCCGGCATATTTGAACTGATGGATACCCTAAATCCCGCGAATTCAAAAAAAGTTTTTATCGCTTTAATGCGCATGGAAACGCCGCCATCCAATTCCCCTATTGTTGTGTTTTGCTGTTTGATTTGAAGATATTCTATCAAATTATCTTTATAGGTCCCGCCAATACCGGGGAACCCCAAAATAACATGCTTATTCGGTAGCTCGTTTGTTAGCCTGTTAATGTCCCGGGGATAGTTGAGCATGAACATGATCAGCCGGGATGCCTTATTGTTTTTTAATGCCGGCACTACTGTTTCAACCTGGTCTAACCGTACCGTTACAACGATAAGGTCGTAAAAATCATTGGTTGCTAACTGGCTCACCAGGTTTACTGTGCTCGTAATTTGTTTCCCGGTTAATATGTCTCTTATAATTACGCCGTCTTGTTTTAATTTCTCATAACGATTACCCCGTGCAAGCAAGGCAACATCGTAAGCCGATTCATGAAGTTTTGCCGCATAAACACAGCCAATTACACCCGCACCGTAAACAAGGATCTTCATGTATTTAAGGTATTTAAATAATTAGTTCCTTCAACTTATTTTCAGAAACACTTAGTTCATTATAGCATATTTTCAACAACTCCGATGCCTGATCGGGCCATTGGCTAAAAAGCTGCCTGTAATACGCTATTCCTTCCTGTAGCTGGGCTTTAAAGCTGCTGAATTGTTTTATTTTTTTGTCGTTCAGGTCCTTTAAATGGGCCTTCACGTCTTGCTGCAAATAATCTATATAAAGATTAAGCTCTTTAATAAATATATGCGGACGTTTAATTTTAGCCAGCAGGTCAAGCTTTCCGTAAATATGTTTGACCATTTCTTCGAGCGAATATACACCTGAAAAATAGGCGAGGTTAGGGCCGGGGCAAATGGCAACCGCTTTATTTTCTTTTGGCTTGCTGATGTTATGTTTAATATATACCGCCGAACATAAACCTTCGCACAAACATATCTTTTCAGTTATAGCGTCAAACTGGCCCCTGTATTCAGCTTCCGGTAATTGGAGCGACTGTAATTGCGTTATTTTTAAATTTTGGTATTCGCGCGAGGCAGTGCAAATTGGCTGTTCGGTAAATTCGGTATTGGTGACCAAATATTTCTTTAGGCATGGACTGCCGGGGCGGCCTTTTTCCAAACGCTGCAACCTTTGTTTTTCGATGGTGGTGCCCCTGAAATTATTGAACAATATGCCCAATGGCGAAGCCCCGCTCAGGTAAAAATCTTCTTCCTGTGCCTCTGTTAGTAGCTTTAATGTATCGTCGTCTACATTGGTAACTTCAGGTACTAATAAAAACGGGCTCCCCCAGCCGGTAGCATCGAGGTCGTAATACTCCAACAGGAAATTGTTTTCCTCGCTGGTGCCAATCCCGCCCTGTACACTTAAACGCTGCTTAGGTGTTGCCGGGCATGTTATCCCTTTATTTAATAAAGCCGCCCGATAAATTTGATCAAGTTCACCAATCATTTCGGCCCTTTTCTGTTTAAACTCCTCAAGTATCGGGCCAAGCAGGTAGCCCTGGGTTGCAAATGCATGCCCGCCGCAGTTCAACCCCGATTCCACCCTGAATTCAGACACCCAAAGCCCTTTTTTTGCTAAAAATTTGGCCTGTATAAAGGCCGACCTGAAATCGCTTACTTTTAAGATGACTTTTTTCTTTAAGCAACCTCTTTCATCCGGGAAGAAATCGCTGAAGTTTTCGAGGTAACTATAAAGGCGCGGATTCATCCCTGCTGATAAGATAACTGATGATTCAAGGTCGCTTTTGGCAAAGGCACGCAAAGCTACCAGCGCATCGGTATGCTCGTCACCGGTATATTCATTGTCGGCATTAAAATTCATCTTATCAAGTTTCGACATGATGTTTACGTCAATGTCTCCCTTGGTCATTATGTCCCTCAGGATATCCTGGCATACATTTATCTGTTCACTATCCGAAAAACCCTTCATAAAGTCATAGCTTTGCTTTAATTGCGATGATTCGGGCAAAAGCTCAAAATAGCGGCATATATCGCTGCCTTGTTCAAATGGCTGTTTTTTTAGTTCTTCAAATTGCTGGTTCACCATCCGGTTTACCATATTTAAATAGGCGGTAATTCGTTTTTCACGGCTATCAGGCGCTGTTTTTGCAATCGGCGTAAATGCTTCTGTGTTTTTGGTATGAAATTCCCGCATACGCTCAATCAACTCGTCATCAACTATCGAAATGACTGATGAAATACCGTAGCGGGCAACTTTAAGGGGCGTATCGATAGAATAACCTAATCCTAATACGGGGATATGAAATGTATGGCTCATGTTTTTAATCAAAAGGTGCTGAAACTGCATTAACAGCAATTTCCATTCTACAAAACTACCTTAAGTTATACCTGTAAAAACTGACGAAGGTCATATTTACAAGCTTTTTAAGTCATTCTTTAAATGAACTGAACGCAGCAGATTTTGGCCATCAGTAAATTTAAAAGTGAAGGCAAATACGCTGCTTGAAAAAACGATATGCTACGCCTCACCCGGGAGGCTAAGTGCCTAATGAGCTTAATATATCCTATTTAAGCCCTCCAATGTTTGCCGGTAATGTTTATAAAAACCCCGGGGCCTGTATACTTTCGTTGCCATCGGCTTTAGCTGCAATCTCCTGGGTACCATCGAAGCTTTAAAGTGTGATATCAATCATTTTTTACGTTGAGCCGCGTCACGTTATCAATTCGGCCTATATGCGACCTTTAGATCCATAAAACTAATCAATCATGTCAGCAATTAAAATACACGCCCCGCTTTACTGGAATCATAAACAGGCAGGTCAAAAAGGAGAAAACAGCGTATCAGACAAATTATTAGCTTTTACGCACGGCCAGGTTAAAAATGAGATACCAATGTTCAGGAACTTGGTTATTGTACAATGTGTGCTCTTCCTTCCATTGCTTGCGCTTTTAATGTTCGGTTTCCACGCACAGCTTAGTTTATTGATTGTAACAACCGCTTTGTTTTTGATAAACATTGTTATAGATATGGGCGGTTCGGGCATGCGTACTGTAAATTCAATTTTTGCCCTGGGGATATTAGATATTCTGCTGCTGCTGCTGCTGGTGGTGTCATTAAGTTAAGGAAATTTACACAGGCAGCCCATGCTTTTTAGCCCCACCTAAACGGCGAAGCCCTCACTCATCCTCCCCGGTAGGGAGGACTTAAAAAAGGACGCCACCGAAGCTAAAGTCTCCCCTACCGGGGGAGATTTAGAGGGGGCTAAATCTCAGGATTTCCTTAACTTAATGACATTGGCTGCTGCTGGTGGTGTAGCAGTATTTGAAAATCAACAGAAAAATACATCGAATGAAATTTTAACAACAAAATAAAAAGATTTTAATTATGACAACTACAACAATAAATACATTGGTAAATTGGACCGATGAACAGCCTGCGCATGCACAAAAAACTACAGTTTATGACAAATTTATGGGCTTTGCAGATAGTCAGGCCGACCATCGGACCCTTTGGTTCCTGGTTTCTATGATAGTACAGGGCATTTTTTTTCTGCCGGTACCTGCTATTCTGATCTATTCTTATAATGCGCCAATTATTATTTTAATTATAACAATGACTTTGTTTTTTGCAAATGTTATAGGCGGTATGGGCGGCGCAAGTGTACGCACTTTGTTGACTCTTTTTGCTGCAAGCGTGCTTATTCACCTGGTTATGCTGGCAACATTTATCATTTAAATTTTTTATCCTTTTTCTTAAAGTAAAAATAGCGTAAAGCCGTTAGCTCCCAGGGAAAGTTAACGGCTTTGCAATTTCCGGTAAAAAAAAGAAACAGGGTTAATATTAAAGTCGCGATGAGTGGCCTGCAATTATATCGCCATACTAAATAATTGAGTAGCCGGTTTATCTGCCCAAAGCCGGGCATCAAGGGCCATGCAAATATTGCGAAGAAAACGCTTGCCAGGTGAAGTTACTGTAAGTTCCCTCGCATTAAACTCAATCAGCCCATCGTCTTCAAGAGGCTTCAGCCGGTCCAAAGCGCCAGTCAAAGAGCGAACGTTTTGCAGATCATATTCCCAGTCGGTTCTCCCTTTACACATAATATTTAAAATATGTTTGCGGATAACCAGGTCATCGCTGCTTAATAAATGCCCCTTAAAAACCGGCAGTTCGCCGTCATCTACGAGGCGTAAGTACTCCTCCACAACTTTTACGTTTTGGGCAAAAGCGTACCAGGAATCGCTTATTGACGACACCCCAAGGCCAATAAGCAGTTGGGTGTGCTGATGGGTGTAGCCCATAAAATTGCGGTGCAGGTTCCCGGTATGCTGCGCAATGCAAAGGTCATCATCAGGCAGCGCAAAATGATCCATGCCAACCTCAATATAGCCGTAGTTTTTAAAAAGGCTGCGACCAATTTCATACAGCTTATTTTTATTATGCGCATCGGGAAGATGCTGCTCGGTAAATTTCCTTTGCCCCGGCTTTACCCATGGCACATGCGCATAGCTGTAAAACGCAATCCTGTCTGGCATCAGTTCACCAACCTGGTGAATGGTATCGGCAAGTCCCTGCATTGTTTGCAGCGGCAACCCGTAAATAAGATCGTAGTTTATAGAAGTATAGCCAATGCGGCGGGCCTCCTGCGTTACAGTTTGTACTTGTTCAAAACTTTGCTGGCGGTTAATAATTAACTGCACTTTAGGGTCAAAATCCTGTATGCCAAGGCTCAGTCTCCTGAATCCCAGGTCATATAAGGTCTGCAGGTGCTCTATAGTAGTATTGGCCGGGTGTGCTTCAAAGCTAAACTCCGATTCAGGGTGTATATGCACACCGTCCAGCAGCCCGTCAATCAGCAGGTGCAAATTTTTGGCGCTAAAAAAGGTAGGTGTTCCGCCTCCAAGATGAATCTCGCGTATTAATGGCGCTTCTTCCATTATATCCCGGTACATTTTCCATTCCTTTAGCACGGCATGTATATAGGGTATTTCAACCTGGTGATTTTTGGTAATGCGGGTATTGCAGCCGCAATACGTACAAAGACTTTCACAAAATGGCAGATGAACATACAAGCTGATACCATCTTTTTGGTTGGTTTCACTGAAAGATAATTTAACTGATTGTTTCCACGCAACTGTGCTGAACGCATCGGTGTCCCAATATGGCATGGTGGGGTAACTGGTATAGCGTGGCGCGGCCACATTGTACTTTTCGGCAAGGGTTGAATATTTTTTTTCAGCTAACATTTTGTTTGTTGATAAGGTTTTCTTTCGAATGACTTTTACTGCAGACGTTTACACAGGCGCAAGCTTTCTCAAGGCACTTGTCCATTTGCCACGAATCGAGGTTTTTGATTGTTTGGTTGGCAATCTCCTGCAGCGCTTCTTTGGTTAGGTAAGCCTGATGAGGGGTTATAAGTACGTTTGGCTTATTCATCAGTTCCTGAAGCAGCTCGTCTTTTACAGGGTCATTTTCATGGTCTTCAAAAAACAAACCTTTTTCGTATTCATAAACGTCAAGTCCCAGGTAACCTATCTTTCCATTTTCCATGGCCGCTAATAGATGCCTGGTGTTAATCAATGCGCCCCTCGACGTATTGATCAGCATTACACCGTCCTTCATCCGGTCGAAGGTGTCTCTTTGGATAAGATGTCTTGTCTCTTCGGTAAGGGGAATATGCAGCGAAATAATATCAGAAAAAGCCAGCAAATCTTCCAAAGTAGCAAGATTTATATAAGGAATACCCTTAGGAAAATTAATGTCATAGCCTAATATTTTACAGCCTAAACCATTGTATATTCGGGCAACAGCCTGGCCAATACTCCCTAAACCTATTAAACCAACGGTTTTTCCAAAAAAGTTGAAGCCGATCAGTTCATCATTCCTAAAATTAAAAACATGACTGTGAATATCCGCCTTAACCAATTGACGGTCAAGTGCAAGCGCCAATGCAACGGCATGCTCGGCGCAGGCCTGTGGCGAATAAGATGGAACGTTTGATAATCTTACACCATATTTTTTGGCGGCATCTTTGTCAATATGGTCCGTGCCCGATGAGCGCGTAACAATGTATTTTATCCCGTCGCCAGCCAATTTTTTGACCACCGCGGCCGATACATCATCGTTGGGCGATACAATAACGCAATCCTTTCCGCCGGCATAAATAACAGTTTCAAAACTTAGCGCATTTGAAATCAGCGTTATATCATGCTTTTTTTGATTAGCCTTGGCCAAAAACTCTTTTTCGTAAGGCTTTATGCTATATGCAACTGCTTTCATCTGCTACGTATTTTATGCAAACAAAAATATCAGTAGCAGCGCGATTAATATATGAGCATCATCAGCAAGAATTATGATGTACGTCAGTTTTTCATTTTTGCGAGGCGGGTGGGGTCAAGTATAGTTATTATGCTCCCTCTTTTATCGATAAGACCCTCATCTTTAAAGTCGGATAATGTACGGCTGACGGTTTCTGTGGCCATTCCGGCCATTGAAGCCAGATCTTCCCGGGTTACTTTGATATTATGCTCGTCTTTGTACTGCCGGTGTAAACGCAGCAATGCCTCGGCCATCCTTTTTCGTACTGAATTATAGGCGAGTTGCAGTAACTGTTCTTCTTTTTCGCGTATATCATTCGACAGCAGCTTTATAAACTTTTTGGCTACATCAGGATATAAATTCATCAGCCTTTCAAATTGCTCTTTAGGGATCAAACATAATACGCTATCTTCCAATGCAGTTGCTGTGTCGGTATAGGGTTCATTTGCGAGCATTGAATTTATACCGATATAATCATCGGTCGAGAACATCCCCGTCATTAACTCACGCCCGTCTTCGGCAAGTTTAACTGTTTTAGCTTTTCCGCTCATCATCAGGTAAAGGCCATTGCCTTTATCGCCCTCGTAGTAAATAACCTGGTTTTTTTTAAATTGGCGCCCCTTACGTTCCTGTATAATTTTCTTTAATTCGGCAAGGCCGTCATTTTTCGAAACGAGCGTTCCCAATTGATCAAGCGATTTGCTGTAGAAAGTTTGTTGCAGGTCTTTTTTCTTTAGCCTGCTTTCGATAGAATTCAAAAGCTCCATATCATCAAAGGGCTTTGTTAGATAATCGTCGGCGCCCATTTCCATGCCTTTTCGCAGGTCAATACGTTCTGCCTTGGCGGTTAAAAAAATAAAGGGTGTGGCCGCGGTTTCAGGATACTTATTCAGCATATACAAAACGCCATAGCCATCAAGCTCGGGCATCATAATATCGCAAAGAATAATATCCGGAGTGTTCTTTATTGCCAGGTCCACGCCTGTTTTGCCATTATTGGCGGCGAATACGGTGTAGCCTGCCAATTCAAGTATTTCAACAATATTCTCCCGAATATCATTGTTGTCCTCAATTATCAATACTTTTTTATTCATTGTCCCGGAAATCTAATTGTAAATATGGTTCCCTGCTTTACGCTGCTTTTAAAATCAACTTTTCCGTTCATCAGGCTGGTATATCGCGCTACGATATTAAGGCCAAGGCCTGTTCCGGGTATGTTGCCTGTATTATGCGCGCGGAAAAACGCCTCGAACAAGTGTTTCTGATCGCTTTCAGGGATGCCTATTCCATTGTCTTTTATGGTAATAATACAGCCCTTATCATCTATTTCGGTATTAAATTCAATAAATGTGTTTTCCCCCGAATATTTGATAGCATTTGAAATCAAATTAAAAATACAGTTTTTCAGCAGGTTTTGATCCAGGTTGATCATATTGCCTATGCCGGTATGCTGGTAAATAATGCTTTGATTTTGTTTTGCCACTACCTGCATTTCTTCGGTGATCTCCTCCGCCAGTTTAACAAGATCAAAAGGAGTAAAGGATGGCTCTACCTTGCCCGCCTCCAGTTTTTCGAGGGACAAGAAGTCATTCAGTATGGTTGTAAGATTACCTACCGCATTTTTTATTTTTGCAACATGTTTGCTGATGTTAGGGCTTTCAAATCCCTCCGCGTATTTTTCGATCAGCGAGGCCGATAATTGTATGGCGCTTAAGGGGGTGCGGAACTCGTGCGAGGCCATTGAAACGAACCGGCTTTTTAACTGGCCAAGTTCTTTTTCCTTTTCGAGCGAAAGGCTAACCTCTTCCTTTGCCTGTTGCAAGGCGTTTACAAGTTCTTTTAACGATTGCGTTCGTTTTTCAACCAGCTCTTCGAGATGTATTGCATATTCTTTAAGCTGCTCTTCAGCTTCTTTTTGCAGGCTCAGATCATGAATAAAACCGGTATAGATTTTTCTGCCTAAAAACTGTACTTCGCTAACTCCAAGCCTGAACGGGAACATAGTTCCATCCTTTCTTAGCCCTGTTACTTCGCGGCCAATGCCGATAATATGAGGGTCGCCGGTTTGTTGATATCGATGCAGATATCCGTCATGTCCTTCCCTGTACGGGGTTGGCATCAGCATGTTGATGTTATTACCGATCACTTCTTCCGGCGAATAGCCAAAAAGTTTGCAGGCAGATGGATTGATGGATTCAACTTTTCCGCGGTCGTCAATGGTAATTATGCCGTCTATCGCGTTTTCGATAATTGCTTTTAATAAGGCAGCATTTTCCATAATGTTTTCCATCGCAGCACGACCGGTTTAAGCCGTTCCGCAAATATCAAAAAGGGTTTGATTGTAAAAGTAACCAAATTCATGTAAAAAAGTGATATTGGTCATTTTTTTATAGATGTTATCACCCCGGTAGGGGCGACCCTTGTGGTCGCCCGTTGTGGTCGCCCCCAATAAAACGGCCGCCCCCGATCGGCATATATCCAACCAAATCCCCCGGAATCCGGCTTCGCAACTTTATTCACCCCGCAATCAAACATTATAAAACCATACCCGTTACCAAATAGCGGTGCAGCAACAATTTTAGGGGAGGATTATTCATAGTTGTTTATTTCTGTAAGGTATTCAATGACTGCTTCGCTGTTTAGGCGGGGCGAACAAAATGCCAATTTAATAATTGCCTTGATTTCTGTAAAAAACGCCATCATTTTCTATCAACATTTGTGATATAATATCGCTGCCGGTCAATATGTGGCACCTCGTTAAATACTTATCTTTAACATTATGAATCAGCTATCCGAAAAACAGATACAACAAATAAACGCGTACTGGCGCGCGGCAAATTACCTGTCTGTCGGTCAGCTTTATTTACGTGATAATCCATTGCTGCGCGAGCCGCTGAAGCTTGAGCATTTAAAAAATATGCTGCTGGGGCACTGGGGCACAACGCCCGGCCAAAACTTTATCTATACCCATCTGAACAGGATTATCAAAGCGCATGATCTCAATATGATCTACATATCAGGGCCCGGGCATGGCGGCCCCGCAGTGGTGGCCGGTACCTATCTCGAAGGCACCTATACCGAAGTTTACCCAAATATTACCCGCGATGAGGAAGGGCTTAAAAAACTGTTTACCCAATTCTCCTATCCCGGCGGTATTTCCAGCCATGCTTCGCCGCAGACGCCCGGCTCTATTCACGAAGGCGGTGAGTTGGGCTATTCATTAAGTCATGCCTTCGGCGCGGTACTCGATAACCCGGACCTGCTGGTTGCCTGCGTAGTAGGCGATGGCGAAGCCGAAACAGGGCCATTGGCTACCGCCTGGCATTCCAATAAATTTTTAAACCCCGTTACCGATGGCGCTGTGTTGCCTATTCTGCATCTGAATGGTTACAAAATATCAAACCCCACTGTTTTAGCACGTATAAGCCCCGAAGAACTGGAGCAACTGTTCAAAGGATATGGCTGGACGCCGCACTTTGTGGAAGGTGATGAACCGGAAGCCATGCACCGCACAATGGCCGCTGTGCTGGACAAAGTAGTGGAGGAAATAAAGCAGATCAAACTTAACGCCGCCGGGCAAAAAAATATTGAGCGCCCACGCTGGCCGATGATCGTTTTTAAATCGCCGAAAGGATGGACCGGGCCGAAGGAAGTTGACGGCTATAAAATTGAAGGCAATTTCAGGGCGCACCAGATACCGCTTATAGTTACTGCAGCAACGCCACCCGAACATTTGCAGCTGTTGGAAAGCTGGATGAAAAGCTATAAGCCCGACGAACTTTTTGATGAAAACGGAACGCTGATACCCGAGTTGGCCGAACTGGCGCCCAAAGGAGACCGCCGCATGGGTGCAAACCCAAATGCAAACGGCGGCCAATTGCTTCACGACTTGCGGATGCCCGATTTCGTAAACTATGCAGTTAAGGTAGACTCGCCCGGGGCTGATGGCGAAGGGGATACCTTCGTTTGCGGCAGGTTCCTGCGCGATGTGATAAAAGAGAACCAGGAGAAACGCAATTTCCGCATTTTTGGCCCTGATGAAACGGTATCAAACCGCCTCGATGCGATATTTGAAGCCTCGAACCGCCAATGGCTTGCGCCTGTCGTCGCCAATGATGAATTCCTTGCCCCGGAAGGCAGCATAATGGAAATGCTGAGCGAGCACCAGTGCGAAGGCTGGCTCGAAGGGTACCTGTTAACCGGCCGCCATGGCTTGTTTAACTGTTACGAGGCTTTTATACACATTGTCGACTCCATGTTTAACCAGCATGCAAAATGGCTGAAAGCAACTGCGGAATTACCCTGGCGCGTTAAAATATCCTCTTTAAATATCTTACTGACTTCTACCGTATGGCGGCAGGACCATAACGGCTTTACCCACCAGGACCCCGGCTTTATCGATCATGTGGTGAATAAAAAAGCAACGATTGTACGGGTATACCTTCCGCCCGATGCCAATTGTCTATTATCGGTGATGGATCATTGCCTGCGCAGCCGTCATTATGTAAATGTAATTGTGGCCGGGAAACACCCTGCGCCTCAATGGCTCAATATGGAAGAAGCGGTGGAACATTGCACGCGCGGAATAGGCATATGGGGATGGGCCAGCAACGACCAGGATTGCGAACCGGATGTAATAATGGCCTGCAGCGGCGATGTGCCGACGCTGGAGATATTAGCAGCCGTTTCCATATTGCGCCAACATTTACCCGAAGTAAAGATCAGGGTGATTAACGTGGTTGATCTTTTTAAGCTTGAAAAAAGCACAGAGCACACACACGGATTGAACGACAAAGATTTCAATGCCTTATTTACCATAAATAAACCTATAGTATTCGCCTTTCACGGATACCCCTGGCTGGTTCATCGCTTAACCTATAACCGCGCTAACAATCCGAATATGCATGTTCGCGGTTATAAGGAGGAGGGTACGATCACCACCTCGTTTGATATGACCGTATTGAATGAAATGGACAGGTTCCACCTCGTAATGGATGTCATCGACCGCCTGCCGCAAACAGGCAGCAAAGGGGTTTACCTGAAGCAAATGCTGATGGACAAACTGACTGAACATAACCAATACATCCGGGCCAACGGCAAGGATATGCCCGAGATTGTTAACTGGAAATGGGGCGGAAGCAAGTGAATATCAAGACCTGTTCTCGCATGACAGGTGCGCGTTATCATTTTTTAGCCTTTTTATTGATTGACTGTTTTTTGTTATCAATTAACCAAGCTGCCCGAAGTTTGCGGTTATTCTAGTCAGACCCACACAGCCGATTGCAAAGAAAAATTTATTTTTCTTTGATAATTTTTAATTAATATTTAGCTTTAAAGTAACGTTCTAAACTTTTATCGCTCATGAAAAATGTAAATTTTACAGATAAACTATTTCTGAAGTTTTATTACATTCTTGGGTTTCTATTTATCACTGTCATAGCCATTCACAGCTGCAAAAAAGAAACCAACAGCTCAACGGCGTATACAGCTATCAGCCAGGCTAAAGCATGGTACGAACAAACATATTCCCCTGCTTCAAAATCTGGTATTACCAGGAGTATTATAAGGGCTGGTAACCCAAACTTGCAGGCAGGGAATGGATTATTTAATTATAGTCAATTTATTAAACCCGACTGGCAGCATGGGGTAACCTATACCAGGTTTAACGCCGCAGTGGTTGAACTGCCCGTGGACCCATCCTCACCTCAAATTGGCACGGCACTTGGTTATTTACCCAACAACAATAATTTATACGAGGCCAGATATAGCAGGAGTTCGTTCCTGATATTAAAAGACAGCGCCGGCTATCATGCCTATATTATGACGATTATTGCCGATTCGGCTTATATTGATAATGATTTAAGCAAACTCGACCGTAACAAATACAACAGCAGAGATGCGTCCTTTAGCGGAGCAGTACTTTATTCTTCTCCCGATGGCAATTATGTGAACGGCTGGATTTATAAAAATGGAAATATTGTTTGGGCATTGCCGCCTTCTATGGGGCAATATAGCCCGGCTGCTGTAAACGCCAATAAAGCAATAGCACCAACTGTGATAAAAGCAGGCAGGTTTGCCAACAACACACGTGAGCTTGACGTCGAAACATGTTATACCTGGACCGAAACCAACACCGTTCCAGGCTGCAGCACTTGCGAACCTGTGGTGATCGATTTGGGCACTACCTGTACAACTACCTACATAGATGATGGAGGGGGAGGTTCTGGCAGCGGTGGCACAGGTATTTCCGGCAGTTCTGGCGGCGGGTCTTCGTCCGCACCCGCGCCCCCGCCATGTTCTGTACCGTCTGCTTCTCAAAGTGAGGCCGCCTTGTCCTCTCATAATTACATAAACACACGCGTTGCAGAGCCTGTTGGCGGTTTTCCACCACCAACTTCAACAACCAACCCCTGTCCCGATGAAACTGTGACGAAGACAACTACGGTGCAAAAAGATACAATAACCGCCCTTGCGAAGACCCCAAATTCTTTGACTCCTGCACAATTGCAATTGCTGCAAGCTATACTTAATAAAATAACTAATGATTGTTTAGGACAAGCCTTATATAACTATTTCACAAATAATTCAGTCACATTCGGGTTTTTAATTACGCCGAGTTCGTCGTACCCTGCTTTTTATAATGTAGCTACGGGCAATATTACTATTCAAAATCTTACAAGTTTAACACCAGCGGCTTTACAAGAAGAATTTTTTCATGCTTATCAAAACATAGT
>Ga0206872_10204_pt1 | contig 15412 bp, 9 predicted proteins | sample Alteio_BWOrgCont_34_FD_152906 | JGI IMG/M metagenome (GOLD analysis project Ga0206872, IMG submission 152906) | Enriched cells from forest soil in Barre Woods Harvard Forest LTER site, Petersham, Massachusetts, United States -... | ecosystem: Environmental > Terrestrial > Soil > Temperate forest >... | reverse complement strand
GTTTAAAATGGCAAGGCCCTCGCGGATATGAATGGCCAGCGGTTTTATACCAAAGCGGCCAAATATTTCAATGGTCGGATAAATTTCACCCTCAAATAAAACCTCGCCCTCACCAATCAATACCAATCCAAGGTGGGCCAATTGTACAAGATCGCCGCTGGCGCCAACGCCGCCATGTTCATAAATGCATGGATTGATATTTTTATTAATCAAATCCTTTAACAGTTCAACCACCTCGGTATGCACCCCCGAATAAGCAAGCATAAATCCGTTTAACCGGGCGATCATCAGTGCTTTTGATAAAATGGCAGGCATTAGTTTGCCGCTCCCTGATGAATGGCTCCTGATCAGGTTGTATTGAAGCTGCAATATGTTTTCTTCACTTACCTTGTATTGCGCCATCGGCCCGAAGCCGGTATTTATCCCGTAGATAAGTTTATTGGAGGAAAATTTTTTCAGGAAATGGAAATTAATGTCAACTTTTTTCAGGGCAGCATCGTCCAGTACAATTTCTTTTTGTTTGTATATAAGTTCCGAAAAATCGTTTAATGAGAGCGTACTTTGTCCAACAATTATCATGGGCAAAAATTATTTGTTATGGGTGTAATAAATATTGAGGGTAAATGTATAAAATATAAAGAATAATGGATGAAGATTTGAGAACCAGGAGCCAAGTTTTGAGAGCCAGGAGCCAAGAACCAAGAACCAAGATTTTTTAAAAAAAAAGCCCAGCCTGCTGGATAACACTTTTTACCACTACAATGTTTTAACTTACGCATTTGCACATCCACGCATCCTATATCAACCTTCCTATTTTGATTCTTGATTCTTGGTTCTTGGCTCTTGATTCTTTACTTCAACCCCGCCGGTCGATAAATTTTATAGGTTTTCTGCTCAACTCCTGGAATTGTTTTTTCTGTATTTCTTCGGCTGTTAAATATTTAATATGCGGACTTACCCGTAACCGTGCCTGCAAATAGGCCCTTATCCTGTGATCGCATTCTTCGCTTTCTTCTGCCGGGAGCAGGTAAAGCAATACCTGGTCCAGCCCGATTTCGTTCGAATACACTTCAATCACAAAATCCAGTATTTCGTCCCGCTCATTCAGCAGGTCAAATAAAGCAGGCGGGTATAGTGTGGTGCCTTTAAATTTAATCATCTGCTTTTTGCGGCCCATAACCGGCGATAGCCGCAAACTTGTGCGGCCGCAGGCGCAGGGTTCATTATCGTACATGCAAATATCGCCCGTTTTGTAACGCAGCAAAGGCATCCCTCCAACCCCAAGCGTGGTAACAGTTACTTCGCCGGGCACGTTTGGGCCAACCTGGCTGTCGTTCTCATCCAGCAGTTCAACTATTAATAATTCTGGCTGATAATGCCCGCCTCGTCCTTCGGCGCACTCGGTAAATGCGGTTTGCATTTCGGTAGAGGCATAAGTAGAGTATAATTTAATATCCCAGGCCTCTGTTATTTTTTTCCCTAAAATATTGAAAGAGAAATCGGTATTACGTATATTTTCACCAATACAAATGGCTTTTTTAACCGATGTATTGTTTATATCGATACCTGCATCTTTGGCAAACTGAGTGAGTTTAAGAATAAACGACGGAACAGCAACAATAGCCGTGGGCTTTAGCCGCTGAATGGTTTCCCATTGCAGCGAAGGTACCCCCGGCCCCAAACGGATGATGCCCGCGCCAAGTTTACGGATGCCCGAATAATAGGCAATGCCGGCCATAAATTGCCTGTCGAGCGTAAGCATTAACTGGTAAGTGTCACTGGCCGAACCATCGGCGCACAAAAAAGAATTGTATTCATTAAATGCCAGGCGGTCCAGGTCCTTTTCTGTAAGCGCTATGGTTACCGGGTTGCCCAGGGTACCGGAAGTGGAGGTATATTCTACCACTTTTTCATGCGGTACGCATAAAAAATCATCATTTCTTTGCTGCAGGTCGTCCTTGCTTGTGGTGGGTAGCAATTCCAGATCGGCAAGCTTTTTTATCTCTGCAATATTTATTTTATGCTTTGCAAATAGTTCTTTGTAAAAAGGGGAATAAATGGAAAGATATAACAGGAGGTCTTTTAATTTTTCCTCCTGCATTGTTATTATGTTATGCGTCTGCGTGTAATCTTTTTCCTTTAAAATTGCCATTATTTACAAGCTGTTATGTTCCAAAATTAGTAAAAAAGCTAAAAGCGGCGATAGAATGTTAATCTTTCACTATAGCGATGGGTTTTAAACGTTGAGTGTTCGAAACCTTTTACCCTCTTTACCGATTTCGGTAGAGGCTGGTCGATCCGCTGGCTAGCGGAAAAAACCGGGTGAGTAAACTATACGAGCGACATTAACGCAAATGCCCGGCGCATAGTTGACTCACCCCGACATCGCTTCGCTCGTCGACCCTCTTCGCCTGCGGCGGAAAGAGGGTAGCTGCAATTATTTTTATGTTTCGAACACTCAAGGTTTTAAACCCGTCGCTACTTGCGCAATTTTCGTTAGTCAATCATCCAAACCAAACATCTGACCGGCCCAATTGTAACGTACATTAGTAATTATGTTTAAACATCTGCTATTGGTCACTGGTTTGCTTTTTATTGCGGCGTACACAAATGCCCAAACCGCTAAACTTTACCGGTATAAAGACATGGTCTTTTCGGATGTGGTAATAGATAAAGATTTAAGCTACGTTTCTCATCCTTCTCCGGCCGATAGCAAATCGGGTTTGTTCGATCTTTATCAGCCGAAAGATGATCATTCCGGCCCGCGCCCGCTCATTATATGGATGCATGGCGGTGGTTTTAAATTTGGCTCAAAAGACGCCAAGGGCATCAGGCTATGGAGCGAAAGTTTTGCAAAGCGGGGCTACGTATGTGCGGCTATTAATTATCGTTTGAGCAAAAAACACCCGGTCTTCAATTTTGGCGAACTGCAAAAAGGCTGTTATTACGCCGTACAGGACGTGAAAATGGCTGTTGCATATTTCAGGGAACACCATTCGGAATACAACATCGACCCGGATAAAATTATATTGGCGGGTAATTCGGCAGGGGGGATGACAGCATTACAGGCTGCTTACAGTACCGATGCACAACTGGCAAAAATGGCCGGCATAGTTGATACAGCGGCAAATAAACCAGGCATATTAAAAGTTGCCGGGGTAATTAATTTCTGGGGGGCTATATTTAACCTTGATTGGCTAAAAAATGCCAACGTGCCCATAGTCAGTGTGCTTGGCGATAAGGATAGTGTTGTGCCGCCAACGCATAAAAGCGCTCCTTTATATGGCGGTGTGGATATTCATAGACAGGCAGATATTTTAGGATTACCTAATAAATTAAAAATATTTGAAGGCTATTCCCACGAATTGCAAAAGAGCTTTGACCCAATATTTCCGGCAGGCAAGGGCGCGCAAAAGCGCTGGCTGGAGGCCGGCCAGTTTGCCGCTGACTTTTTATATCGCGCCATTTTCAAATAGATTTTTATTTGATACTTTGGTAGCATTCAAACATTATTGATATTTTTATGTTCCAATTTGATAGTCAATTTTAAATTAGCATATGAGATACCCCAGGATTTTTATTGTAATAGTTTTAATAGCTGTTAGTTTCCAGATTGCTAAGGCCGGGATAGCTGCGACAGCAGGTAAAGTGACATTTTTGCAGATTAAAAGACCGCCCCCACCTCCACCACCGCCGCACAGGCCCCATCGCAGGCGTCACCCCCATATAAAGTTGCCGCATATTCATTTACCTCCGCATCCAAAAGGGCCGCCACCGCCGCCGCGCCCGTAAAGCTGGCGGATTGTTTGGTAAAAGGCTCCAGAATTCACCGTATGGCGGCATTGTTTTTGCGTTTAACTAAGCCCGCACTATGCTGGCTTTTGTTTCAAAGGGCATTGTTAAAATATGTTTTGTACCGTTAATTGACAAAAATATGTCATTACTGAAGATACATTTCAAATTATGACGTTAATTATATAACTTAGCTTTGCAACCAAAACCGTATATGAACAACAAGATTGTGATAATTGATGATGACAGGGACATTCTTGACGTTGTTCAATTCATTTTGGCCGAAGAAGGCTACAATGTTGTATTGTACGACTATTTGGTACCTGAAGACATAATTATAGAACAACAGCCCTCTTTAATTTTACTGGATAACAGGTTGGCAAGTGGTTACAGCGATCTGCTCTGTTTATCATTAAAATCAAACCCCGCGACCAGGCACATCCCTGTTGTTTTGGTGTCGGCAGCTGACGATTTAGACGAGATTGCCGCAAAATGCAATGCCGATGCCTTTTTGGCCAAGCCTTTTGATTTAAAGGAGTTTATTAAATTAGTAAAACATTACACTGATCTTTACAATTCTCTTCCCCGATAAACCTCCAGTCTTCATTAAATAAATCGTCACAAAAGCTTGAATTTTATTGGGAACATCCGAAATATACCGCGAATACAATTTATAGCTGTTGCAGCCTCCGGGCATTTCAATACTTTGACGGGGACCACGTGATTGTTCACTATAATTTTTTTTTATTAAAAAAATAATTTTTTATTTTTACATATAATTTTCCGGCATTTTTTTCGCTTTAAACAAAAACAAAGCGGAATAAATGCTGTTAATGATACGCTCTGCCAACTCCCTGACTAATTAATTTATTTTGTTAACCATACTATGACCTTATGGACCAGGATATACTTGATATTCCTTTAAAAAAAGCGCCTTACCTTAACGGCGCCGATGGCGACTCACTTGATCTGAAAGAGCTTTTAAAAGTTCTTTCATTGGTAAAAAATGGAAAACTTGATGTCCGGATGCCCGTTACCCAGGCGGGTATAAACGGGCGGATTTGCGAAGTGCTGAACGACATTATCGATATGAATGAACGTTTGGTGGCCGAAATTTCATCAGCCGAAGTTACCATTGGCAAAAAGGGCAATTTGTCGAAAAGAATTGAGCTTACAGACGCCCGTGGTGAATGGGCCGACGGCATAAATTCTTTAAATAACCTGATTTCCGATCTGACCTCGCCAACACTGGAAATTGCCGGGATGATCAACTCCGTTGCTAATGGCGACTTGTCGAAACACATACCGTTGGAGATCAGCGGGCACCCGTTAAAAGGGGAGTTCCTGCGTATAGCGAAAGAATCCAATCAAATGCTTTCCAAGCTCCGGCTTTTCTCCATGGAAGTAACGCGTGTAGCCCGCCAGGTAGGTTCGGAAGGTAAACTGGGGGAACAGGCAAAGATCAAAGGCGTTGCCGGTGTATGGGCTGAATTGACAGACTCTGTAAACCAGATGGCGGGTAACCTTACTGCCCAGGTGCGTAACGTTGCTGCGGTAACCACGGCTGTGGCTAAAGGCGACCTTAGCCGCAAGATCACGGTGGAAGCAAAGGGCGAAATCCTGGAGTTGAAAAACACCATTAATACGATGGTTGACCAGCTCAACTCCTTTTCGTCGGAAGTTACACGTGTGGCGCTGGAAGTTGGTACCGAAGGTAAATTAGGCGGGCAGGCGAAGGTACCGGGCGTTGCCGGAACATGGAAGGACTTAACCGACTCTGTAAACCGCATGGCGGGTAACTTAACATCCCAGGTTCGTAATATCGCCGGTGTAACCACCGCCGTTGCAAACGGTGACCTTTCAAAGAAGATAACGGTTGACGTAAAAGGGGAAATGCTTGAACTAAAAAAGACCATCAATACCATGGTGGATCAGCTGAACTCCTTTGCATCGGAAGTAACGCGTGTGGCGCTTGAAGTTGGTACCGAAGGTAAACTTGGCGGGCAGGCAAGGGTGAAGGGTGTCGGCGGTGTTTGGAAAGATCTTACCGACTCTGTAAACCAGATGGGCAGTAACCTTACCGACCAGGTGCGAAATATAGCATGGGTAACCACAGCCGTTGCAAAAGGCGACTTGTCGCGAAAGATTACCGTTGATGCAAAAGGCGAACTTTTGGAATTAAAAAACACCATCAATACGATGGTTGACCAGCTGAACTCCTTCTCGTTCGAAGTAACCCGCGTGGCGCGTGAAGTTGGTTCGGAAGGGCAGCTGGGTGGACAGGCGAATGTGCCGGGTGTTGGCGGTACATGGAAAGACTTAACAGACTCTGTAAACCAGATGGCGGGTAACTTAACCGGCCAGGTACGAAATATAGCCGAAGTAACCACAGCGGTGGCCAAAGGCGACTTATCAAAAAAAATCACGGTTGACGTACAGGGCGAAATGCTTGAGCTTAAAATCACCATCAACACGATGGTTGACCAGCTCAATTCATTTGGTTCGGAAGTAACGCGTGTGGCACGTGAAGTAGGCTCGGAAGGGCAGTTAGGCGGGCAGGCGAACGTGCCGGGTGTAGGCGGTACCTGGAAGGATTTAACGGATTCGGTAAATAAAATGGCCGATAACCTTACCTCGCAGGTGCGTAATATTGCGGAAGTAACAACCGCCGTTGCCAAGGGCGACTTATCAAGAAAAATCACGGTAAACGCGAAAGGCGAGCTGCTTGAATTAAAGGACACCATTAATACTATGGTTGACCAGTTGCGCGGCTTTGCATCAGAAGTAACGCGTGTTGCGCGTGAGGTGGGCTCCGAAGGGCAATTAGGCGGCCAGGCGAATGTGCCGGGTGTTGACGGTACCTGGAAAGACTTAACCGACTCGGTAAATAAAATGGCGGGTAACCTTACCGCGCAGTTACGTAACATAGCCGACGTATCCATCGCGATAGCGAACGGCGACTTATCCAAAAAGATCACGGTTGACGTGCGCGGCGAGATCCTCCAGCTTAAGGAGACCATCAATACCATGGTTGACCAGCTGCGTGGCTTCGCATCCGAAGTAACCCGTGTTGCACGTGAAGTTGGTACCGACGGTAACCTGGGTGGCCAGGCCTTTGTACCAGGTGTGGCCGGAACCTGGAAAGACTTGACGGACTCGGTAAATCACATGTCGAGTAATTTGACCTTGCAGGTACGTAACATTGCCGAAGTAACAAAAGCCGTGGCGAGCGGTGACCTTTCAAAAACGGTTATCATCGACGTAAAAGGCGAGATCATGGACCTTAAAAACACCATCAATACGATGGTGGACCAATTGAACTCGTTTGCTTCGGAAGTAACGCGTGTTGCCCGTGAGGTTGGTACGGAAGGAAAACTGGGCGGCCAGGCACACGTAAAAGGTGTTGACGGCACCTGGAAAGACTTAACCGACTCTGTGAACCAAATGGCGTCGAACTTAACCGGACAGATACGTGGTATTGCAAAAGTGGCGACCGGTATTGCGAAAGGTAACCTGAAACAGCGCCTGTCCATCAACGCGTTAGGCGAAGTGGCGCAGTTAACGGATACTATTAATGAGATGATTGATACCCTTGCGGTATTTGCGGACGAAGTAACTACGGTTGCGCGTGAAGTAGGTGTGCAGGGCCGGTTAGGCGGGCAGGCAAGTGTACCGGGTGCATCAGGTACCTGGAAAGACTTAACCGAAAACGTAAACCAGCTGGCGCAGAACCTTACCGTGCAGGTGCGTTCAATATCCGAAGTTGCATCTGCGGTAACCAAAGGCGACCTTACCCGGACAATTCGTGTGGATGCCAAAGGCGAGTTGGAAGCCTTGAAGGATACCATAAACCAGATGATCGCCAACCTGAAGGATACAACGCTCAGAAATCACGAACAAGACTGGCTGAAATCAAACCTTGCAAAATTTGCCCAGATGCTGCAGGGCCAGCGTGACAGGAACGCGGTGGCAAATAAGGTATTGTCGGAATTAGCTGAATTGGTAAATGCCCGTTATGGCGCATTTTATATTTTGGAGCAGCCTGAAGGCGCCGACGAAATGAAACTGAAATTATTTGCCGGCTATGCACAAAAAAGCCGCAAGTTAATTAACCAGGAGTTCTCCTTAAGCGAAGGGCTGGTTGGCCAGTGTGCCACCGATAAAGAGCGGATCAGGCTTGCCAATGTGCCAAATGAATACCTCCAAATTAATTCGGGCATAGGCAGTGCACCGCCGATTGACCTTGTAATATTACCTGTATTGTTTGAAAATAACGTAAAAGCCGTTATCGAACTTGCTTCTTTTGAAAACTTCAGCGATACCCATATCGACTTCCTCGATCAGCTGACAGAAAGTATTGGTATCGTATTGAATAACATCGAAACAAATACCCGTACAGAGGAATTATTATCGCAATCACAGTCACTTGCCGGCGAGCTTTCTGCACAGCAGGAAGAATTAAGAAGGGCAAATGATGAGTTGCATGATAAAGGGCGGTCGCTCGAAGAAAAGGCCGAGCAGCTGACGCTTACATCAAAATACAAATCCGAATTCCTTGCGAATATGTCGCATGAATTGCGGACGCCGTTGAATAGTTTGCTGATCCTCGCACAGCAGCTGTTTGAAAATCCGGAAGGCAACCTGACCGAAAAACAGAAGATGTTTGCGAAAACCATCCACTCATGCGGCGATGACCTTATCCAGCTTATAAACGACATCCTCGATCTTTCGAAGATCGAGTCTGGTGTAATTGCTGCTGATGTTATGCCGGTTAGCTTTAAAGAAATCGCGTCGTTTGCTGAATCGACTTTCAAGCCTATCTCGGAAGCTAAAAATCTCAAGTTCGAGATCAATGTGGAGGAAGGTTTGCCCGAAACGATGGAAACCGATATGCAGCGCCTTAACCAGATATTGAAGAACCTGCTTTCAAACGCATTTAAGTTTACCGAAAAAGGCAGCGTAAAACTACAGATATTCAGACCGGGGCCTGGTCATGAAAATCCTTTGAGCGAAACCGATTCCGTGATCGCGTTTTCTATTGAAGATTCGGGTATCGGTATTTCAAAAAACACCCAGGGAATTATTTTCGAAGCCTTCCAGCAGGCAGAAGGATCTACCAGCCGTAAATACGGAGGCACAGGCCTTGGGCTTTCTATCAGTAAGGGCTTTGCTGAGTTGTTAGGGGGTACAATAACTGTTGGCAGTGAATTGGGCAAAGGAAGCGTATTTACCTTGTATCTGCCGTTAAAGTATAAGGAGGAGAAATCAGTGATCAACTACCCTGCCAAAGAATCTTACCCGGTATCGCACGGCAGGACCAGCCTGATAGATACTTCTGACTTTGTTATGGATGATGACCGCCATACAATTGTTGCAGAGGATAAAGTTCTGTTGGTTATAGAGGATGATATTCGTTTTACCAAAATACTGGTAGACAAAGCGCATGATTTTGACCTTAAGGTGGTAGTGGCTATCAGCTATCTTGAAATATTTGAAAGTATACAGAAATACAACCCGGTAGCTATTACCCTTGACGTAAATATGCCTGAGTCGAACGGCTGGAAAATCCTTAAGTTGCTCAAAGGCGATATTAATTTACGACACATCCCAATACACCTCATTTGCGGTGAAGACAATAAAGTGCTGGCTTTAAAATACGGCGCGAAAAGCTTCAACTTAAAGCCGCTTTCCAATAGTTCGTTAGATGAGTTGATATCCGGAATAGTTAGTTTCCATGAGCATACCAAAAGGCGTGTGCTGATCATTGAGGACAGCGAAAATGAACTTCAGAGACTGTCGGAACTTTTATCAAACGACAGCATAGAAGTTTTCGCCTCTTCTACCGCCAAAAAAGCGCTTTCCGTGTTAAAGAAGGAGGTGTTTGATTGCATAGTTTTGGATTTTGTACTGCCGGATGCAAATGGCCTGGAGCTGCTGCACAAAATTAACCTGTTAAAAAAACCGCAAACAACCATAATTTTGCACTCCGCAAGGGATTTCACCCAGGATGAACTCATTCAGTTAAAAAGGCTGAATCATAAAATCATCACCAAAACGCCGGATTCACATATTTACCTGCTCGAAGAAATGTTGATCCTGCTGCATATCGACAAAAAATTTGTAAGCGAGAGCAAGCTGAAAATGATAGATGGGATAAGGGTGAATAATGATGTCCTCGACTCGAAAAAGGTCCTTGTAGTCGACGACGATGTCAGAAATCTTTTTGCATTGACAGCTGTTTTTGAAAGGTCGAATTTAGAAGTGATCACTGCAGAAAGCGGCAGGGAGGCGCTCGAGATACTAAATAAAGACAAAAAGATAGATATCGTGCTGATGGACATCATGATGCCGGAAATGGATGGTTATGAAACTATACAGATCATTCGTAAAGAGCCGAGGAATAAAACACTGCCGATAATTGCGGTTACCGCCAAGGCGATGATTGGCGACAGGCAAAAGTGTATTTCATCGGGCGCTTCTGATTATATAACAAAACCGGTTAAAACAGATCAGCTGTTATCCTTAATGAGGGTTTGGCTTATAAAATAGAACCGGGTAAATTTTAGGTATGGCAAATCAAAAGACTAAAACAGCACCTGAAGTGCCTATAAAGATACTGTTGGTTGATGACAACGACAGTAATTTGATGACAATGGAAGTTGCTTTGGAAGGGGAGGGGCTCGTTTTTTTTAAAGCCAATTCAGGAAGGGAAGCGCTTAGGATATTATTAAAGGAAGATGAGTTTTCTTTGATATTGCTTGACGTAAAAATGCCCATAATGGATGGCTACGAAACTGCCGAACTTATTTACGAGCGTGATAAATTAAAAGATATCCCAATTATTTTTATAACCGCCCATGATTATGAAGAAGCAGCGATGTTCAAAGGTTACCAGGCCGGCGCGGTTGATTTTATCAGGAAACCATTTAACCCTGAAATATTACGGTCGAAAGTTGCTGTATTTGCCGAATTGTTTAAAAAGAACAGGCTTTTAAAGCAACAGGAAGAAAAACTGCAGATTATTAATAATGATTTAACGCAATTGAACCTCGAGCTGGAACACCGTGTTTTAGAACGCACTATCGAACTGGAAAATCTTAATCATCAGCTGAAAGCGCTTAATTTATCAAAAGATAAGTTTCTTTCAGTGCTGTCCCATGATTTACGGAATCCATTTACCGCGTTGCTCATAGCGGCAAACAAATTAAGTGAAGATCCGGAAACACTTAGTTTCGAGCAGATCAAACAACTTTCTCAAATCATTCACCGCACCGCCAATAAAATGCTTGATCAGTTGAATGAGGTAATTGATTGGGCCAAAAAACAAAGTCAAAAGGCGGTTTTTAATCCTGAGAAAATTCGTCTTATTTTGGGTATCGAAGAGTCACTGGAAATACTGAAACCAAACGCCTCGCAAAAGAAAATCAAACTGCAAAACAGAACGCCCAAAGATATTTTTGTAAAAGCAGATTCATTAATGTTGCGGTCTATCGTTCAAAACCTGGTGACAAATGCCATAAAATATACACCGCAGGGTGGCTCGGTGATTATAAACGCCGAGTCGGACGATCATATGGCCTATGTTTTTGTAGAAGACTCTGGCATAGGTATGACTGATGAAACACGCGAGAAATTATTCGGTAATGGCGATAACTCGTCCCTCGCAGGAACTAACAATGAAAAAGGCAGCGGTTTGGGGCTGCTGCTTGTAAATGATTTTGTAGCCCAGCATGGCGGCACCATCGACGTGGAAAGCGCTGTTGGAAAGGGCACTACTTTTAAATTCACCATTCCGGCGGCTAATGTGAAATAGGTTGGTTTAACGGCAATTCAAATCAACAAAAAAGTCCTTTTTATTTGAAAAGGACTTTTTTTTTTAAATATCGTCTAACTGACACTACGGGAATTTAACTCCACTATAATCTGCAACATTTGCTAATGGTATGTTAGACCCATATTTTGCATTTATTGCGTTGATAAATCCATTGGCAACTATCGCGTAACCACGCGGGGTCAGGTGCACCCCATCCAACGAAAACAAACCGCCGGTGACAAAATTCGAATTCAGGCCAACGCCGTCTTCTACCAGGCCGTTCGCCTTTACATTGTTAAGGAATGCATAAGCGTCAAAAACAGCAAGGCCCTTTGCGGCTGCAACTGATTTAATGGTATTATTGAATGAAGCAACATGCTCACGTGTAAGGGCCACTTCATTCGCATCAAGCACGTATTGATTATCAATTGGTGAAAAAGGGGTTAAGCCATAAGGCAAATTGCCGTAAGGCGTACTCACCGGCGTCCCGACTTTGCTGGTTGGGAAAGTTAAAACGATCAGGTCATTTGCAGTGGCCAGCCTTGGCGCATAAGTAGTGCCAGAAACCAGCGCATTAATGTATATTCCCTTAACCGCCGGGTCTAATTGTTGTACGCCTGCAACTATAGCTCCAACAGTTACGGTGTTAAAGTATGGTATCGCTGTAACATCGGGAATGGTTGCCACTACACCTTTTGCGCCGTTGGCGGTTAAGGTACTTATCAGTAAATTATCCAATTCGGCAAAAGTAGTTTCATCTGTCAGTACGTCGCCTGCACCGCCTGATGTCGCATACAACAGGGCATCGTTATTACCCAGCCAGTTCGAAAAAAATGTAAAAGGCTTAGCCGTAATAAAGCTGAGATACGTTGTATTATTTGTGGGCGAATTGCCGGGCAATAACCTTTCGAAATAACCATTCAAATTGCCGTAAGGAGCGTAGGTAATATCCAGCAGTTTAATACCCGGAACGCCATAGTTTTCAATATCGCCGGTGTATTTTGTGTACAACGTTACGTTGCCAAAACCGGGTATATTTTCTATTCCCCTGATGGCCAGGTCGGTGGTAACCGGGGTTATAATCGGTGTCCCGTTTGGATTAAAGCCGGTTATTTGCAAATAACCCGACCCGTTTGCCTACGCTGTGGTAAACAAAGGCTGGTTAAACGCGCCGCCGCCTACAGATTGCATCTCCTTCGCCATGATTGAGGGATAGGAGTTTAACTGCCCCTGCAGGTAAAGGCCGCCATCGGCATACCCTGCGGTTAATGAATTGCCCACGGCGATGAACCTCGAAAAGTCGGCCGTTCCATGGGTTGACTGCGGGGTTTTAATTTCTGGTTTGCAGGCAGTTATTAATAATAAGCCGGCAATGATATATAGGTGTTGTTTTAAAAATTTCATCTGCTTAAATATTAAATTTTACCAGTGATAAGAAAGTGAGACGCCCGGGATGTATACATTGGTTTCGTAGGTACCCGATAACTGTGTTTGAATAGTTGTTTGTGTACGCGGCATCAGGTGTTCAAATTCAAAAGATGCGTCTACGTCAAGGTGATGCGCCAACTTGTAACCAATACCGCCTGTAAGATAAAAACGGTTGGCATCAGGCACTTGCGGTGAAACGTAACCATCGGGAATTGCAGTGGTAGCATAACCGCCGCCAAATCGCCATGCCATCTTATCCGACGATTTATATTGAGCACCGGCCCTTAAGCTCACAGCATCGTTGTAATTCTGCGGAAAAACGGAACTTGATACAGCGGAAGAAGTTACTTTATAATTAAATGCCAGTGTTTTAAATACGTCCCAGCCAACAAAATTGGCATCCAGGGCCAGGGTCCACTGCGAAGTCGGATAAAAACCAAAGCCGATCGAGTTAGTCGGCGGCAAAGCTACCGGCGATGTAAAACTATTTGGCTGCGGAAAGTTGGGTTGCAATGACGGCGCAACCGAAAATATTGCATTGCCGTTAAAATTTGTTGATACACCGCTGCGGTGAGAAATGCCAATGGTAACACCCGATTCTGTTTTGAAAAACACCCCGGCGTTCCACCCATAACCTTTACCTGTGCCGCTAAGATGGGCCTGCCCGTCCTGCCCGCTCGAGTTTTGCAGCGGGATAGCTTGGGTGAGGTCAATATCAGCATGGTTATAAACAAAACCTGCGCCTATGCTCATGAAGTCTGTCACTTTAATACTTAAAGTGGGTTGAAAAAAAATGGTTTTCAGGTCAAGGCTTTCCAGCACGTATTTTCCCGCCCAGCTGTCGCCCCAATCGGTTAAACCGCCAAATGGGGTATAAATGCCTAATCCGAATTTCCAGAACGAAGATTTTGGTCCCCATACGCCATAAAATGTAAATGGCGTTGCAATTTTGTTCGCGGTGCGGTAGGTTGTATTTGTTCCCGAGGGGTTAAACTCCGAATCAAAAACGAGGGGGCTAATGCCGGCCTGGATATAATTTTCCGGCAGCATGGCCACCGCGCCGGGGTTAAAAAATACCGAAGCACCATCAAGTAAAGTGCCGGTGCCGGTATGGCCCATCCCAATTTGCTTTTCGCCTTCAAGGTTCACCTGGAAACCCTGCGAAAAGCCACATACTGGCAATGCCAACCATAACAGGAGTAATAGTTTTCTCATAAAATAATAATTGGTTTATATTGCGGGTAATTGTATAAAGATACAGAAACAACTATCCGGGATAAAATTAGTTTGGATTGAAAGTAAAAAAAGGGCTATAATGCGGAGATATTAGTCAAAAAGTCGGAATTGGTGGGGTTGTGAGTGGTGAGTAGGCGAGTGGTGAGTGGTGAGTGGTCAGTAGGTGAGTAGTGAGTGGTCAGTAGATGGATGCAACTCACCACTCACCAATTCACTCACTATTCACCACTCACTACTCACCAATTCACTAATTATTCATATCTTGTAAAACATGAGCAGAAAAATCGGACAACTAAGCCTGTCAAAGTTTGCGGACCTTTATGCGGATAAGCTGGCAAGCGCCGATTTTTTTGTGGCCGATGAAAAGCAACTATTGAGCTTAAGCGAATACCCCTACAGGTCTGATGGGTACATTGTAGGCATCTGCACGCGCGGAACGGCGCAGGTTGAAGTAAACCTGCAGGTTTATGACGCAATACCGGGCGCCATGCTTTTAGCAACGCCTTTCCATGTGCTGAGAATTTACGATAGCAGCCCCGATTTTTTATGCAGGTTTATTGTTTTTAGTAGAGCCTTTTTAACGGAAAATAGTGTTAACAGCCACTTTCTTGAGTCGTTCGGCTATTTTAAAAGTGCATCGATTCCTGTAATTTACCCGGACGAAGCCGATGCCAGGATGATGCTGGAAATTTATTTGCTGATACAGCAAAAGCTCGAACGGGAAGGGCATCCTTACAGGGTTGAAATATCCAGGGGCATGTTAATAACATTGCTTTACGAGGTGCAGGCAGTTTATGAAAAACAGCATTTAATTATAAAAGGTAAACAGACCCGTAAACAGGAATTAAATATGCTGTTCCAAAACCTGGTTTTTCACCATTATAAAGAACATCGTAATGTACAATATTACGCTGACGCATTATTTGTATCGCCCAAACATTTAACTGAAACCATTAAAGAAGTAACCGGCCGTACGGCGGGCGAATGGATAGACGATGCCGTAATACTCGAAGCCAAAGTATTGCTGAGGAACCACGAAATTAGCGTCGCCCGTTTAGCCGAAGATATTCATTTCCCCGATCAATCGTCTTTCGGCAAATATTTTAAAAAACATACCGGCATGTCGCCATCCGATTACAGGGC
>Ga0206872_10235_pt1 | contig 15433 bp, 25 predicted proteins | sample Alteio_BWOrgCont_34_FD_152906 | JGI IMG/M metagenome (GOLD analysis project Ga0206872, IMG submission 152906) | Enriched cells from forest soil in Barre Woods Harvard Forest LTER site, Petersham, Massachusetts, United States -... | ecosystem: Environmental > Terrestrial > Soil > Temperate forest >... | reverse complement strand
AAGACGCTTTAGCTTTCTCTGCTTTTTCAAGAAAGTAAGGATCGTTAGCGTAGCTCTTAACTTTTTTAGTTACGATAGCCGGGCCGTAGCCCTTTAATGTTTCTTTTTTGATTGCCGGCATGCTAAATTTATTACGTCAAAGATAGTGCATTATTTCTTTTTTATAAAAAATGCATCATAGTTAACATTCTTCTGAAATTCCTCTAGAGCACCTTGCCTTACACCCAGTATTTTAAAATCAGCGCTTATTTCAGTCAGAAAAGCCGAAATGCCGATTTGATATAGTCTTATTCGTGCGGGCGTTTCCCCTTCAATGTAAATGGTGTGCTTACCGTAATGTTTGCTAAATTCAATAACGGTAATTGCAACTGTGGCGAGCACCTTATCACGGTCATTATTATTTGTCACCACCCGCCCATCAATTTTTCCGGTGACTGTATTTTCATCCCCAAAGCCCAAATTATAAACGGTCGGGTTGTCGTTGATCTTTCTATATTGAACAACTTTTTTTATTCGTCCTTTAGGCCCTTCGCTGAAAAATACATATTCCTTATAATCATCGGTAAAATACGAGTAGCGTTCTAAATTCATTTTGGTTTTAGGCGTAGAATAAATACGATTTCAAACTTAATAAATTTCGAATCAATTTATTATCTCGTCTTAATTTCCCCCCTCTCGCGCGAGGAAGGGTATGTCTTCGTAGAGACGCAATATTTTGCGTCTCCGGTACACGACGACCTTGCATTATCAAAATTACATGGCGCGAATAGCATGGGGGAGACGCAAAATATTGCGTCTCTACGTCCAATTACGTTATGATGTAAATGCTTATACACGAAATTTTCATTTTTATACAGGTTTTAAATAATATCGTTAAAGCCATACCCGCTACTTCATTACCTGTCAGCGGCGCACGAGAACGCCACCTCTTTAGGCCTGCGCTGCATTCTCGCGCGAGGGGGGGAGAATTAAAAAGGTTGTTAGATTCAACAAGATTGACGAAAATCCTGATATTTATAATTTGGGCTTTGGAGATGAACAAGAAGATACCGGAGAACTTGATGGTTGGGTGGTTACGAACAACGAGGACAGGGATAAGGTGCTGGCGACCGTTGCAAAAACCGTCGTTGAGTTTAGTAATCACTGCGGCAAGCATTATATTTACATTAAAGGAAGCACCTCGGTAAGAACCAGGCTATATCAAATAGGTATTTCAGTATTTATGGAGGAAATTAGCATGGATTTTGACGTGTATGGTTCACAAGGCGGCGTTTTTTATAAATTTCAGAAGAATGTAAATTATGATGCGTTTTTGATAAAGAGGAAATAATGTGTTATTTTTGATATATAGAAAGATTATTATGCGCGTAGCAAAAAAAGAAACAACTGAAAAAGGTTATACCGAAGCTATCATCACAGATAAAATCAGAAGCTACGAGAACGATCCCTATTTTTTGAAAAAGGACGCAGAAGCTAAAGAAGCCCTAAGTAAAATGGATTTGTCTATCATCAAAAAGAAGTGATATAATTCTTTACTATGCCGAAAGTTAAAAAAGAAAAAGCCGGGCCAAAGTGTTAGCCATCTCATCCCTAACCGCCTGAAACAAAATATACAAACCCGAAATTATTGTTTATTTGCCTTTAATTACAAATAACATACTTTTATAGCATGCGCACTGCTTCATTACCGGTCAGCGGCGCACGAGAACGCTACCTCTTTTGGCCCGCGCTGCATTCTCGCGCGAGAAGGGGACTTCGGACAGCGGGCTTTAAAAAAAATATTTACCACGACAATAGCCTTAATGCCGTTTCAAAAGATCCATAATATTTAATATTTTGCATCATTGTTTTAATCGCATCTTTTCTTCTTTGATTAGCATCCTCGTACCTATATATATAGCGAATAATTTCTTTAATATCATTATCCCTAAAATCCAATTTCATTACAAAATATGGATCTAAACCATGGCCATATTTCACCATACAATTGAACATGATAATAATGCTTGAGAATTTATCAAACTCGGGGTGTCTGTCTTTAAATGAATATGCTCTATCCATGGACCAACAACAATCAACAATTAAACTTCCTATATCACTTTCTGTTTGTATGCAAAGCAAATTTGCAGCAAAGTATTTAATTGTGTTTAAATTGAAGTTTTCACAATCCAAAATAAATTTTTCTAAACTATGTTCACTCCATTCATCCAAAATTTCCTTAAAGTTTAATTTATTTAGGAGAGTTTTATAATCGACAATATCTCGTTTGAAATATATTTCCCCCAATATTTTTATCAACCATCCTATTTTATAATTTAACTCTAAATTTTCTGTTACATCAGGCCAGATATAGTGACCTGGAAGATAAACATATCTGTTTTTTATGTCATTATTACATAAATTGAACAAACTAATGAAATGGCTCTTTTTTGTCAACACTATGTTTTCAAGCCATTCTGTTTTAATTAAAAAACCATCTCCCTGGCTAATAGTTTTAACTTCGTTAACGGATGCTATAAATTCATTTTTATATTTACGTTCTTGTTGTTTTAACCGACAAAAAACAACTCCCCAATTACTTGCAATTTTTATCCCAAAATATTTCTCATTGGGTATTAAAGGGAAAACCCTCGCAAATAAATAATCCTCATAATTTTGACTAATAAATAATGCTTCGGTTATTGAAACATGAAATAAAGTATTTACCTGCTGCCGTGTTGTTTTTACGTCAATAAAAAGTTTGTTTCCAATTTCAATATCGTACGGTTTGAAGGATCCTGTAAACCTGTTTAAATGAATTACATTATAATTCCAATAATGTTCTTTATCTAAAAAGTTCATATAAGTAAATAATTCGCTTAAAAACCTATAACAAGCTCTTTCACCCATGCTTCCCACCTCATTATCAGTTAATTCGGCTAATGGGATTTCTTTTCTAATAAATGGTAGCGTTGAATTTAAAGTATCCTCACTTAATTCATAATTAGTGTGATAATCTATTACTGTCTTTAAGCTACAGTTACTATTAAAAATAGGTTTGGCTATTAGCTTAGATAAAATATATTCGGGTGAGTAATAGGCACTTTTAGCTTCTTTCATAGTTCATTAGTAATTATTTTAGCTGATATTGTTTAAGTAAAGGCTAGCACAAACAATCCCTTTTATTTAAGTTTGACTTCAAAAATTATAGTTTTGAGTCCGCCCAAAACATTAAAAGTCGGATTTATTGAATTAATGCTCCTCTTGTTAAAATTATTGTTAAATAAATCAATTGGGTTCTCACAAATGGTGGATAATTCGAAAAAAAACCGGTTTAATATAACCGCTCCCGCCAATTACAAGTATTTTCTAAATATGAAAAATGAATTCCTATATCATCTCAATAGCATTGTAAACCTTTTCCTTTTAAATAATCCCGCGCCCGTCTGCGTGTCGCCAGATTGCTTGAGGTTATATCCCATAGTGATCCCCGATGTTTTGGCTATCAATTATTTCCTGAATTTGATGATCATTTAATAGCGATAAATCGCTCAATGAAGCTATGGATATTGTTTTCCAATTTCTCGTACCGTAAGCATAAGATTGGTCATGCCAATCCCCATCTGACCAATCCCCATCAATTTCGACATCTATATCATCGAAATGAATTGAAACTTCGTCATCATTTTTTGTAATTACAAACACATCTTCAGGATTTAAAACAACATCCTCTTTAATTCTCCATTCTCTTAACCACGTGAAGTCGTTTACCGAAGGCTGGTATGGTTCGAACCGCCATCGAATGCTTTTGGCAAGTAAAAGAAGCTCGTCAGGTTTCCCATAAATTACAGGTCTTGCACCTAATTCAAATAATTTACTTCTCTGTATTGCTATGCCATAAGGCGCGTACATTGGTGACGGATATTTATTAAAAATTTCAAAAAGCTTCCCCATTGACGTTAACGGAGCTTCGGTAAAACAAATTACACCTTCAGTGCCAACGTCTCGTAGCTTTTGTTCTGATAGTATTTGTATTAACGTTTCAAGAGCTTTCGGCCCTTTTGTAAAATGGAAAAGATATGGAGATAGATCACTTCTTGATTTTAAAATACTTTGTAAAGTCTTATTCATATTAGCTATATATTGATTGTGCAAATATAATCCCGGTCTGTCCAAACGTGCAAGCCACAATAATCCGCTGTTAAAATCACGCAGTCACTATTTTATGATGACAAGCAAAGCCAATCAACTTTAGCTAAAACATCTTTACAGCAGTTGCTTACATCCTGGAAACGACCGAGATTTGTTGTTGTAATTTCCTTTTCACGGAATGCCATTTTAACTGCATCCGGGTCTTTTTTCAACAACTGGACAGCGCCTTCTGGGGTTAAAACATTACAGACAAAACCAGTTTTCAATTCAAAAACCTGTGTACAAGAATCAGCTGGGATGTCCATTTTAAGTAATTCAAACAGCTTAGTTAGATAGGAAGGAATATCGACTGTCAGCAATTGTTTGGCGTCATCTATAACGTCCGCGCGTTCGATGCATTTGTCAGGTTTTATAGCAATGGTATTGAGCTTCTTTTCCGCCTCCATAATCTGGATAAGCAGGCTCATCAGTGAGTCATAGGTGGGACTTATATTGGTTGACATACTTGCAAAATTTACCCCAAAAATATAATAATAATCTGTTAACCCCTTGTGGCGATTGGATGCAGCGCCCGCCAAAGCGTACCGTTCACCTTTTTATCCGCAAGCCAAAAGCGCAAATGCTTCTTGTGCCTTATTAGTACCAATGCGCCACATGCGCCGCATATGCCTCATCCACCAATCCTGAGCGCGAGTGACGGTCAAATCAAGAGCACTAATATTGCTCGTGCTTTTTAGACATAGCGCAAAGTCCTGTAACCTCAGATACCATGCCCTTACCACCCAATCAATTACTTACCAAATCAACCCTATGCAACCCCCATTCCCCCCTCCAAATAAATAATAAAAAAATTCTTCGCAACTATTTGTCAATTAATTTATAATCCCTATCTTTGCCGTCCCTTAACGGGGGATAATATGCTTTGAACGCGGCCCTACTGCCACGATGAGCACAAAAAAATTTAGAAATGTCAGGAATAATTGGTAAAAAAGTAGGTATGACCAGCATATTCGACGAAGCAGGAAAGAACATTCCCTGCACAGTGATCGAAGCTGGCCCTTGTGTGGTAACACAGATCAGGTCTGTTGAAACTGACGGTTATGCAGCAGTTCAGCTTGCATACGGTGAGAAAAAAGACAAGCATACTTCAGCGCCTTTAAAAGGCCATTTTGAAAAAGCCGGCACCACTCCAAAACGCAGGCTCGTTGAATTCAAAACTTTCGGGGATCAAAAAAGCTTAGGTGATACCGTAACGGTAGACATTTTTGAAATTGGCGATTTTGTGGATGTGGTTGGCACTTCAAAGGGTAAAGGTTTCCAGGGTGTGGTAAAGCGTCACGGTTTTCATGGTGTGGGTATGCAAACCCACGGTCAGCATAACAGGTTGCGCGCGCCGGGCTCCATGGGCGCTTCGTCATGGCCTTCACGCGTATTTAAAGGCATGCGTATGGCAGGCCAGATGGGCAACGAACGTGTAAAGGTTCAAAACTTGCAGGTGGTGAAGGTGTTTGCAGAGCAAAATCTGCTGGTAGTTAAAGGTTCCATACCAGGGGCCAAGGGTTCATTTGTAATAGTGGATAAATAAAATGGAAATCAACGTAGTAAATATATCAGGTAAAGAAACAGGCGTTACGGCGCAGCTTTCTGATTCCATATTCGGTATTGAGCCAAATGATCACGCTATTTATCTTGATGTGAAGCAGTTTCTTGCTAACCAGCGTCAGGGTACACACAAAGCAAAACAGCGTAACGAAATTGCAGGTTCAACCCGCAAATTATATAAGCAAAAAGGTACTGGCGGCGCCCGTGCAGGCAGTGTGAAATCGCCATTGTTTAATGGTGGTGGCCGTAACCTGAAAAAAACAAAGGTAATTACTGCCGACCAGTTGAACACTTATGATGTGTTGAATGCCGGCAAGCTTTTGTTAACCGCAGGCGCGCTAAAAACTTTGGAGGAAGCATTAGCTAAGTAATTATGGAAATTTTAAAGAAACCCTTACTTACTGAAAAAGTAACCAAGTTAACTGAAAAGCTTAACCGTTACGCTTTCAAAGTTGACCACAGGGCTAACAAAATTCAGATAAAAGGAGCCGTTGAGGCTATGTATGGTGTTAACGTTACAGCGGTAAACACTATGAAATACGTTGGAAAACTAAAGACCCGCAATACTAAGGCAGGGGCCGTTTCAGGACGGGCCGCTACTTACAAAAAAGCGATCATTACGTTGAAAGACGGAGAGGTAATTGATTTTTATAGCGGTATATAAATAAAAAGATGGCAGTTAAAAGATTTAAACCGGTTACGCCCGGTACCCGCTTCCGCATAGACACGTCTACGTCGGATATTACGACAAACGTTCCTGAAAAAACGTTGGTTGTTTCGGCGAACACAAGATCAGGCGGACGTAACAACAGCGGTAAAATGACCATGCGCTATATGGGTGGTGGCCATAAACAAGCTTACAGGTTAATTGATTTCAAACGCAATAAGTTTGATATCCCTGCAAAGGTTGCAACTATCGAGTACGATCCTAACCGGTCGGCACGTATAGCGCTACTGCACTTTGTTGATGGTGAAAAAAGATATATGATAGCCCCTGAAGGATTAACCGTAGGTATGGTTGTTCTGTCGGGCGAGAACGTAGCTCCCGAAGTTGGCAATACTTTACCGCTTAAGAGCATCCCGCTGGGTTCTATCATCCACAATATTGAACTTAACCCGGGCCAGGGTGGTACCATAGCACGCAGCGCCGGTACTTATGCCCAGCTTTCGGCACGTGATGGTAAATATGCCATAATCAAATTGCCATCCGGCGAAACCCGTATGATACTGTCGACTTGTCTGGCAACTATCGGCACGGTTTCAAATGGCGAAAAGGCTAACGCAGTGTTAGGTAAAGCAGGCCGCAAGCGTTGGTTAGGCCGCAGGCCAAGGGTACGTGGTGTAGCCATGAACCCGGTAGATCACCCTATGGGTGGTGGTGAGGGAAGAGCCTCAGGCGGTCATCCGCGTTCACGCAAAGGTTTATTGGCCAAAGGCTTTAAAACCCGTGACAAAAAGAAAACATCGGATCGTTATATCATTGAAAGAAGGAAAAAATAATGGCTCGTTCAATTAGAAAAGGACCTTACATCGACCATAACCTTGACAAAAAGGTTACGGTACTGAATGATTCAAATAAAAAATCGGTTGTAAAAACATGGTCTCGTCGTTCCATGATCTCTCCTGATTTTGTTGGTCATACATTCGCAGTGCACAACGGTAATAAATTTATCCCTGTGTACGTAACAGAAAACATGGTTGGGCACAAGCTGGGAGAGTTTGCACCAACCCGTACATTCCGCGGTCACGCAGAAAAGAAAAAATAACAGGCAATGGAAGAAGCAAGAACAAAATTTAAAAAGTCTGTACTGGTAAAACAGCGCAAAGAAGAGGAAAAAGCCCAAACAGGCGGCCCTTCTATCGCAAAGTTGCAGAACTGCCCAACCTCACCTCGCAAAATGCGTTTGGTGGTTGACCTGATCCGTGGTGTAAACGTTGAGAAAGCGTTATATATCTTAAAATATACAAATAAAGAAGCTGCCATACGTGTTGAAAAGCTTTTGTTATCGGCCATTAAAAACTGGGAGCAAAAGAACGAAGACAAACGTGTTGAAGAAAGCAACTTATATGTTAAAGAGGTTTCGGTAGGTGGTGGCCGCCAGTTAAAAAGACTGCGTCCGGCTCCGCAAGGAAGAGGATACCGTATCCGTAAACGCTCAAACCATGTACACCTGGTGGTAGATAGTAAAAACGATAACAATTAATTTGAAATGGGACAGAAAGCACATCCAATAGGTAACAGGTTAGGAATCATCAGAGGTTGGGATTCTAATTGGTTTGGTGGCAATCATTATGCCGACAAATTAGTTGAAGACGAAAAGATCCGCAAATACATATCAGCCCGTATTTCAAAGGGCGGTGTATCAAAGGTAGTTATCGAGCGTACATTAAAACGCATCACAATTACTATCCACACTGCGCGTCCGGGTATTGTGATAGGTAAAGGCGGCCAGGAAGTTGATAAGATTAAAGAAGAGTTAAAGAAACTGACCAAAAAAGACGTTCAGATAAATATATTCGAGATAAAACGCCCTGAGCTTGATGCACAATTAGTTGCAGAAGGCATCGCAAAACAACTCGAAGCACGTATTTCATTCCGCCGTGCCATGAAAACCACTATTGCTTCGACCATGAGAATGGGTGCTGAAGGAATAAAGGTAATGACATCGGGCCGTTTAGGCGGTGCTGAAATGGCGCGTACAGAACAATATAAAGAAGGAAGAATTCCATTACATACTTTCCGTGCCGACATTGACTATGCATTAGCTGAAGCTTTAACCACTTATGGTAAAATAGGTGTTAAGGTTTGGATTTGCAAAGGCGAAGTTTATGGCAAGCGCGATTTATCGCCAAACATTGGCGGTTCAAGCAGCGCAAGCGGCAAAGGCGGACGCCCTGAAGGCGGCGCGGCAGGCTTCGGCGGTCGTGGCGGCAATGAAAGAGGCGGCGAACGTGGCGGTGAACGCAGAGGCGACCGTAAACCAGGTGGCGACCGCAGAGGCGGACCCGGTGGTGGTAACCAGCGCGGTGGCGGCGGGGGCGGTAATCGTCCCGGCGGCGGCGGCGGAAATCGTCCCGGTGGACAAGGCGGTGGTAACCGTCCGGGTGGACAAGGTGGCGGAAATCGCCCCGGTGGCCCAGGAAAGAGATAATTGTTAGAGATTAGAGATTAGAGGTTGGAGATTAGAGAATCTGAACCAGCCTCCGAATCGTAACGATAAAGTGAATAAATAAATAGGATAAAAGATAGAAAATAAGAGATTAATGTTTAGACACCGGAGAACTTCTCCTAACCTCTAATCTCTAACCTCCGGTCTCTATCTAATATCCCAATACTTAAGAAAATGCTACAGCCAAAAAGAACGAAGTTCAGAAAGATGCAAAAAGGCAGGATGAAGGGAAACGCCACTCGTGGCGCTGAGCTTTCATTCGGATCTTTCGGTATAAAATCACTTGAAGCGGCCTGGATCACCAGCCGGCAGATAGAAGCTGCACGTATTGCTGTAACACGTTTTATGAAACGTGAGGGACAGGTTTGGATCAGGATATTCCCGGACAAGCCGGTAACCAAAAAACCAGCAGAAGTACGTATGGGTAAAGGTAAAGGCGCCCCCGAATACTGGGTAGCGGTAGTACGCCCCGGAAGGATTATTTTTGAAGCAGAAGGTGTTCCTTTAGATGTAGCTAAGGAAGCATTACGCCTGGCAGCACAAAAGTTGCCTGTACAAACAAGGTTTATAGTACGTAGGGATTACGTAGAAGCATAAATTTGAGAAGTTGTTGAAACGTTGTAAAGTTGAAATGTTGTAAGGTTGAATTGCACTTTTAACAAACAGACAGGAACATTACAACATTACAACCTTCCAACATTACAACAAATAAAAAGAAAATGAAGAACTCAGAAATTTTGGAGTTGTCGACTGAAGAATTGGTTGCCAGGATCAGCGAGGAGAAAGTAAATCTCACCAAACTGAAATTTGCACACGCAGTTTCTGCTATTGAAAACCCTTTGCGTATTACAAAGGTACGCAAGGACATCGCCCGTTTGAAAACTGAATTGGTAAAGCGCAAAGCGGCCACGGCTTCTGAATAATTTATAAAGTATCGGGAAAAATGGAAAGAAATTTAAGAAAAACACGTACCGGGCTGGTAGTTAGCAATAAGATGGAAAAATCTATCGTGGTTGCTGTGGAAAGGAAAGTAAAACACCCTATCTATGGTAAATTCGTTAAGAAGACTACCAAATTTATGGCTCATGATGAGGCTAACACCTGTGGTATAGGCGATACCGTATTGATTATGGAAACCCGCCCGCTGAGCAAAAACAAAAACTGGAGATTAGTTCAAATTTTAGAAAGGGCTAAATAAAATGGTACAACAGGAATCGAGATTAAACGTAGCTGATAACAGCGGTGCTAAAGAAGTTTTAGTGATCCGCGTGTTGGGCGGTACCGGTAAACGGTATGCCTCTATTGGCGATAAGATAGTAGTTACCGTAAAAAGCGCCCTGCCATCAGGCAACGTTAAAAAAGGGACTGTTTCAAATGCTGTAGTGGTTCGCACTAAAAAGGAGATCCGCCGTAAAGACGGTTCATATATCCGTTTTGACGATAATGCCGCAGTTTTGCTAAATAACCAGGATGAGCCGAGAGGCACACGTATCTTTGGCCCGGTTGCAAGGGAATTACGTGAAAAACAATTTATGAAAATTGTATCATTAGCACCGGAGGTACTGTAACATGGAAAAGAAACAACACGCACAACCTGCCAAAATAAAGATCAAAAAAGGCGACCTGGTAAAGGTTATAGCCGGCGACTCGAAAGGTGCGCAGGGTAAAGTATTAGAGGTAATTTTAGATAAAGGCCGCGCTATTGTTGAAGGTGCAAACATGGTATCGAAACATACCAAACCAAACGCAGCTAAACCAAACGGCGGTATTACCAAGCAGGAAGCTGCTATACACATTTCAAACCTGATGCTGGTTGATCCTAAAACAGGAAAACCAACACGCGTTGGCCGCAGAAGGAATGATGCCGGTAAATTAGTTAGAGTAGCACAAATATCAGGAGAGGAAATTAAGTAATGGAATACGTACCAAGATTAAAAACAAAGTACAGGGAAGAAATTCGCACTACATTGAAAGATAAATTTCAGTATAAGAGTGTAATGCAGGTTCCTAAACTCGAGAAGATAGCCATCAACCAGGGTGTTGGCGGCGCTACAACTGATAAAAAACTGATTGAGGCCACTATCACTGAGCTTACAACCATTACCGGTCAGCAGGCAGTTTCTTCAAAATCTAAAAAAGATATTTCGAACTTTAAGCTTCGTAAAAACATGCCGATTGGCGTTCGTGTTACTTTACGCGACAATACCATGTACGAATTCCTGGACCGTTTGATAGCTGTTGCTTTACCGCGTATCCGCGATTTCAAAGGCATCAACGATAAAGGTTTTGACGGACGCGGCAACTATACTTTAGGTATATCAGAGCAAATTATATTCCCTGAAATCAATATCGACAAGATAAATAAAATTCAGGGTATGGATATTACCTTTGTAACCTCGGCAACAAATGATGTGGAAGCATTGGAGTTGTTGAAACAATTTGGATTACCATTTAAAAATCAAAATAATAATGGCTAAAGAAGGTGTAAAAGCACGTGAAATTAAGCGTGCCAGATTAGTAGCTAAATACGCTGAAAAAAGAGCGGCCCTTAAAGAAGCCGGTGATTATGCCGGTTTGGATAAATTACCAAAGGCAGCGTCTCCTGTAAAATTACACAACCGTTGTAAATTAACAGGCCGCCCCCGCGGTTACATGCGCCAGTTCGGTATTTCACGCGTAACTTTCCGCGATATGGCCCTTGCGGGAAAGATACCGGGAATAAAGAAAGCTTCCTGGTAATTGAGCTAAAAGCAGAAAGCTAAAAGCTAAAAGCAGAAAGCAAAAAAAGCTTTGGTCTTTCTGCTTTTAGCTTTAAGCTAAAAAATTAACCGATAGCAGGTCCACGGAAACCACTATCATAAAACAATAAAATGAATACAGATCCAATCGCAGATTATCTTACACGAGTAAGGAATGCTATTAAGGCCAACCATAGGGTTGTTGAAATTCCTGCATCAAATCTGAAAAAGGAAATCACGAAAGTGCTTTTCGACAAAGGTTACATTGCCAATTTTAAGTTTGAAGAAAATGGTCCCCAGGGCACTATCAAAGTGGCTTTAAAGTACCATCCGATAACAAAAATTTCTGCTATACGCAGCATTTCGCGCATCAGTAAACCAGGTTTGAGAAAATACGCAGGCATGGATAATATGCCAAGAGTATTAAATGGTTTAGGTATCGCCATCCTGTCGACTTCAAAAGGTGTAATGACCGATAAAGAAGCCCGCGCACAGAATGTTGGTGGCGAAGTTTTATGCTACGTTTATTAATAGGAGGAAATTAAGCAATGTCAAGAGTAGGAAAAGCACCTATAGCGCTGCCAAAAGGAGTTACAATTGCAGTTTCAGCAGATAATGTTGTTACTGTAAAAGGACCCAAAGGCGAGTTGCACCAGGCTGTCGACAGCGATATAACTGTTGAGCAGGAAGAAGGTAATTTGGTTGTAAAACGCCCTTCTGATCAAAAACGTCATAAAGCATTACACGGTTTGTACCGTTCGCTTATCAAGAACATGGTAACAGGCGTAACCACAGGTTACAAACTGGAGCAGGAGTTGGTGGGTGTAGGTTACCGCGCAACAAATACAGGTAACACATTAGACCTTGTGCTGGGATATTCTCACCACTATGTGTTTGAGTTGCCAAAAGAAATTAAAGTTTCAACAACTGCTGAAAAGGGTAAAAACCCAACTATTATTCTGGAGTCGATTGATAAACAACTGATAGGCCAGGTAGCGGCAAAAATACGCTCGTTACGTGCACCTGAACCGTACAAAGGCAAAGGTATCAAGTTTGTTGGCGAAGTATTGAGAAGAAAAGCAGGTAAATCAGCATCTAAAAAATAATCGTCATGGGAGCTAAAGCAAAATTATCAAGAAGAGACAGGATTAAGATGGGTATCAGGAAGCGCCTTTCAGGATCTGCCATACGCCCTCGCCTGTCTGTGTATAGAAGCAATAAAGGTATTTACGCGCAGATCATTGACGATGTAAGCGGCAAAACTTTGGTTTCAGCATCATCTTTGTCAAAAGATTTTACTGCACCTGAAGGTTCTAAGATCGATCAGTCGGTTGCCGTAGGCAAACTGGTTGCCGAAAAAGCAATTGCAGCAGGCATTAAAGATGTGGTTTTCGACAGGAACGGGTATTTATACCATGGCCGTGTTAAATCACTGGCTGATGGCGCACGTGAAGGCGGTTTAAATTTTTAATTATTGAATTACTGAATTAGTGAATTACTGATTGAAATGAATATTGAGATGGTAAATGAATAATTATAAATCACCTGATAATTCAATAAATCAATAATTCAATAAATCAATAAATAATAAAGAGATGTCAACAATCAACATAAAAAGAGTAAAAACCAGCGAGATCGAATTAAAAGATCGCCTGGTGAGCATACAGCGTGTAGCCAAAGTAACCAAAGGCGGCCGTACTTTCAGTTTCTCTGCCATTGTGGTAGTGGGCGACGAAAACGGCGTTGTAGGTTACGGTTTAGGTAAAGCCAAAGAAGTTACCGAAGCTATTGCAAAAGGCATTGATGATGCAAAAAAGAACCTTGTTAAAGTTCCGATCATTAACGGTACTGTACCGCATGAGCAAATAGGCAAGTTTTCGGGTGGTTTTGTTTTTATAAAACCAGCTGCTAACGGTACCGGTGTAATTGCAGGCGGCGCGATGCGTGCGGTTCTGGAGTCGGCAGGTATCCATAATGTATTGGCAAAATCAAAAGGTTCATCAAACCCGCACAACGTTGTTAAGGCAACAGTATCGGCATTATCGCAATTGCGCGATGCTTATACCGTGGCACAGCACCGCGGCGTTAGTATAGGTAAAGTATTTAACGGATAATCCTCATGGCAAAAATCAAAATAACCCAGATTAAGAGCGTGATCGATAGAAGTGAGCGCCAAAAAAAGACGGTTGAAGCCCTGGGCTTAAAAAAGATCAACCACAGCGTGGAAGTTGAAGCTACTGCGGCTATCATTGGTATGGTTAAAAAAGTTAATCACCTGGTAGCAGTAGAAAATATTTAATATCATGAATTTAAGTAATTTAAAACCTGCAGAAGGTTCTACAAAAAATAGGAAAAGGATTGGCCGTGGTACAGGTTCGGGCCGTGGCGGAACATCAACCCGTGGCCATAAAGGCGCCGGTTCGCGTTCAGGTACAACTACAAAAGTTGGCTTCGAAGGCGGGCAAATGCCTTTACAGCGTCGCGTTCCGAAAGTTGGGTTTAAAAACCCTAACCGTGTGGAGTACACAGGTGTAAACCTTGATGTGCTGCAGGCATTAACTGAAAAGTATGCATTAACGTCAGTTGATTTTGACACGCTGAAAGAACACGGTTTAGCATCGAGAAACGACCTGGTAAAAATATTAGGCCGCGGCGAACTGAAAGCCAAATTAGAAGTTAAAGCACACGCGTTTACTGCTACAGCGCAAAAAGCGATTGAAGCAGCCGGTGGCACCATAGTTAAGCTATAATTTTCAATGAAGAAATTTTTCACCACAATATCCAATATTTGGAAAATCGAAGATTTAAGAGTGCGTATTACCAACACATTCTTTTTTCTTTTAATATACCGTGTAGGTACATTCATAGTGCTTCCGGGTGTTAATCCGGCAACGATAAACCCTGCCCAAAAAGAAGGGATAGCAGGCTTACTGAATATGTTTGCCGGAGGGGCGTTTTCGCACGCCTCAATTTTTGCATTGGGGGTAATGCCTTACATTTCGGCTTCCATTGTGGTGCAATTGCTGGGTATTGCGGTACCTTATTTCGCTAAACTGCAAAAAGAAGGCGAAAGCGGCCGTAATAAACTAAACCAGTGGACCCGTTACCTCACCATTGGTATTACTGCGTTGCAGGCAATCGGCTATTTAAAATCGCAGATCGACCCTACAAAACAGATGGAAATTGCCGAGCCGTTTTTTACCATATTAAACGTGTTTGTGCTTACTTCTGGTACCATGTTTGTGATGTGGCTGGGCGAAAAGATCACTGATAAGGGTATCGGCAACGGTATTTCATTGATCATCATGATAGGTATTATTTCTGCCTTGCCAGGTGCGTTTGCCACTGAATTTTTGGCACGTAATTCGGGCGCAGGCGGTTTGGTAACATTTATAGTTGAAATTGTAGCCCTCATCGGGGTGGTGATGTTTACTATACTTATTGTACAGGGCACGCGAAAAGTTGCGGTTCAATATGCCAAGCGTATTGTCGGCAACAAACAATATGGCGGCGTTCGCCAGTATATACCTTTAAAAGTAAATGCTGCAGGCGTTATGCCAATCATATTTGCGCAGGCCCTTATGTTTATACCCGCCACAATTGCGTCTATTTTTCCTAAAATAGCTTCAAACAGTATTTTAATGTCGTTGTCTAATGTATACTCATGGGGACATAATTTACTGTTCGCGATATTGATTATACTTTTCACCTATTTCTATACGGCAATTACGGTAAATCCAAATCAAATGGCCGAGGATATGAAAAAGAACGGCGGCTTTATACCCGGCATTA
>Ga0206872_10234_pt1 | contig 15504 bp, 11 predicted proteins | sample Alteio_BWOrgCont_34_FD_152906 | JGI IMG/M metagenome (GOLD analysis project Ga0206872, IMG submission 152906) | Enriched cells from forest soil in Barre Woods Harvard Forest LTER site, Petersham, Massachusetts, United States -... | ecosystem: Environmental > Terrestrial > Soil > Temperate forest >... | reverse complement strand
TGGCGCGTTTCGGTGCGTGTTTGTCGGTGGGCAGACCGTTGAATGCCGCCGGGCTATCGGTCACCTGGCAAACCGCGTCGAACAAAACCTCGGCACTCAATCGCCGGGGGTAGTAACGGGCGTAGTTCTGCTTGTCGTGCTTGTTAAAATCGTTCGGCATCGCACTGAGCTGGTACGTCCGACTTTTGACAATGCTCTTGATCAGGTGTTTGAGACTGTACTTGTTGGCAACGAAGTCATCGGCCAGAGCGTCGAGCAATTCCGGGTTGGATGGCGGATTCGTGACACGCATGTCGTCCAACGGGTCCACGATGCCGCGGCCGAAGAAATGGGCCCAGTAACGGTTGGCCACTGCCCGGGCGAAAAAGCGGTTCTTCGGATCGACCATCCAGTCGACCAGCTTCTGGCGTGGATCGTCGTCGGGCGAGACAGTCATTGGAGTGCCTTCAAGTACTTTCATCACGGCCGTTTGCTGGGTCCGCTTGTTCTGGACGCCTCCGGAAGACTTGCTGTAGACCAGGAGGTGGGCATTCTGCTGGCCTTGAGGCTCGCCGGGCGTTTGGATGTTTTTCCGGCCCAGTCGGCCGAAGAACGCCGCGATTCCCCAGTAGTCATCCTGGCTCCACTTTTCGTAGGGGTGGTGGTGGCACTGGGCACAGGCCAGACGCAACCCAAGGAATACTTGCGCTGTGTCATCCACGAATTGCTCGGGCTGTTGCAGTTCCTTGTACCAAACCGTCGGCGGGTAGCTCTCTTCGTCGCCAGTGGCGGCCAGAATCGCCCGGGCGAAAGTGTCGAACGGCTTGTCGTCCGCCATCGCCTTGCGAATCCAGTCGTGGAAGCCGAATGTACCTTCCGCCCGACCCTGCTCGCCGCGGCGCTTGACTCGTAGGATGTCTGCCCATTTGTTCGCGAAGTAATAGCTGTATTCGGGTGAGTCGATCAGCGCATCCACGAGCTTGTCACGCTTGCTCGCGTCCTTGTCGTTGACGAACGCTGCTACTTGCGTGGGAGTCGGCAGCGTGCCCGTCAGGTCGACCGATACTCGGCGTATGAACTGTTCGTCGTTGCACAGGTCGCTGGGCACCAGGCCGAGTTGCTCCCATTTTTTAGTCGCGAACTTGTCGACAAACGTCTTTTGCTCAAAGTTGTACTGCGGAATGGGAAGTCCGAGTGGGACCGTCGCCCGGAACGTGGAAACGTATTCCTGGTAGCGCACCATGATGGCGGCCTCGCCGCTCATTGCAAGGGTGCGTACCATGCCGCCCGCGTCAACCACGGCGATTTCCGTCTCGTTGCTCTCGTACTGGGCACGGCGGGTGATGTCCTCGACCGAACCGTCGTTGTAATGGGCGTAGGCGGCGAACTGTTGCTTGTTGTTCCGCGTCATGATCCGATGGTCGGGAACAACCGTGATATGCGTTACTTTTGGATCAGTCGGCTCGCCGAATGGCGTGCCCGCGGCGATCCACCGCCGCACTAGCCGATACTCGTCGGAATTAACTTCCATGCGCTTGCCACCGCCATGAGCCACGCCGCCGGTCGCCTTGAGCAGGAGCAAACTGTTGTCGGGCGCGCTGGGGAACAGTCGCCGGCCGCGATCTTCTTTTACCAGGGCCGCGTAATCGACGTCCGGCTCAAATCCGAGCAACGAAATCTTGAAACCGTTCTGGCCGCTGGCTTTCCCGTGACATCCACCCGAATTGCAGCCGAGCTTGGTGAAAATCGGCACAACCTGGTTGCCGAAGTTGATCGGGAGGTTGACGTCGCATTTTTCGGCGGTGACAGAAACCTTCAGCGACTTGTCGCCGTAGCTGACCATGACCTCCGTGGTGCCATTGGTCAGTGGTATGAGCCGGCCGCCGCTGGTGACGCGGACCACCTTGGGGTCGGCGGCCTCGTATTTCACGTCGGCCGTCAAGTCCTGGAGGTGGCCCCCCGCGAGCGTTGCAGTGAGGATCAACTGCTGCGCGTCATCGGCGCCTTTGAGGGCGATTTTCGCCGGGTAGACTTCGAATTTCTGGATGTCGGCCGGCTTCGGAAGGGCCGTCGGTTCGAGTTTGACCGAATCCTTGTCGGAGTAGATATCGCCTGCACGAAGAGAAACGGCCGCCGCAAGAAGTAGGGCCGGCGGCATGAGCCAGCGCGCGGATTTCATGAAACGTAACCCCCCAATGAGACAGGAGTCCTGGATCGCCTTACCGAAGGGACGGGACATCGGCAGGGACACGAAGGCGGGAAATCAGGCAGCACGGGTATTGTCGCCTAGCATGAGGAAGAATGCAACACTTTCTTCGAATCAGTCGGAGACGCAACCGTTAGGGAGCGCTAATTGCTATCGCTCCCCAACGGTCGCGGCTCTGAAATACTTCTCTTAACAGACCCTTACTGCCGAATGGCCGCTGCGCCACCAGGCAACAGCTGGGCGCGGCGGCGAACGTCGAGCTCGACCGAGCCGAAGGTCGCCTCATGCCGTTGCAGCGTCATGCCGAGGGCACTGAGTAACCGTTTGGCAGTGTAGAAGTTCATGATGAGGCGTTGGGTTACGACGACTTCCTGTTTGCCCTGCATGAATGGGTTGGGATTGAGGCCGAAGTCGACGATGACCTCTTCCGGCGTGGCGGTGACGCGCGCGAAATTGGAATACGCCGAGTTCGCGGACTTATCGTTCAACACGATTTCGGATTGCTGCTGGGCGCCCTGGTCTGGGGGGGGAGTTTGCTCGGACACGGAAGGCCTCCAAGATAAAACGGACGGCGGTGGAGTCGGCCGATGTGACCGCCCGCGACCCGTCCCTGTGATGGTAATGTACGGAAGGAAGGGAGATCGTCGGCCGGGCTTGGCGGCAACATTTTAGGTTCGACGAACCTTCACAAACTATCCACTCCATTATGCCCGACCGTTGCTTGATAAGATATCACTTTCCGGCAAATAGACTGGCGATTTCGACTTTTGTGGAGACGCGCGATGCAAATTCTGGTGCTGAACACAGGTTCAAGCAGCGTTAAGTTCAGCGTCATTGAGGCCGAGGGCGAGCAGATGGTGCTGTCTGGGCAAGCCGATTGGTCGCCATTGCCCGCGAAATTTGTCCTGCATCGGCCGGGCTTGGAGGCAGTCAAGGCAACGCTTCAAGCCGATACGCAGAGCGATGCCGTGACTCACATTCTCGACGAAATCGCCCCGATAATCACCGACCTCGGCCAAATCGGAGCCGTTGGGCACCGCGTGGTGCATGGAGGCGACGTTTACACCGGGTGCGTTCGCATCGACGACAATGTTAAAAAAACGCTCGCTGACCTGTGCGAGCTTGCACCGTTACACAATCCCATCAGCCTCGAGGGCATCCACGCAGCCGAGAAAAGTTGGCCGGGCGTACCGCAATTTGCCTCTTTCGACACCGCATTCCATGCCACGCTTTCGGAGGCCGCTCGCACTTACGCCGTCCCCCGCACCTGGACAAGGGACTGGAAACTGCGCCGTTATGGCTTTCACGGCCTGAGTCACGCTTATTGCACGCTTCAGGCCGCCAAGTTGCTTGGCCGGTCAGCCGAAGACTTCCGCTTGATCATTTGCCACCTGGGCCACGGTTGCTCGGTGACGGCAGTCCGCGACGGGGCGAGCGTCGACACGACGATGGGATTCACTCCTTTGGATGGCCTAGTGATGGCGACCCGAAGCGGCTCCGTCGATCCCGGACTTCTGACCCACGTGATACGGCACAAGGGCCTGACAGCAGAAGATCTGGATCGCGTGCTGAACCGCGAGTCGGGCTTGCTCGGCGTGTCGGAAGTGTCCGCCGACATGCGCCAGATCCTTCAGGCAGCCAGCAACGGTCACGAAGGCTCGCGCCTCGCACTCGACGTCTACGTACGGCGGTTGCGGCAGACGATCGGCGCAATGTACGTAACACTGGGCGGCCTTGATGTCCTGGTCTTCACGGCGGGGGTCGGGGAAAATGCCGTCGAAGTCCGGGCCGCGGTATGCGATGGCCTGAACTGTATCGGCATTGAGCTCGATCAGCAGGCGAACCAGACTTGTGCGCCGGACGCGGACATCACGGCCATGACTTCTGATGCTCGCGTCCTGGTGATCGGCACACGGGAGGACTTGACCATCGTCCGCGAAACGGTGAAAATGTTGGAAAAGCCGGCAGGGCCTTGACTCCTGAGGTAGAATCTATATTGTCGAGTCGCTTCGCCCTGCCGCTCCGTCAAGGACGGTGGGACGGAGCGGCTCGTACTAGGCGCGGCGTGGAGCAGTGGTAGCTCGCCAGGCTCATAACCTGGAGGTCACAGGTTCAAATCCTGTCGCCGCAAGTGTGCAACAAGGGACGCAATCTGCGTCCCTTGTCGTGTTTCATGGCGTACGATTTCGCCCTATTTACCGGAATACCTCAGGTGTCGGTTGAATGGCACTAGCTTGAGCGCCGCCGCGAGCGGGACAGGGCTCACCGGTACCGAAACGCTAGGAATTCAGACAAGCGACCTCGTGAAAAACGGTTAAGTTAGTGCCATTCGTCGAGAGGACCGGAGCGGAAAACGCTTCGACGCGAATTGACCTCGGCGGGGCGGTCCTCAGCAGGTTGCACAAATTGAATTGCGCCGTTCGTCGATCAGACCGCCTTATTCCCGGTCCCGGGAACGCCATCAGCAACGAACCACGGGTTCGGACATCGACTGCCCGGTACGACCTACCGGGCCGTGCCGGGCATGGGACACCTGGCCCCGTCCGATAGGCCCGGAATGTGAAACGTGTCCGCGGGTGATCTGGAAGTTGCGATTCTTGTCTTTGGGGCGCAGGGGGGTGAGATGCCGGTTAGGCGGATGGCCCCCCATCGGTTTTCGCTACCGGCCGGGAGTTGTTCGCCACGCTTGGGCCTTCGGCACGAGCTGGCACGGCATGCTCCGGGGCCGCAGGGACTGCAACCCCCTCCTGGATTTCCACGGTCTCGATGTTTAAGGTTTTCATCCACTGGCCCGCGTCCATCGTTAGCAGGCCGATCGTGGTGGCGGCGTCAGTCCACACGGCCAGACCCAGCAACACCGACTGCGGTCGCGGCGGAGTCGGACCCGCCAGCAGCACCCAGTGGGATGGCTGTCCTTCCGGCTCCGCCTTGTGGAGCTGGCGGTGAAAGACCGCAGGAAAACCATGGGCACTGAGCTGCCCGGGCCAGACGCGGAGGGCCGCCTGGTCCTGCCGGGCGATCGCTCCCAGGCCCCAGCGCGCCTGATCGAGCACCTCCCCGATGGCGGTCTCGGCGATGCTCGTTCCCTTCCCCGGGGGAGCCACCACCACCACCCGCAACCGGGCCGGCACGCCTTCGATGAACAGCCGCCGCGGCCCCGGCAGACCGGGCGGGGGCACGAAGTTGGCCAGATCCTCGTCGAGCTGGGGTTCCTCGCGAACCGGCCGCCGGGGCAAGCGGAGCAACGCCCGTAACAGCCGGCGCTGGTACCAGGCCAGCGGCAGCAACACGACCAGCACCGCCGCCCAGAAAACGACCAACCAGTATTCCTGGAGTGACTCCGGCAGCAGGTCGATTACCGGTCTCAGAAACTTTTCGAGGTGATCCATCGGCAACCGTTTGTCGTGGCCAAGGAAAGACATCTACGTGCAGAGCCGCATTCTGCCCGGTCATCCTAGCCCAGCGTCCGCCTCGGTGCAATCAAGAATTGGACACCGGGCAGCGGTTCGGCCAGTGCCAGGAGTTCAACCTGGTTAGCGACGCTCAGGCGGATCGCCGTGCTGTGGCTCCTCCAAGCGTTGCCTGTCTCTTTGCATCTCCGCACATTCTTCACGCCATCCTGCGGGTTACCACACAGGCCACTTCTACATTGGCGGTCCAATGACGAAATTCTTCGCAGAAAACCAAGCAGGTGCCAGGGCCATGCATTATCACGTCGCGTTTTTGTTCGCTCTGATTGCCGCCGCGCCGGCGGCGGCTCAGCCGAACTTCAAATTCTTCGAGCCAGTGGAGCCGCCGCGCGCAACCCAGGTCATAGCACACCGCGGCATGCACATGCTTGCCCCGGAGAACTCCGTGGACGCGATTCTGGCGTGCGCGACCGACTACATCGAGTGGGCTGAGGTCGATGTGCGCCTCACCAAGGACGGCCAACACATCGTCATCCACGACGACAGCCTCGAACGCTGTACGGACGGCAAGGGTAAAGTGGCCGATTTCAATTTGGAAGAGTTGAGGAAACTCGACGCTGGCAGCTGGTTTGCCCCTCGTTTCAAAAGTGCCAAGCTGCTTTCGCTGCCGGAACTGCTGACCGCCGCCAAAGGGAAGGTGAACCTGTACCTCGACTGCAAGCAAATCGACCCCGAGTTACTGGCAAAGGAGATTTTGGCGGCCAAGATGGAGCGGCAGGTCATCGTTTACGGCCGAGCTGAGGTGCTGGCCAAGGTACGGACCGCCACGGGGAACAAGGTCCCGACCATGGCCAAGTTCCTGCCCAAAACGATGAGCGTCGACGAATTCGTCAAAGAAGTCGACCCGGCCGCGGTCGAGCTGGATGCCGGGGACGTGACCGGCGAGTTGTGCAAGGCTTTCCATGCCAAGGGCATCAAGGTGGAGGCGAACGCCGTTGGAGAGAAGTGGGACAACCCGACCATTTGGGCCAAAGCGCTGGACGCCGAGGTGGATTGGCTCCAAACAGATGACCCGGTGGGTGTGCGTTTCGCGGAGGTTCGCCGGCGGATTCCCAAGTTCCCCGTGAAGATCTCCTGTCACCGGGGCGCCAACCGCTATGCTCCGGAAAACACGATTCCCGCCATCCAAGCTGCGGCCGCATTCGGGGCCGACTACATTGAAATTGACATTCGGCCGACCAAGGACGGCAAATACATGCTGCTCCACGACAACACCCTCAACCGCACCACCAACGGCAAGGGTCCGATCCGGGAGTCAACCTTTGCCGAGGTCGCAAAACTCACGGCGGGCTCAACGTTTGGCGGCCGGTTCGCGGACGCGCGGGTGCCCCCACTCGACGAGGGCTTGACCGCAATGGGCCCGAAGTCCCATGCCTACCTGGACGCGAAAGACATCAACCCGGCCGATCTTCTCGAAGCCATGCGCGCACACGACCTTGTCGAGCGCTCGGTGGTTTACCAGTCGCTGGGGTACTTGAAAAAGCTGAAAGCCCTGGAGCCAAAAGTGCGGCCGTTGCCTCCGCTGGGTCGCGCCGACCAATTCGACCAGGTGGCGGCGATCGGGCCTTACGGCTTCGACACGAAGTGGGAGATCCTTTCCCCGGAATTGATCGAGAAGGCCCACAAGGCCGGCATCCAGGTGTTCTCCGACGCAATGGGCTTCAACGAGAAAGTTGAACAATATCAGAAGGCGATCGGTTGGGGGATCGATGTGATCCAGACCGACCACCCGCTACGGGTGCTGAGGGCGATCGAGTTAATGCAGAAGAAAAGCTAGTGATCAGCTCTTACCCGACTCAGGGCTGACACTCATGTACCCTTGCCAAATTCCGTGCATTTGGCAAGGTTGACCTGTGCTGCGAGCCCCGTTTCGCAGTCTCGATTTTGTAACCACTTAAGCATCAGAATGTTCCGTTGCCTGGGTTCCCGCGATCCAACCTTGCCATTTTCCAACGTTGCCAAAAAAACGGCCAACCTTGCCAACTGACAGTCGTTGTGGTTGAGTGCCACGACCCATAGACAACCCCAGCAAAAAGACGCATGAATGGCTATGCGTCAGGCAGGCGATCTTGTTGGTGCTAAATGGCAATCCCGTATAATCGGTGACAGGCACGCATCAGAGAGTTAGCGTTGCGTGATGCAGTAGTTCAAATCCCGTCGCTGCCGAAGGGCGCTGGGCAGGTTTGTATGTTAGGCCAAAACATTGTATTTGGAATTAGAGATCATTATGCGGGTAGATTCATATTACTACCGTGATAGTGGTTTCCTCTATCCGCTTGAGAGCCACCCTTCTTACTGGTTTCATGTCGGTCGCTCGGAAGCGAAACAGGCCATCATGGGGCTTCTTGGCGAGACGTTCAAGGCCATCATGTTCAGCGACAAGGGAGACTTCATTGAAGTTCAAGAATGGCCATTGGCCCTCCCGTCATCGCCGACGCGCAGCGCGGATGAACTGGACTGGCTTGAGGAGGTTGTTGAAAGGGAGGTTGTGCAAGTCCGAACGCAACTCGGCTTGGCGGATGAGACAATTCATATCAAGCGATTTCGGCTGCCCAAGCTCCAAGCTGGGGTTGAGGACTTGCCAGATGACTTGCAGGAATACCTTACGAATCGTGGCCTATCCGGTTCTACGGAAGTAGATTTGGAAGAAGCCCTTGAAGGCTGGAAGGAAGAATCGCTATTCGTTTTCTGGTGGGACCAGAGTTTTTATGTCGATAGTGAAGGTGCCGTCACTTCTTCGTGAAAAGAGGTAAAAGATGGCCAAGAAAACGCGCGACATCGGCGCCGAAATCCTGCAAGGTCTCCGCGAAATCAAGCGTGGTGAAACTGGCCGCGTCATCAACGTGGCCGACGTAGCGGCGACCAGGAAAAAAAGCGATTGTCCTAAGCACGCTTTCGGAAGAAATGCGAAGCAGGTCACAGGGAATGCGGCGAGTCCGAAGCGCAAAGCAAGGACGAGCCAAATTAGCACGGGAACTGATGAGGTTCGTCCTTGTTTTGCGCTTCGGACTCGCCAGACCATCCTCATTTTTCTCCCTTTATTGGCTTGAATCCATCCATCAGCTGTTCCACATCCTTGCGATTACCCAGCACCTGCTCCGCAATTTCGCTTAGTTCCTTATCCGCTGCCGGCTCTCTGCGGTAGAGTTCCAGCACCTGGCGGCGCAAGATATCGCGGTTGTGTACCATGGCGCGCAAGAACTCCGCGGCCTTGCGAGCGTTCATTTGCGCTTCATGACGCTGAGGATTGACCTTCGCGGTCTCGGGATCCCTACCTTCCTCAATAATGTCCACACCAGGAAGTTCGGGAGCCTCGGCCGGCAGCTTGAGCGCGATGGCTTCCTTGTAGCCGACTAGGTATGCCTTGGTGGCCTTGAGCCGCTTTTCAGAAAACGTCTTGTCGCCGGCCTCTACCTCCGCGGCACAGCCAAGGTAGATATGCAGCAAGGACCGCTGAATCGGATCGCGCTCGATTTCAAGTGCCAATTGGCCATACTTGGTCACGCAATCCGGGTGCATGTCGATGCCGCTCTGGGCGTAAACATGGGCGAGCTGGAAATAGATCTTCGCCCGCTCGGCCGGCGTTTTGTATTGGTCAAGGAGCTTTGCCCCAATCTTTTCAACCTCTTCAAACGCCGTTGCCCGGCCATTGCGCATCTTGTCCAGCGACTGCAAACTCTCGCTCAAGGTGGGCTTATCTTCCATTGGCACAGGGTCAAAGGCGCATTGAGACACGAGAGGACAAGCAAGCAGAAAGGCAAGAGCGGCGACGGGGCGCGGCAGCATGGGGGCCTCCGGCTAGCAGGGTCAAAATCAACAATCTGCAGCAATACTGATGTTCCGACGAGAAACTGCGTCGAGTGGATTGGTAGATTCGAAAAATGGCGAAATGGGGAAGCCAAAGTGCGTCACGCTGCGTCAGCAGTGAGCAAGCGCAGTTCGTCTAAAATTTGCCCGTTCAGCACCGACTCCATCTCCATGAGAGTACGGGCCGCCGTGCCGCCGTCGATGACGCGATGGTCATAGGTGAGACTGACTTCCAGCGTGCCATCCGCCTCCAGGACACCATAACTAAGAGCGGTTGAAACCGGAGTAAGGAGTGTGACGCTGGCGCCACCAAGGGCCGAGACGACGCTGATGCCGAAGGTTCCAAGGTGGCAGGCGCGGCGGTAGCCGGACAGGTTGAGGCCGCACCACCACAGCAGTCGGCGCACGGGCCAAGGCCAACGGCTGGTCTTCAGAATCCGCCGGAAGAGCGGAATGCTCTCGATTGGATCTTCCTTGCAACGCTTCAGATGATCTTCTATCGCCGTCAAGTTTTGATTTTCAGGACCGCGAACATGCGTGAACAAGACGGCGTCCTCGTTGCCCAGCTTTCGCTCGATGGCAATACAGCCGATGCTGTGAGGATGCTCGTAAAAATGCGAAAAGGGAAAGGGGATAAAAGCCCAGCGCAGCTCCGGTCGGCGCGCGCAGACAAGGCCGTACGCCTTCGTGAAAACCGCACACCAACCCGGACGAGGATTGGCCTGGGTGCGGGCTGCGGCCACCTTTGCAAGATGCATGGTGCGCCGCAGCGTACACAAAGGCGCCGACTTCGCGCAATGCACCAGGTCGCCGACAAATCGGCGTGGCAACGACACCGGCACCCGCCGTCCGATTGGTTGTGCCATTGCGCGCAATCCTTGAGCAACGTATTTCCCAATTCCCCTGATATGTCTAGTTTCGCCAAGAAATGCAATATCAATCGGGAGGTGCAGATTTGCGCCCCAACCTCCTCGGTACTACGTCAGCATTGGCCGTGGTTGTTGCTGCGCTCCTGGGTCGCGGTGATCGGCGCGAATCTTTTATACACTCGGCAGATAGCGCCTCGCATCGGTGCGAGCACTCGATTACACTAACTTCCGTACTCGCCCGGTTCCTTTCCCCCGGAGACGTACTGCCATGAATCGCCGCGATTTTTTGCGTGCCGGCGCCGCCGGCGTGGCCCTTGCCGCCGCCCCTTTTGCACCTGCTTTCGCCGATACCAAGCCACTCCGCGCCGGCCTGATTGGCTGTGGTTGGTACGGCAAAATCGATCTTATTCGACTTCTCCAGGTCGCCCCCACCGAGGTGGTGTCGCTGTGCGACGTGGACAAGAAAATGCTCGCCGAGGCCGCAGACATCATCGGCGCGCGACAGACCTCAAAGAAAAAGCCACGGACCTATGCGGACTACCGCGAAATGCTCAAGGAAAAGGATCTGGACGTGGTGTTCATCGGCACGCCTGACCACTGGCACGCACTGCCGATGATAGCCGCGGTGGAGGCCGGCGCTGATGTTTATGTGCAAAAACCGATCAGCGCTGATGTCGTCGAAGGCCAGGCCATGGTTGCGGCGGCACGAAAGCACAAACGAGTCGTCCAGGTCGGCACGCAGCGCCGAAGTACGCCGCACATCATTGAGGCCCGCGATCAGGTTGTAAAGGAAGGCAAACTCGGCAAGGTCGGCCTGGTGGAGATCTATTGTTACTACCACATGCGCGCCACCGAGAATCCGCCGGACACCGATCCGCCTGATTACCTCGACTACGAAATGTGGACTGGACCGGCGCCGATGCGTCCTTACAACGCCCTGGTCCACCCGCGCCGTTGGCGGGCATTCATGGAATACGGCAATGGCATCGTCGGCGACATGTGCATTCATATGTTCGATATGGTGCGCTGGATGCTCGACCTTGGCTGGCCAAAGCGAATCGCGTCGTCGGGAGGAATCCTGGTGGACAAGAAAAGCAAGGCCAACATCAGCGATACGCAGTCGGCGACGTTCGATTACGGCGACTTACAGATCGTGTGGCAACACCGCACGTGGGGGCAGGCCGACGACCCCGAATACCCCTGGGGCGCGACACTCTATGGCGACAAGGGCACATTGAAAGTGGACGTGCACAAATACGCTTTCACGCCGCAGGGCAAGGACAAACCGACGTTAACGGGCAAGGCCCTGTTCGAGTATGAAAAGTACCCCGAGGACAAGACGGAGAAAGACCTGGAACGCCACGTGGCCTCTGCTGTCCGCGGCCACGTCGTCGACCTCCTCAAGGCCATCGGCACGCGCGGCAAACCCGTGGCGGACATCGAAGAAGGCCATATTTCCACGGCCAGTTCCATCTTGGCCAACCTATCGATGAAGCTAGGCAGATCGCTCACGTGGGACTCTGCCAAGCAGCAGGTGGTCGGCGATGACGAAGCGAATCGGCTGCTGATGCGACCCTACCGCAAGCCGTGGGTGCATCCTGAAGTGTCATAAGGAGGTGTTTAGCCCCGGAGGGGCGAAAGTAAATAGCCAGGGGCGTAAGCCCCTGGTCATGAGCTCCCAGAATTTCCTTAGCCCCGGAGGGGCGAAACTCTCCATCTGGGAGCAGGTTTCGCCCCTCCGGGGCTTACAGAGGCATTGATCCACGGTCCAGGGGCTTTCGCCCCTGGCTATTTACTTTCGCCCCTCCGGGGGCTAAATACCCTCGGCAGAATCGAATGCCTAGCCGAGAATTGCTGCCAAGTCGGGGAGGACAAGCGTTTCGTTTTTCAGCTCTACACAGCCCTTTACAAGAGACCAGTCCAGTCCCAAGTCACGCGTCGAAGGCTGGTGGGGAATTGGCAATCGGAGGACGCGCACCGCGGGTCGGACCAGGAACCCGACAAGGTCCGACCTACCCGGGGGCCGCGCAATCAACAGACGCGAAAGTTCGCTCGGACTTTCTTGAACAAGTCCCAGGCGCTGTGCCAAGTCCAGAACAGGTACCGTCCACTCACGCCAATTCACGACACCCAGGCAAGCCTGAGGCGCATTTGGGACAGGAAGCAACGGCAGCCTCCCAAGGACCTCCAAGACCTGGGTGATACCTAGCGCAAACGTGACTCGGCGAACGCGCGGTGCAGGCTCCGCAGTGTCAAAAAGGACGATTTGCTTTTGACCCACACCCTCGTCGGTTACCAGTTGTTTACGAGGACTCCCACGGTCCGGCCTCCGCGAAAACGGCGGAGGCGACAGGGCAAAGTTGTCAGGGGCGCACTCGGGATTAAGTCGCGTTAACGACAACAGCAACAATGTCTCACCATCGCGATGAACGATCCCCTCAAAATAGTTCGTGAATGGGTCAATTGCCACGCCAGGCATGGGAGCAATCGACTCGGCATCCACTCGCACGACCTGTGAGACCCGATCCACCAACAAGGCCCACGGTCTCGGACCCTCCTGCAATACCACCACGGGTCGAATCGCAGCAGGTTGCGACTGGCTGGATCGCCCGAGGCGTTCGGCAAGGCAATAGACGGGTACCCGGCCGCCCCTCTCTGCCAGGTAACCAACAAGCCCGTCGTTGCCGGGAGCGGCGGTAATCTGATCAGAACGCAAGATGTGGCGCACGAGGTTCATGTCCACCGCAAACGTTTCCTGGCCGATGCTGCTGCGGACCAGACTCAGGATGCCAGTCGTCTCGGCTTGCATGATCATGCGTGTGCCTCCTGGAATCGGATCGAAACGGTCTTGGACAAAAGCCGGGCGATCTCTTCGGGTGGCCCTATGTGATCCACGGCGCCACAGGCGATCGCGTGTCGCGGCATACCGTTTACGACACACGTTATCGCGTCCTGGGCAAAAGTCTGGCCGCCGCGGGCGCGAATGGCAATCAGACCCAACGCCCCATCGCGACCCATGCCGGTGAGAATGACACCCTTGGCGCGTGGGCCGAAGACCTGGGCAACGGATTGCATGGTCACGTCGATCGACGGGCAGTGGCCGGCGATCGTTGGACCGGTAGCGATTTCCACCGTCCCATCCGATCGAGCCAGAAGGTGGTAGTCACCGGGAGCGACAAGCACAAGGCCGGGCTGCAGGCGGTCCCCGTCCTCTGCCTCCTTCACGGCGAGCGAGAGTTGGCGGTCGAGCTGGGCGGCGAGAACGGCCGTGAAGGTAGCGGGCATGTGCTGGACAACGATCAAAGCTGCGGAAAAGTCGGCGGCGAGGTTTTCCAACAATTCTCGCAGTGCCAGCGGCCCACCCGTCGAAGCACCGATGACGACGACACCGCCTGGCAAGTTGGCCGGCATTGGTTTCCCTCCCGACGAGCCGCCGATGCGTGGCCGGAGCGTGGATCGGAGCCGGTTTGGTAGGGAGCGGATGACCTTGACGCCGGCAGCCAGTCGAACTTTCGACACGATTTCGCGCCGCAATGCATCCGGGTCGGTATCCGCGCCGGGACAGTATTTCAGGACGAAATCTACAGCCCCACGGTCGAGCGCCTGGAGGGTGACCGACGCGGCTTTGCGGCTTACGCCGCTAATCACAACGACGGGAGTCGGGCAGTCGCGCATGACCAGATCCAACACCTCCAAGCCCCCCATTCCGGGCATGCCCAGGTCAAGGGTGATCGCATCCGGCCTTAGCTCCTTGACCATGGCAACGGCGTGTTGGCCGTCGTAAGCCATGCCGACTACATCGACGCCCGACTCCCGTAGTTGAGCGGCGAGAAGCCGGCAGACGAAAGGCGAGTCATCGACGACAAGTACGCGAATGGCCTCGGTCATTATTCCCCGGCTTGCGAATTCCGCACAAAAACCAACTGCGAGCCGATCTGGTGCTAGCCATTGCCGGTGCCGCTCGGCTTGCAGCACCTACCCTACACGACGTCATGACGAGAGGGCAGGTTGCCTCGCTTCGCGGACGAGCTGGCGAATTACATTGAGAAGCGCCTCGTCCTGATACGGCTTGACAACGTACGCCGACGCGCCCAGAGTAATCGCTTTCCGCCGGTGTTTGTCGCCAGCTCGAGATGTCACCATTACCACGGGAAGCGCGCGATAGGCATCCTGGCCTCGCAACGTCCCAAGCAATTCATAACCGTCCATCCGCGGCATCTCGACATCGAGCACAACCAGGTCAGGCGGCGTGCCGAGTTGGTGCAATATCTCCAGTGCATCCACTCCATCCCTGGCGGCGACGGGACGCCACCCCACACTTTTGATTAGGTTGGATATGACGCGGCGGACGCTTGGCGAATCATCGACGACCAGTACCGTGAACGATTCCTTGGCCCGGGCGGCCGGAGCCGGGATTCCGGGCCGAGTGCCAACCAGGCGAGGCTGGGTGGCCCGTCGGGGTAGCTCCGTCGGGTCGATAATCAGTACGACACTACCGTCACCCATAAGCGTCGCGCCCGATACGCCGCGGACATGCCGTAGATGACCTCCCAGGTTCTTGATGACGATTTCACGCCCGCCCAGCACTTGATCCACCACGACTGCGATCTGCTTGCCGGCAGTGTTGAGGATCAGCAATGGCGGCCGGGCAACGGATTCGTCGGCGGCAAGTTTGAGTCCCAGGGCTTTGCCCAGGTAAATAAGGGGATAGACCACGCCGTTTAGGTGGACGACTGGTTCTTGACCGACGTGTTGCAATTCCTCCCGGTCGACTCGCAGGATCTGGCGCACGCCGTCCAACGGAATGGCGAACGTCTCCTGATGAGCCTTCACCAAGAGCGCCCGCGTGATGGCGAGCGTCATGGGTAGACGAATCGTGAAGGTCGTCCCCTGGCCGGGGACCGACTCCAGCACCAGGGACCCTTTTACTTTTTGAACCTGAGCCTTGACGATGTCGAGCCCCACGCCACGCCCCGAGATCTCGCTGATTTCGTCGGCTGTACTAAACCCTGGCATAAACAGGAAACTTCTGAGCTCGTCGTCGGTCAAGGTGCTGGCGTCGGCCGCGGCAACAAAGCCGCGAGCGACGGCGGTAGCCCGCAAAACTTCGGAGTCCACGCCGCTGCCGTCGTCGCTGACTTGAAGTACGATCTGGCTGCCTTCGTGGAAAGCG
>Ga0206872_10232_pt1 | contig 15544 bp, 11 predicted proteins | sample Alteio_BWOrgCont_34_FD_152906 | JGI IMG/M metagenome (GOLD analysis project Ga0206872, IMG submission 152906) | Enriched cells from forest soil in Barre Woods Harvard Forest LTER site, Petersham, Massachusetts, United States -... | ecosystem: Environmental > Terrestrial > Soil > Temperate forest >... | reverse complement strand
GTACGCCGGCGGAGTAGCTTCGTCCTTTGGCTTTTCCTCCGACTGGCAATTCGAGGCGCTATTTGCGCCCGTGTTCGGCTGGTCGCCACCTCCTTGGTCCTGCGCACACTTCTGTTTATTGCCGGCGATCTGTGGAGCGTACGCGGCTGGCGTTATCGCCTCCTGTGCCGGCGCGCTGGGTGGTCCGAGGACTATTGCCCACAGCAGGGCCGCTCCAGCGAGTATCAAGTTCCGATGTCGGCAAGAGCGGCCCACTGGCGGTTCCTCATCCAAAGGCGTCGCCGACACGGCCCGCCGGCGCGTGGAGTATGCGACGGTTGTTATCGGATTAATCGGCAGTCTCGCCGCATTTTCCTCACTTATCCCGTTCAGAATGCGAAACACTCACACGGCAAGCCCACCGGCCCGCGTCGCGCTGCCAGCTTGCTTGTCCTGTCGGCGAAGGCATGGAGAAGTTGGTGGAGCAGGCCGGGTTGCCGACACTGGTGGACGGGCGCAGTTTGGGAGGCCTGGACCCGATAGTAGCCGCCATACGCCTTGACCGGCGACCAGTCGGGACTAACCGGTAAGGATGGTGGGGCGAGCTGCTCGAATTCCCCAGCCCCGTAAACGACCTTGCCTCCGACGAAAGTGAGGACCGACTCGATACGCTTGATCTCCTCCTCGGGGACAGAAAAATAGTCCGCCGACAACACGGCGAGGTCTGCCAACTTGCCGACCTCGACCGTGCCCTTGGTGTCCTCTTCACCAGAGAACCACGCGCTGCCCACGGTGTACCGCCGCAACGCTTCCGCGCGGTCCAGCCGGTTCGCTTCCGGATACAGCGCCGCGCCGCCGACCGTCTTGCCGGCGACCAGCCAATACAGCGACACGAACGGATTGTGGCTCGCCACGCGCGTCGCGTCGGTCCCCGCCCCGACTGGAATGCCCATCGCCAGCATCCGGCGGATCGGCGGCGAGTGTTCCGCAGCCTTCTTGCCGTAGCGATCGATGAAGTACTCGCCCTGGAAAGCCATACGGTCCTGGACGGCGATGCCGCCACCCAAGGCTTTGATCCGCTCCAGGTTTCGCTCCGTGACGGTCTCGGCGTGGTCGAAGAACCAGCGCAGGCCGTTGAACGGCACTTCCCGATTCACCGCTTCGAAGACGTTCAGGAAGCGGTTGATTGACTCGTCGTAGGTCGCGTGTATCCGGAACGGCCAGCGGCTCTCGGCCAGCAACCGCACCACGCGCGATAGCTCGCCCTCCAGCGACGGCGGCAGGTCGGGCCTTGGTTCGAGAAAGTCCTCGAAGTCGGCAGCCGAAAAGGTCAGCATTTCACCCGCGCCGTTCATGCGGTAGAAATCGGTCCCCGCGCCGGGCCGGGTCATCGTGATCCACTTGGCGAAGTCGTCGTACTCCTGCTTGGGCCGCTGGGTGAACAGGTTGTAGGCGATGCGCACGGTCATCTCGCCGCGCCGGTGTAGCTCTTCGATGACCTGGTAGTCTTCGGGGTAGTTCTGGGAGCCGCCGCCGGCGTCAATCACGCTCGTCACGCCCAGGCGGTTCAACTCGCGCATGAAGTGCCGCGTCGAGTTCGCCTGGTAGTCAGGCGGGAGCTTCGGCCCTTTCGCCAACGTGGCGTAGAGAAGGCCAGCGTTCGGCCGAGCGATCAGCAGGCCGGTTGGGTTCCCCTGCCTGTCCCGCTGAATCTCACTGCCCGGCGGGTCGGGGGTATCTCGTGTGTATCCGACCGTCCGAAGGGCCGCCCGATTCAGGATCGCCCGGTCGTAGAGGTGGAGGACAAACACCGGCGTGTCAGGGGCGGCCGCGTTGATTTCGTCGAGCGTCGGCATGCGCCGCTCTGCGAACTGGAACTCGGTCCAACCACCCACCACGCGCACCCACTGCGGCGGCGGGGTACGCGCAGCCTGTTCCTTCAGCATGCGCAGGGCATCGGCCAGCGACGGCACGCCATCCCAGCGCAGCTCCATGTTGTAGTTGAGGCCGCCCCGGATCAGGTGGATGTGCGAATCGTTCAGGCCGGGAATTACGGTCCGGCCCCTGGCGTCGATCACCAGCGTCGCCGGCCCAAGTTGCCGGAGTATCGCAGCGCTGGTGCCGGCGGCAATGATCTTGTCGCCCTCGATGGCTACGGCCTCGACGAACGACGGGGCACGATTAGTGGCGATCTTCGCGTTGTGCAGAATGACGTCGGCAGGCATGGCGGACTCCTTCGCTCAAAGTGGGGGACCGCTCGCTCATGGGACTCATGGGACCTATGCGTCCCATGGGTCCATGAGCGAGAAGAAGTGTGTTGTCCTGCTGCTCTAAGTCACAAGCGGCTATTTGTTGGCCTTCGGAACGACGTACTCCGGGTACCGGCTCGGCGGGGCGCCGTGGACCATCGTGTAGGCGTATTCCACGCCCACGCCGTAGGCCCCGAAGTGGGTCTTCACGATGTCCATGACCGCGTCATACGTGTCCTTGTGCGCCCAGTCGCGCTGCCACTCGAGCATCACGGAGAGCGCGGTGACCGGCTTGGCGCCCGCCTGGACCACGCGCTTCATCGCGTTGTCGTGAGCGAGCTGGCTGACGTCGCCGCAGCAGTCCTCGACGACGTAGATCTCGTAGCCGTCGTGGAGGGCCTGAATCGTCGGCAGGGTGACGCAGGTCTCTGTCCACAGGCCGGCGAGGACGATCTTCTTCCGGCCGCTCTTCGTGACGGCGGCGACAAAGTTCTCGTCGTCCCAGGCGTTCATAGAGCTGCGCTCGATCGGCGTCTGTTTCGGGAAAATGGCCTGGATCTGCGGCCACATGTTGCCGCTGAAGCCCTTGGTCTCCACCGTGCTGAGGACCACCGGCATGTCGAAGACCCGGGCGGCCTTCGAGAGGGCCACGTTGTTGTTGATGATCGCCTGGCGGTCGAAGTTCGCGACGCCGAAGAGCATCTGCGGCTGGAGGTCGATCAGGGTGACCACGCAGTTGTCGGGCGTGAGCAATCCCTTTTCACTACGCTTCGCGCGAGCCTTTTCTTGTGTCATGATTTCTCCTTGAAAATGGCGGCGTCAGGCACCCGGTTTAACCACAATCACCCGGCTCTGTCTGTCGGTTCGCCGAACTGGTTCTACCCCTCCTCGACAACGGGGAGCGGACCGAAGCCGCACGCCCCAAAAGAGTGCGTTCAGAGTTCCGACATTGTAGGCGAATGGCGTCCCAAAAGGTCGAGTAGGCCAGACCCACCAGCATCACGAGCTCAGCGAGCAACCCTCGTGCCGCACTGGTCGAAAAGTGGGTGTCCGTAGACCTCCCAACCCTTGGAGACGAGGTGATTGGCAAGATTGCTCCCGATCAAGCCGGTCGCTCCGGCGATGAGTGCTCGTGACGTCATGGTTTCTCCTTATGCAAAGATGTTTGGTTGAACTTTCCAATCTCACTGATGAGATCTCAACGCAGCCCACCCGAGACATAAAGGTTTTCACCCGTAATCCAGGCGGAGTCGGGAGACGCCAGGAAGACCACCGCCGGGGCGACGTCCTGGGGCTTGCTGATTCGGCCAAGGGGCGTTTGCGCTTCAATCTGCCTTTGGAAATCGCTGCCGGAAATGCCGGCGGCGTGCAGACCCTCGGTTTCGACGACCCCCGGGCTGATGGCGTTGACGCGGATTTTGCGCGGCCCCAGTTCCTGGGCCAGGGAGCGCGTGATCGCATTCACGGCCGCCTTGGTGCCGCTGTACACGGACGTGCTCGGCGGCGCTGACGTGGCGGCAAACGAGCTCATGTTGATGATGCTGCCGCCAGCGGGCCCGAAATGCTTGACGGCTTCTTGCGTGGTTAACAGCAGCCCCAGCACGTTGAGGTTAAAGTGCTTGTGAAAGTGCTCGGCACTGATCGCCTCCAACGGGGCAAACTCATAGATGCCGGCGTTGTTCACGAGGATGTCGAGCTTGCCGAACGCCTTCTTCGTCTCGGCGAACAAACGGCGAATGTCATCAGGCTTGGAGACGTCGGCCTGCACGGCGACGGCTTTCCCACCTGCTTGCCGGATGCGCTGGACGACCGCCTCCGCGCCGGCGCTGCTGCTGGCATAATTCACCACGACCGCTGCGCCAGCCGCCGCCAAATGCTCGGCGATCGCCGCACCGATGCCTTTCGACGCACCCGTGACAACGGCGACTTGCCCTTCTAGTTTCTTGGACATGACGGGACTCCTACTCTTTTTGACAGGAACATCGACAACTGCGGGAATCGGGTAGGGCCAGCTACCCGGCGGCTCGCCACGCGGGTCGCGTCGGTGCCCGCGCCGACCGGCAAGCCCATCCCCAGCATCCTGCGGACTGGCGGCGAGTGCTCCGCGGCCGAACATCATTTCTTCGCGCCGGCAACTTCCTGTGCCTTCCGAAAACTCTCCATCACGGCTCGGTAGTTCGGCGATGCCATCGTGTACAGTTCAGCGAGCTGGGCGGCGTCGGGACGGTTCCAGGTGCGATGCACCTCGCAAGTGACCGCGTTAGTGCACGTAGGAATGATGCCGGCCTGCGTGAAGCGTGCGAGAGACGTTCTGGACGCCATTTCGCTTGGGTCGCCTGAGGCATCAATTACAACGTAAACCTTGAAGCCCGCTGCTTTGGCATCCAGAGCCGGGAACATGACGCAAACGTTGGTCCACACGCCGGCAATGATCAATGTTTTCTTGCCCGTTTCGCGCACCGTCTTGACGAACTGCGCGTTGTCCCAGGCATTGACCTCTCCCTTGCGCGGCACATAGACCGCATGCGGGGCAGCCTCGTGGATTTCCGGCATGAGCGGACCGTTCGGGCCGTCTGGAACGGAAGCCGTCGTAATAACGGGAATCCCTTGCAACGTCGCCAGCTTTGCGAGAGCCGTGACGTTGGCGCGCAACTCGGCCACGCCGATGTCCTTGACATTTTGGAACAGTCCGGACTGATGGTCGAGCAAGAGAAAAACCGAATCCGTGGGATCGAGCAATGCTTTGCCGCCGCCGGGCTCATGCTCGATCCCGTCGTGAATCGCGTTCTTGCCGTCGGGCACAAAGATAGAGTTGTTTCGAGTAGCCATGCTGTCTCCTTTCGCGTTTCTTGCTCTGATGCCGCTTTCGTTAAGGACCTGTGAACTTCAAACGCTTGCGTTGTGGTTTGTCCCTCAGCTCTGCCAACCGGCGACCCAAGACAAAGCAACCACCGTGCCAGGGCGGTGCGGTCCACAACTTCCGCGAGCCAGTTGGTTCGAGAGCGTGGGCTTGAAACGGTTTCTGGCGTGTTTTTTCGGGCGAATAGACGTGACGAGGAGTCCTGGAGTACGTGAACGAGCCGCCCCGAGGTCGTTTCAGAGCGGGCCAGTCATTGGTGTGGTAGTTGTCTTGCCGGGCTGGCTGGAACATCTACCATTTCTCCTACGCCGGACACTGAACCAGCTGCCGGCCGGCCCCAGGCGGTGCCCGCAAAGCCCTGGCTGCGTGCCACAACAGCAGCGTCTGCGAGCTGGTAGAAGTCGCTGTTCGGTGCCGGCACGAACCCCGTCCGCGTCACGCCTTTTTCCCCAGGATGCGATTCAGCGCGTCGGACGTCTGATAAATCAGTGCCTCGGGGTAGTGCGCGAACGGGTGGAAATATTCAAACGTGACATAGCCACGGTAGCCCACTTTTTCCAATGCATCCATGACCGCGGGCCAGTTCGTGGTACCGTCCAGTAATGTCCGGAACGACTCCAACGAGTAGTCCGTCCCCTTTTTTGTGAACTCCTTGAAATGGATATTGCGGATCCGCTTTCCCATCATGGCGATCCAATGCTCTGGAAACTGGAACATCATGATATTGCCTGTGTCGAAGTGAATGCCTACGTTTTTGCTCCGGAAACCGTCGACAAAGGCGTTCATCTCTGTGGGCGTCATCAAGTAGCCGTTGAAAAAGATGTTCTCGATGTTGAGCGATACGTGGGCGTCCTCGGCTTGCGCGAGCATTTTGCCAACCGCCTCGCGGGCTCGACGGTCGCAGACATCGTTGGGCACGGGTTCATGATCCGTCCGCCAAGGGATATGGACCGCCCCGGGAACGACTAGAAGATTTTCGACTCCCATTTCGCCGGCGGCCTCTACCATCTTGCACGCCAGCTCCATGCCTCGCTGCCGCTTGGACAAGTCATTGCTTGTCAACGGGTAAGGCCAAAACAAAAACGAGCAAAGTCCACTGATGGCGATGCCAATGTCATCAGCCATCTTGCGGATCGCTTTGAGCTCCTTCGGCCCGGCCTTGGGTGACAGGTCGTTGTCAAGATCGTAGTTCAACTCGATGCCGTCGAAGCCCGCGCTCTTGGCCAGCTGCAGGCACTCCTTGAGGCTCATGCGGTCCGGGTAGGGGAAAGCCCATAGGTTTATCGACTTCTTCACGTCGTAGCGTTTCGGCGACCCGCGGCGAGGGTCGGGTTCTGGCTCAGCCACGACCTCGCAGCGCGTGGCATTGCCGGAGGCCATGACGGCACCGGCGGCGAGAGCGCTGCCCAGGGCTGCGCGGCGAGTGACCACAGGGGAGAGGGGATCGCAGGACATGGCTCTGATCTCCAGCAGAAGATGTCGCGGCAGCGAAGATGAGATGGACACATCGGCCGACCATTCTACTCTATCCGGCAGGGCACTCAAACGGCCGAAATGGATTTCAGGGCCATGGGGCGCGCAACATTTGACCGCGGAATGGTGATTTATGCCAACACGGATCGAGAAGCCAACGCGTATCGAGGCGGCGGGCAACAAGCCCAAAATCATCGACGAGTACGTCGGCCTGGTGAACTCAGGACACGGGCAGTTGAGCATCGCTCACATGCGAAGCCCCGCTGGTTGGGTGGAGCCAGGTCAGCGTCCCGAGTTTGATGAATACACGGTCGTCCTGCGCGGAATGTTGCGGGTCACCTACCAAGGCGGCGCGTTCGACGTTGGCGCCGGTCAAGCTGTGGCATGTCAACGGGGCGAGTGGGTCCAATATTCGACGCCAGGGTCCGAGGGAGCCGAGTATATTGCCGTGTGCTTGCCCGCTTTCACACCGCAAACCGTGCATCGCGACTGAGAAGCTCATCGTGCGAATGAAGGCCGGAGATTATTGCACTGCCGACTGAGCGGCAGGCAGGCGCTTCAATTGCCCAATTTGTCTAATTTATCATTGGTCCGACACTTGAGCGCAAACCCTCGTAAACCCCGTTCCAAAACGGTTCTACGGAAGGACTGGCAAAATCGTCGTGGATTATTGCCAAGCCAGGAAAAATGGGGAACTTGGGCTACCATTTCACCGTCCTTTACTTATGATATCGATGCTGGAAACGAATTTGTCCAATGAATTCCCCTACCCGTGGACGAGTAGATTAAGCGGCATGCGATGTGCATGCAAAACCCGCTATCTTGCCTAGCCTGCTTCCTCGTCGAAGCTGAGCATTTGGCTTTTCTCACCTTCAGGTGTCGCCTGCTGCGTGGGCGGGGTTAAACGGATGTGATGTCGCGGGCGTTGTCCCCTTCGCGGTTTGTTTGAGGCGCCAAACTGCCAAACCCTATTAGCGCCGATTGCCGTAATCAAAAACGCTGTCACCTTTGGAGCCACTCCCCATGTCTTCCTCCCCGTTGTTTTCAGGGATTTTCCGCAAAAAAGGGGACCGCGTGAAGCGCGGCGCCCCCAGCCGCACGAGTCGTGACCGAGCGCGCCAGCTAAGGCTTGAGACCCTGGAAAGTCGCCTGGCGCCGACAGTCAACGCGACGTTAACTGGGAACTTGCTGACAGTCACTTATGGGGCTGTTGGCGACACCGCAACCGTCACCGGGACCATCACAACGGGGAGTACGATCTCCGTCGTTGGGACTAATTTTGCCAGCACGCTATTTACGGGCGTAAACAGCATCACAGTCACTGGCACGGCCGCCTCTGCACAAGCTTTGACCCTGACAACGACTGTGCCAGCCGACACTATCCTGGCATCAGGCGGAGCGCTTTCGGTGACCGGGATCGCGACCACGACTGTAAACGGCCTAATCAATGCGGGAACCATCAGCGGTGACGCTCCCACCGTCTCCGTCCAAAGCGGCAACGGCGCCACTGTCCAATCGGGCGTCTTCTTGACCGGTGCGGGCGGCACCGTGACGATTAATAACGGCACGTACACCGAGTCAAACATTTTGGTGCCGTTGGCGATCACGATTACGGGTCAGTCCGAGGCTGGCGTGATTCTGGCGCCGGCGATCGCGGGTAGCCACGATGTCCCCTCTTCTGGCTTTGGCGCAACGCCGAGCAATGGTTTTGTGGTGCAAAGCAGCAACGTTACGATCCAGGACCTGACGATTGACGGCAACGCCAATGGTGCACTGCCCACCCAAAGCTATCAGTGCGGCGTGATCACCGATTTTAATGCGCCGGCCCAGCCCTTCAACGCTTTGACCGTGCAAAACGTGACCGTGCAAAATGTGTGGCACGCAGGTATCGAAGTCGCTACCCAGGGTATCGGCAACATCCTCACCAATGACACGATTACCAACGCCAGCAACAGCGACAGCGACGCCACGGGTATTGCCTTGTTCGGCAGCACCATCGTCACCGGCTGCACCATCAGCAACTGCGATAACGGCATCGGCAGCAATACTGCAGGGGCTTTGCCAAACCCGATCGTGGCGGCGCAGGGCAACACGCTAACCAACGACACTACTGGTTTTAACCTGGCGTCGTTGGACACCGGCAGCCTCATTGGCGGCGCGGGTGTTGGCAATGGAAACACCATTACCATGAATGGCAGCGGCGAGCTGGGAATCCTGGTGAGCTTTTCCGTGGGCACCGTTACCGTGCAGGGCAACCAGATAACCGGCTCGGCCACGGACGCAGGCATCTGGCTGGAAGACAACCCCGCTGGCACCGCCACCAGCGTGATCGGCAACACGATCACGACGACTTCCAGTTCCAATACAACAGCCGGCACGGGCGTCGGCATCTTCCTGTTTGACGATCCCAGCGTAACTGGTGAGACACAAGCCGGCCCGGTCGTTGCCACCTTGCAGGGCAACACCATCTCCGGTTTCGTTCGAGGTATTGACGCCGAGCAGAACTTCGCCGCCACCCCGCAAGACCTGACGGCCACGATCGACGGCAACACGCTTTCCAACGACACGACCGCCATTCAGCTCGTTCAGACCAACGCTGGTGCCACAGTCACGGCGACGTTTGCCAACACCAACACGATCTCCGGAGGTACCACCGGACTGTTTATCAGCGGTGCTGGCGTAACCCTAGTGGGCAACACATTGGCCTCCGCGACGTTCTCCGGTCAGTCCGGCCTCTATATCGACCTGGAAAACGCCGCTCTGGGTGGCACGACAATCAATGCAACGGCGGCTATCTTCGCTGGCAATAGCGGCGCGACGGGCACGCTGGCCCAGAATCTTGCCGTCGAGGCCAAGCTTCATCACGCTGTCGATGCCACGACCCTTGGTTTCGTGCAAATCCTGACCAACAACGTCTTCGTGACGCCGACCGGCACCAAGACGATCGGCAACGCTATCTCAGTTGCCGCCGCTGGCGACACAGTCAATATCGGCAACGGTACTTACACGGAATCCAACATCCTGGTGCCGTTGTCTCTCACGATCAACGGTCAATCGGAAGCCGGCGTTATCATCGCGCCGTCGATCGCGGGTAGCCACGATGTGCCCTCTTCTGGTTTTGGCGCAACGCCGAGCAATGGTTTCGTGGTGCAAAGCAGCAACGTTACCATCCAGAATCTAACGATAGATGGAAACGCCAATCCAGGGTTGGCCACCCAGAGCTTCCAGACTGGCGTCATCACCGATTTCAACTCCCCTGCCCAGCCCTTCAACGGCCTGACCGTGCAAAACGTGACGGTGCAAAATGTGTGGCACGCTGGTATCGAAGTCGCAACCCAGGGCTCTGGCAACCTCATTCAAAACGACACCATCGTCAATGCCTCGAACACCGACGTCGACGCTACGGGCATTTCCCTATTTGGCAGCGCCACGGTAACCGGCAACACTGTCAGCAATAGCGACAACGGCATCGGCGCCAACACCGCCGGCCTTCCAAACCCGGTCGTGACGGCGCAGGGCAACACGCTAACCAACGACATTACGGGTTTTAACCTGGCGTCGTTGGACACCGGCAGCTTGATTGGCGGCGCAGCGGCCGGCAACGCCAACACCATCACCATGAATGGCAGCGGTGAGGTTGGCATTTTGCTGGGTTTCTCGGTAGGTACCGTCATGGTGCAGGGCAATCAGATCACTGGCTCGGCGACTGACAGCGGTATCTGGCTTCAAGACAACCCCAGCACCGCTGCCACCACCGTCATCGGTAACAGCATCACCTCGACCAATAGCTCACACACTGCCCCTCCCCCCGGCTCCAACTCCGGCACCGGCGTGGGCATTTTTATCTTTGATGACCCGAACGTGACGGGGGAGACGACGCTAGGCCCGGTGGTAGCGACGCTGCAAACCAACACGGTTACCGGCTTCGTTCGCGGCGTCGACGTGGAGCAGAACTCGGCCAGCCCGCAAAACCTGACGGTCACGTTGAACAGCAACACACTGACCAACGACACGACCGGCGTGCAGTTGGTGCAAACCAATGCAGGCGCCACGGTAACAGCGACTTTCCAGAACACCAACACAATCACGGGCGGCACGACGGGGTTGTTCGTTAGCGGCTCTGGCGTGACGCTGGTGGGAAGTACGCTCGCGTCGACGGCGTTTTCGGGTCAGTCCGGGTTGTACGTCGACCTGGAAAGCGCGGCGTTGGGCGGCACCACAGTAAACGCCACCGCGGCTACGTTTGCTGGCAATACCGGCGCGACCGGCACGATCGTCCAGAACTATGCTGTCGAGACAAAATTGCACCATGCGATCGATGACACGACGCTTGGTTTCGTCCAAATCGAGGCAAACACCGCCTTCGTCACACCGACCGGCACCAAGAAGATCGCCAATGCCATAACGGTCGCCAGCGCGGGCAATACCGTCAACATCCAGGGCGGGACTTACAACGAAGCGGTCAACGACACCAAGGGGCTGAACCTCCAGGTCAACGGGACAGACAATGTCATCATCAACTCGTTGACGGGCGGCGGAAACTCGACGGTGACCCTCAACGGCAGCGGTACGACGCTAACGACCGGTGATGCAACCAGCACGACCTATGCCGGGACGATCACCGGAGCGGGCAACCTTGTAAAGACAGGCGCCGGCGTGTTTACGCTCACCGGCAATAGCACCTATGCAGGGGCGACCACCGTCAGTGGCGGAACGCTTGCAGTTAACGGTACGTTGGCAACCGGCGGCACCGTCGCCGTCAACGCCGGCACTTTGGCGGGTACCGGCACCATCCAGCGGCAAATCACGGTCAACTCGGGCGGAACCCTGTCACCCGGCAGCGCAGGCGCCGGCACACTTACGGTCGCCGGGGTGACCTTTGCCACTGGGTCCACCTTCGCCGTGACAATCAATGGCCCCACGGCGGGAACCAACTACACTCAATTGGTCGTAACGGCCGGCCCGGTCACTCTCGGCAGCGCAACGCTGAGCGTCACCGGCACCGGCTTCACGCCAATTCCTGCGGCTGTTGTCACGCTGATCAAAAACACCAGCGGAACGGCGGTCAGCGGCACCTTCAACGGCGAGCCTGAAAGTACACCGGTCACGGTCGGCAATTTCACCGGCTTCATCACCTACGCCGGCAATACGGGGAACGACGTAACGTTGGTTGCTAGCGGCCCACTCTCGTTCACCGCCGGTGTGGCCGGCACAAACTTCACCGTGCGTCAAAGCGGCAAGGACATTCAGGTCCTTGAAGATGGGGCCATAGTTGACTCCCGTCCCGAGGTAGCAATCACGGCCATTACGCTCAACGGCGCCAATGGCGTCGGCAATAGCCTTACCGTCGATTTCGGCTTTGGCGGCTACTTCACGCTGCAGGGCCCGCTCACCTTCAACGGTGGCACCAACGGCACCGACCCTGTGACCGTCTCCGGCGGCACTCTGACCACCCTCACCGCGGCGTTCACTGGCCAGAACACCGGCAACCTGGGGCTGTACGACGGATTGCCGGGCTCCGTGCAAGTCGCGTTCAACAACACCACATCCCTGGCCGAATCGACGACAACGGTCGGTACACTGACGTTCCAGCTGCCCGGTAATGCCAACACGGTTACGATTACGGACAACGGCGACGCTGCGACTTCGACTCTCAGCGGCAGTGGTTTTATCACCACGACTTACAAGGACCCGACAGGCTTGTTGCTCCTAACTGCGAGCCCAGGCAACGATTCCTTGACTCTGAAGCGGACAGCGACAACCAATGCGAACTATGTAATCGACGGCGGCGGCGGCAGCGACACCCTTGCCGTGGATTTGTCAGCCGAATCCGCCGCGGATGTCTTCTACATGACCTCCACCGCGATGCACAGCAATAACCTGGACGGCGGCACCAATGCCATCTACTACCAAGACACTGGCGGCAACTTCGGTGGCGGCGTCAGCGTCACGCTTGGCTCGGGTGGCAACCGTGTCTTCCTTCAGGGCACGCAAACCGGCGCGCCGACAACCGTAAACCCGGGTTCGGGCACCAACACGATTGTCGTATCCTCGGACCCCGATCCAACCAAGGGGTTGCTAAACACCTTTGCATCCCAATTGACAATTGCGGCCACGGCCGGCACCAATTTGCTGCTCGTCAGCGAGGCCGTCGACCAGACCAGCGACACCGTCTGGGTCAATTCCAATGGCCTGTCCTTTGACGCCGAGAAGTTCACACTCCTGTATTCGGGCACGTTCTCCGGCATTCAGGTCGCTGCCGGCACCGGCAATGACACGATAAATGTCCAAAGCCAGCTAGCGAATACTCCGGTTTCGGTTTTCAACAACGGCGGCAACGACGTCTTCAACGTGGCCGTCACCAATGCCAGCCAGTACGCCAACCTGCTTCTGGATGGCGATTTCCTTGGCACCCTCAAGGTCTTCGACCAAACTGGCGGCGCCACCGTAAAGCGAACGTTGACCGCTCCAGGCCTGGGCAATATCCAGGTTCTTTACACCGGCGGTGCGACGAGTACGATTAACTTCCAGAACATGCCGCAACAGTTCTCCAACGACCCGATCCAGGGTTGATTTCGACGTGAAGTCGCATCAAAGGCGAGCGGGGACGATTTGTTCTCCGCTCGCCTTTCAATTTCGTCGTACTTAAGTCCACACCGCCCTATTGCAAATCCACTTTCACGAGCCGAATGCGCACGAGCGTGCGCCCGATTCCGGCACGATTCGCAAGTTCTACAAGTACAATGGTCCCCAGATAAGCTTCATGTTGTCTGGGAGGATACGGCAATGAAATTTCTCGTGGGAAGCGCCTCGGAAGGGATTGTTTCGAAAAAACCGCCGTGCAAACGCGCAGTTCGCGGCCCAGAGGCGGAGGCGTGGCCAGGTGAATACCACTGGTCGGTCGAACTCAACACCCTCGATGATCTGATGGCTTTTCTTCACGACAACGGCGGCGGGCTGGGGCTTTTCGCGCCCGAGGAGGGGGAAGAGTACCCCGTGCTCGAGATCTTCGATGACGATGAAGCCGAGTGAGCCGGCTGCCGACACCACTAAAGGAAGATTTTGAGCTCGCCCGCGCTTACCGGGTCGCACATGGATCGAGTCGTGACTGCCACGGATCTCATCGCCGCACTCCAACTGCAGCGCCTGCCGCTCGAAGGCGGCTACTACCGCGAGACCTACCGTAGCGACCAGCTACTTCCGGGATCCGTTAAGTCCGTTTGCACGGCGATTTACTATCTGCTGACGCCGGACACGTGCTCGGCACTGCACCGCCTGCCAGCGGACGAAATCTATCACTTTTACCTTGGCGACCCGGTCGAGTTGCTGCAACTGAATGAAATGGGTGGGACCGTTGTCAGGTTGGGGCCAAATCTGTTTGCAGGAGATGCAGTGCAAGCCGTGGTGCCCCGCGGCGTGTGGCAGGGCAGTTCGTTAAAGGACGGCGGCCGATTCGCGCTACTTGGCACGACGGTTGCGCCGGGATTCGACTTCGAAGACTACGAAGCGGGCGATCCTACGGCACTGGCGGCACGCTATCCGGAGTTCGCGGCTCGGATCGCCCGCTTGCATGGGGCAAATGGTTGACAGAGTCGTCTCCGTCCACGACGCTAACATGACAGTCCGTCTTGCATCGACTACGAGGCTATTTCCCATGCGTGACCCAATCGCTGAGTTCATGAACTTCAACCGCCCTTTCGCGCAGCGCAACCCGGAGTTGCTGCGGGTAAAGGTGGCACGCATGGCCGAGAGCCCGTTTGCATTCTTCCGCGGCACTTTTCATCTTTACGCGCGCGATGTGCTGGAGCGGCAACTCGTCCCGGAATTGCTATTTAACGGCGAGGGAACCGAGCTCGATCTTGTTGGCGATATCCACAGCGAGAACTACGGAACCTACAAGGCAGCTGACGGTCTTGTTCACTACGATGTCAACGATTTCGACGAGACGACCCGCGGCCGCTTCGATTTCGATGTCTGCCGGCTTGCGACTAGCCTGCTATTGGCGTCGCAGGCACGAGGCGATCCGTTGGGAGAGACGGTCCAAATCGCCTTGGCGACGCTTGCCACCTACACCGACATCGTCATCCCTGCACTCAAGAAGAGCCGAGACCTCGACTTCGACATCAATGAAACCAATCCCGGCGCTTTTTCGCCGGTCTCTGCGCTCATCGCGACCGCGGCCGCGGCGAAACGGCCTGCATTCATCCAACGGCTAACCGAACTGAAGGATGGCCATCGCCGCTTAACACGGTCGACGCATTACTTCAACCTCAGCGATGCCGAGCGCGACCAGGCGGTTCGACTCCTTGGCGATTACCGCAAACGCTTGCCGCACTCGGAAGACACCAAGAACTATTACGACGTCGAGGATGTCTGCGGCCGGATTTCTGGCATCGGTAGCATGGGCCGATATCGCTACGTCGTCCTTGTAAGCGGCAAGGGCAGCTTCGAGGCGCGAAATGTCCTGATCGAATTCAAAGAGGCACGGCCATCGGCATACGACCTGTATCGCAACCGCGAAACCGGGCCAGACTCGCTGGTGGCACGTGCCGAGCGCGTCATCACCGTGCAGCGATTATCGCAGGCGGCATTAAGCGCGCGCCTGGGCTTCGCCGTTGATGGCAATCAGTCGTTCCAGGCGCGGGAGATCGGTCCCCCCGACGCGCGAGTCGATACGCGCAGCTTGAAGTCGCCCGACCTCTTGCAGAGTGTGGGGCAGGCCCAGGCGGCCCTCCTCGCTCGCATCCACGGCCGCGCTGCCGGGCGCGCCGTCGGCCCCACGAACCCGCTTGCCGAATTCACTGATCGCGACGCCTTCTGCCAGCGCGTTTTGGCATTCTCTTTAAGCTATGCCGATGTGGTCCGCCGCGACTTTGATCGCTTCATCGGCATGCGAGCCGAACTCGACAATGTTAGCAACTGGGCAAAACCAGGGTGAAGCACTTCGCTATGAAGCGCGCATCCTCGGGGTGATTCTCCAATT
>Ga0206872_10231_pt1 | contig 15545 bp, 19 predicted proteins | sample Alteio_BWOrgCont_34_FD_152906 | JGI IMG/M metagenome (GOLD analysis project Ga0206872, IMG submission 152906) | Enriched cells from forest soil in Barre Woods Harvard Forest LTER site, Petersham, Massachusetts, United States -... | ecosystem: Environmental > Terrestrial > Soil > Temperate forest >... | reverse complement strand
ATCGGCGGCCCGGTCCTCTCTCGGAAATTGTGGAATCAACGTGGCGTCCTTTCCGTCCGCGTCCGGGGCGAATCCTGTTCAGATTTCCGGTTCAAATGCAAGGTTAGATGTCGGCCATGGGCGAAACCTTACAAGAATTTTTTTCGTCGGCGGGATCGGCCTCCGTCTGGCAGTCGTGTTGTTTCTGCCAGTGGCCGTGGCTGCCTACCCCGCCACGCCGGTCGCTGAACCGAATCCCTGCACTACCCGCTATGTCCCAGGCGGTATTCGGCATTTGATTTGGCCACGCGCTGCATCCAGGCATTTCACTTATTTCCGTGGGCACAGATCCCGCTGTTCTTGAACAGCGTTGACTCCCGGTACTGGATTCGAGTGTTTGTTGAAGCCCTCAGGAACTCCGCAGAGACGACAACGGCGACGGTGGTGCCTCGACCCCTGCCGTCGAGCAAATTGGCGATAATTCGTCCACTTTTGCAACGAGCGCACCGACAGGCACTCGGAAGAAATGCTGGCGGCGCACGTCCGCGAAGCGAACCACTCCGTTGCAGTCGATGACGTAGGTGGCTGGGTGAGGAATTCCTCGGTGGAAAAGGGCCCAAGTGTTCCGAACGCCGTAGGCATCGATCGCCGTACGGTTCTCGTTCGCAAGAATCGGAAACGGAATTTTTCGTTGGAGATAATAGGGCTGTAGATGCTCCGGCTTACCGGGAAAGATCGCCACGACTTCGCCGTTTTTCTCCTGGATCTCGCGGTACCGCTTCTGCACCAGTCCGAGATGGTGGTGACAAACGCTACACCACGGCCCTCGGTAGAACAGCAGCACAACCGATCTTCCGCGCCACGACGACAAGGCCCGTGACAAATTGGAGGCGGCGTCCGGAAGGGTGAAGTCGATAGCCGGATCGCCCGGCCGTAATAATCCTTTTCCCATGAAATGAAGCCCTAGCGGGAACGCGTCGATAATCTCTTCTCCGGATCTCAACGGACGGATTATCAAGATTCCGGCGGCGTCCAGCCGGACAGCATCGGCATCGTCAACGACAGGCTGTACGTCAACAACAAGGGCGATGCCACGCGGCGCGCGTCGATGAAAAGCCTCTTGGCCGGGACACTAAAACGCTACGAGGCTTCCGCCCCTTGGCGACGAACGGGGGGTGACACCATAAAACGTGGTACTAAGGCTGTCACTCCTTCTCGGCCAGCAGTTCCTCGATCTTCTTCTGCATTTTTTCCTGCCCCTTGGCGCCATTCCAGTCCCAGTTCGCCATCCCAGCGATAACGCACGTCGCCCTTCTTGTCGATCAGGTAGATGCTGGGCCAGTAGTTGTTGTCCCACGCTTTCCAAGTCTTGCCGTCTTTATCGACGGCCACCGGGAAGGTCAGCTTGTGCTCCTTCATCTTCTCCTTGATCCTGTCCAGTTTTTTCTCGCCTTCGGTTTCCGGTGTGTGAACGCCGAGGATGGTGACGTCCTTCGTGGCGAACTTGTCCTGCCAGTCCCTGTACCAGGGGTAGTTGTGGACGCAGTTGATTCAGCCGAACGTCCAGAAGTGCAGCACCACGACCCGACCCTTCAGGTCCGCCAACTTGAGCGGCTTGGTGTTCACCCAGTCGCTGATGCCCTCCAGTTCGGGCGCCTTGATGCGCATGCTCGCCGGCTCCTGCGCCCCGCATGCCCCGGTCGCCAGCAGTACGGCCGCCAAAGCCGGGCGGAATAGTCGCGTCATCGCCATCTCCTGAACAGGGAATGAGACCAGTAACCTTGTCAGCAGCCTTTGACGCCGCGCGCCCCCTCGCGGTTACCACTCGGCTCCTTGCCGGCACCACTCCCCGGCGAGTAGGATCGGCTCCAGCAGCGCACGGAGGGCTTGGCGGGCGCGGTGCAGGCGCGTCTTCACGGCGCCGGGGGTGCTGCCCATACGCACCGCAGTCTGGTCTGTGTCGAACTCCTCGATGTCTCGCAAGACCAGGACCGTCCGGTAGGCGGCAGGGAGCCGGTCGATGCAGGCGCGGACCTGGGCGCGCATCTCGGCACGCGTCACCTGGCTTTCCGTGGCCGAGCCCCCCGTCCCCCCCCGGCGGAGTTGACGGCCAAACTCGTCGAACTTGGGCAGATCGTCAAGCGATACCGTGCGCCGGCGTTTCTGTACCTGCAACCGCCTCAGGCAACGATTGACCACGATGCGGTGCAGCCAGGACCCCAGTGCGCAACTGCCCTCGAAGGAGTCCACGGCTCTGAAGGCCAGGATTAACGCCTCCTGCACCGCGTCGGCGCTCTCGGCCTCGCAGCGCAGAAACCGGCGGGCTACGGATAGTAGGGCGCCGCTGTACGTGCGGACCAAGGTTTCACATGCCTCCTCGTCGCCGGCGCGGATACGCGCGACCAGTTCGGCCTCTTCCGCCTTCGAGTTGACGAAGGAAGTGGTCATCGGTCCTCCAGGCACAGCAGCACCCTGACATAACCCGAAGCGGCAGCGATCTGGGCGCCCTTCCCCAGCAACTCGTGCAGCAGGCGGACGCCGGCTTCGTCCGCAAAGGTCACAGACGAGAGGTCGAGCCGGATTAGCCCACGCCCTTCGGCCAACGGGCGTCGGGCGGTCCGGTCCAACTCCCCGACCCACGGCTCGCGAAGCTTCCCCTCAATTTTCAAGAGGATGCCCAAGTCGTCCGCAACCTCCGTGATCCGAAGCATGAGGAGCATCTCCCTCGACCTGGCGTGGGTGTAGCGATGCGCGTGCCGTTGCCCCGCGACGGAATACGCAGCAGGCGCAATCCGATGCCTGGTAGCGATTTGGGAATCGAGTACTGGCCGAAATGAGTTGGAAGTGTCTCACCCAATCCGCCGGGCCACCCACGACCGTTGGTGGGAGGCTACGATATTTCGCGGGCCGGGCGCTCGATGCCGAGCTTCTTCATCCGGCTACGGAGGGTGTTGGGAGGAAGGCCGAGGAGTTTCGCGGCGCCAGAACGGCCTTCGATCACCCAATTGGTCCGGACCAGGATGCCAATGATATGCTTACGTTCAACGGCCTGTAAAGTGTCAGAAGCAGCTTCGGCCGAGTCTGCAAGAGCCGCCGCGGCCCCCCCTACTCCAAAGAGAATGCCGTCCGTGATCTCCAACGTTGGGCCATTGGTTAAAATGACGGCCCGTTCGAGGACGTTCTCCAGCTCCCGGACGTTGCCGGGCCAGCCGTAGGCCAGCAGGCGCCGCATCGTCGCCGGGCTGGCGTCCACAACATGCTTTCCCACGCGGGCCGCGAACTTGTTGACCAGAAACTGAACCAGCAGCGGGATGTCTTCCTTGCGGTCACGCAGAGGGGGGAGCTGGATGGGGAAAACGCTGAGACGGTAATAGAGGTCTTCCCGAAACGTCTTGTCGCGAACGCCCTGGAGCAGGTCGCGATTCGTGGCCGCCAGCACGCGCACGTCGGCCTTGATTGGGACGGTTCCGCCGACTCGCTCGAACTCGCGCTCCTGGAGGACGCGCAGGAGCTTGGCCTGTGTCTCCGGCGGCAACTCGCCGACCTCATCGAGGAAGAGAATGCCGCCCTCGGCCAGCTCGAAGCGACCTACGCGCCGGGCGATAGCCCCAGTGAATGCGCCTTTCTCATGGCCGAACAGCTCGCTCTCGATCAGCCCGCCGGGCAGGGCGGCGCAGTTCACCTTGATCAGCGGCTTGTCTTTCCGCTTGCTCACTGAATGCAGGGCGCGGACGACCAACTCCTTGCCCGTCCCGGTCTCGCCGGTGATGAGTACCGTCGTGTCCGTCGCGGCAAGGCGGCTGACGGTCTCCAGTACGCCCGTCAGCCGGGGGCTACGGCCGATGATCTCCTCGAAGTTATGGACGGCCTTGATCTCCTCCTGGAGGTATTGGTTCTGCTGCTGGAGCCGGGCCCTCTCCTGCCCGGCCAGCACGCGGTCGGTGATTTCGACCCAGATAGACCTGCTCACCTGCACCTCGCCGGCGGCCCCGCGGACCGGCTTCATCCAGAGGCTCACCCACAGGGGGCTGCCGTCCTTGCGGCGCAGTTCGACCTCGGCACCTCGGATTTCCTCCCCGGCAAGGAACTTCTGAAAGCACTCGCGCGCCCGCGACTTACCGGCAGGCGAGTCGGCGGGGTAGTCCATCAGCCGCGTGCCCACCAACTCCGCTGCGGAGTAGCCGAGCCACTCGCAGGCGCGGAGATTGACGCTCCGGATCAGGCCATCGAGGCCCGTGGAGTGGTAACCGATGGGGGCTTCCTCATAAAAGTCCCGATAGCGCCGCTCGCTCTCGACCAGCTCGTGCTCGAAGCGCAGCCGCTTCAACTCCGCCGCGGCGCGGACCGCGAAGGTGCGAAACGTACATAGCCGACGGGGCTCCGGGGGCATCGGCCGCTCGTCGAATACTGCCAGGTGCCCCAGATGGTTGCCGCTGGCGTCGAGCAGGGGCACACCCAGGTAGCTCTCGATACCCAACTCGACGGCGTCTCGATCGCGGGGGAATTGCTCTTTCACGCCGGCGGGGTAGTGACACAGGTTCCCCTCCACCACGCTCTCGCAGGGGGTCCCGGCCAGGTCGAACTCGATGTTCTGGTGGATATGGTCGCGGAACCAGTAGGCCAGGGTGCGCACGCGCGTTTTGTCGTCGACGAACTCGGCGACGAAGGCGTAGTGCGCGTCCACGGTCCGGCTGAGGTGCCGGACGAGGGACTGAAGAAATTCCTCGCCGGTGAGGTGGGCCGTCTCCTCGACGATGACATGCAGGGAGGCGAGGTCGTCGTGCCCAGGCTGCTCGGGAACTGCGCGGGTCGCGGTTGCCGTCTGATCCAGCTTAGCGCCGCTGGGAAGGTGAAAGGTTTCGGGCTTGCGCTCTGCTTCCATTAAACGATTCCAACGGCGCCAAACCCCCGCAAGCGAAGGTGCGGGTATGCCTCAGAGGCATTGTACGGGAACCTTTCTCAACGCGAATTCCGTGCCTGCTTCGCGCTCCTGAGTTGCGGGACCTCCAAAGACGGCGAGGGCATCGAAACTTCGTCCACGCGAAGGCGCCATGCGGGAGGTGGCCAGACGCAGCACTCACGATGCGCGAAAAAAACCGCATTTCCCGTAACCTCCACTTCCTCGCGAGAATCTAATTCGCTGCCGACATATTCCAAGGCAAGTCTCCGGATCGAGTGATCCGGGCCGCTTGCCTTAGCGCCGTTGAGGATCACTATCGTGCGCAACGTGTCCATGATGGCGGGCGCGCTGACGGTGGCTGTCTTTGCCCTAATCGGGCCGTCGGCCTCTGCCCAGCACGAGCACGCTGAGCCATATTTGAATTGCGCCAAGGCCTGCGCGGCCTGCCAAATCGAGTGCGACTCCTGCTTCGCCCACTGCCTGAGGCTGCTTGCCGACGGCAAGAAGGACCACGCCAAGACTGCCGAACTCTGCTTCGGTTGCAGCGAGTGCTGCAAAACCTGTTCGACCCTGTGCGCCCGGCAGAGCCCCCTGGTTCCCCACATGCTGAAGTGTTGCGCGGCGTGCTGCGACGAGTGTGCCGCGGCCTGCGGGGAGTATCCGGATGACAAGCACATGGCCGCCTGCACTGCTTCTTGCCGGGAGTGCGCCAAAGAGTGCCGCGAGCTATTGAAGCATCTCGGTAAGTGAGCCGCGCCACACCGTTAATGCTCTTGCAAACCCTTCGCGACGCCGGGTTGTCGCGGCGTTCACCGGAACAAAGCAAAAGGAACAGATGGGGAAAGGGGCCGGCGCAGGCCGGCGCGCACAGTCTCTTCGGTGCTGGCAATGCCTCGGGTGGCGATGAACACGTATATCCGCCGCGCTATGCTCGGTACGTTTGCGGGCTTGGTAAGTAGCGCCGTCCTGGTGTTGGCCTTGGGTAATAGCGTCCTAGGAGTAGTCCTCGGAACGACGGTCGGCCTCGCCTACGGTTTGGGCGTTGGGCCGCGTTCCGGGGGCTACTTTGACGGCGGCATGACCGCTGCGGCGCTCGGGGTCGCCCTGTGGGCAATGGTCAGTGTCATCCTGGTGCCCCTAGCGTCCGGCGAGGAGCCGTACTGGACGACGGAAGGGATGCGCCTCACGTTCCCGGCACTCGTCGGCTGGGTGTTATACGGTGCCACTCTCGGGTTCGTGGCGCGGGCGATGTGTGACTTCGGACCCACGTTCTTGCGGCCAGTGCCCGAGCTGCCCACGCCCATACCCGCAAGGACGCGCATTGTCATCCTCGGCGGCGGATTCGGCGGGGTCACGACGGCACTCCACTTGGAGCAGGTATTCGGTGCCGACCCGTCCGTGGCCTTGACGCTGGTGAGCGAGACAAACGCTCTGCTATTTACCCCGATGCTGGCGGAAGTGGCGGGGGGCAGCCTGGAAGCCGCCCACATCAGCTGTCCCCTGCGCACAAGTCTGCGGCGCACTACCGTCATTCGCGGGCAAGTGACGGGAATCGACCTGGAGCAGCGGCGTATACGCCTATCACCTGGGGCCCGAGTACCGTTGCCGCCGTCGGACACAGGAAAGTTCGCCGAGGAACTGGCATACGATCATCTGGTGCTGGCGCTCGGCGCCGTGCCCAGTTATGTCGGCATGAGCGATGTCCAGGCGCAAGCGATTGAGTTCAAGTCGTTGGCCGACGCCATCCGTATTCGCAGCCAGGTCATCGACATGTTTGAGCGCGCCGACAGCGAGCCCGACTCGGGCGTCCGCCGTTCCATGCTGACGTTCGTCATTGCAGGGGGCGGCTTCGCGGGGGCGGAGCTGGCGGGCTCGCTCAACGACTACGGGCGTGGCATGCTGGCCTACTATCCCAACATTCCCACTGACGAGGTGAAAGTGGTGCTGGTTCATTCGCGCGAGCGTATCCTGCCTGAGCTGAGCGGGCCACTAGCTGACTACGCCCTACGGCAGATGGCGGCCCGCGGCGTCACCTTCAAGCTGAACACGCGCGTCCGAGGCGCCCGCGACGGCGTAGTCCTGCTCCAGCCCGAAGAGGAACTCCGCACGCACACCCTCGTTTGGACGGCCGGGACGGCGCCGCACCCGTTACTCCAGGCGCTGGCGCTCGCGCGGGATCGGCGGGGTGGCGTGATCGTTGATCCTACCCTGGCGGTCCCCGGCCAGGAGGGTGTCTGGGGGCTCGGCGACTGCGCCGCAGTCCCGCACGGCTCGGGGGTGATACCTGTCCGCCGACCGCGCAGTTTGCAGTCCGCCAAGCGGCCTTGCTCGCGCGTAACATCTACGCCCGGCTCAGAGGGCTGCCGCTGAGAAATTTCCGATTTGATTCGCTTGGGTCGCTGTGCGTCGTCGGCTACCACACGGCCTGCGCAGAAATCAAGGGCATGCGCTTCTCCGGGCTGTTCGCCTGGTTTTTGTGGCGTGCCGTTTACCTCAGCAAACTGCCGGGGCTCGAGCGGAAGGTCCGGGTCCTGGTGGACTGGCTACTTGAGTTGTTCTTCCCGCGCGACACGGTACAAACACTCGACCTCGATCAACACTGAAAGGGCTTCCGGTGTACCGCTCGTCTTTGGTGCCCGCCGGAGTGGGAGCCGCGGTCGGCACGGTTGGCGGCGGTATCCTTCATGGGCTCGGTTTCTCCCAGCTGGTGCCGGGGTTGATGCTCGGCAGCCTGTGGGGACTGTTGTTCGCACTGCTGGCCGGCCGGCGCGCTAGCGGCCCAGGGGCTGGTCTCTTTTGGGGGTTGGCCTTCTTTTTGTTGCTCTGGCTGGCGTGTCCGGCGACCCTTTTTCCCATACTCACGCATTCGGCCGAGTTCTGCAACTGCGGCACTGCGCGGGCACACTTCCCCGAACTCGTCGCCTACCTGCTGTGCTTCGGGCTGCCGCTGGGTCTCGCCCTCGGGCTCATCGGCCGGCGCCCGGACGGGGTCGCCACGAGGCCATTCAGCCTGCGCCGCGCGGTCGTCAGTGGCAGCGTGGCAGGCGTTGTCGGCGGCTGGGCCTTCGGGAAATGGATGTCGGCTGTCCACTTCTACCCGCTCGTCGCCGGGTTGATCCGTTCCGATTCCGCGAGCGTCGGCATGGCCCTTCACTTTCTGATTGCCGTGGTGATCGGGGCCAGCTTTGGCCTCCTGTTTCAGCCCGAAGTTCGCGGCCTCGGATCGAGCATGGCCTGTGGCTTGGGCTACGGTATCTTCTGGTGGTTTATCGGCCCGCTCACGCTCCTGCCCCTCCTGCAGGGGCGGCAGCCTGATTGGTCGTATGAGCACGGCAGCGAGTTGTTCGGCTCGCTCGTTGGACACATCGTCTACGGGCTGCTGGTGGGGTTGGTTTACTCCGCAGCGGATCGAGCTTGGCTTGGCTTTTTCTACGAGGCTGACCCGATTCATCGCGAAGCGGAGGGGCCGGGGGTCCGCCTGCTCCGTTCCCTAGCGTGGGGAGCCGGCGGGAGCCTCGTGGGCGGTGTGCTCTTCGGCCTGCTGCTCGCTTTCTCCGGCGGGCTGTCACGGGTTGTCCACGTGGTGGGTGGGGCGTCACCGGTTACCGCGTTCCTGGTCCACTTGCTGATCAGCGCGCTCATCGGCATGAGTTACGGCGTGCTTTTTCGGCGGGAGTCCCCGAACTGGCACATGAGCGTGGGCTGGGGGCTGCTGTACGGCCTGGTTTGGTGGTACCTGGGCCCCCTCACGCTATTGCAAATCGTCCTGGGCGAGCCCTGCTACTGGACCGCGGCTGACGCCGACTCCGCCCTGCCCTGGCTGATCGGGCACTTGCTGTACGGGGCCGTGACAGCCCTGGTTTTCTTCCGGCTGGAGCGGCGGCACCTCGAATGGCTAACCCTCGACCCCCGGTTCGCGGCCCGGGAAGCCCGGTTGCGCCGGCCAGCCGGGACGGCCGCGCCGGCCCTGCTGGTGTTTGCGGTCGTGCTTGGGGTGTTGTTGCCCATTGTGCTCAGTTAGCTGCACGATCCGTATCTGGCGGTGGCCCGCGTGGGTCGCCAGCAATTCGTGTGAAGATTGGCATTTTCCTGTAACCTCTTCTATCGCGCGGGTATCGAACTCCCCGCCGCCGGTTCGCGGCGGACCCGAACCGGGCGTTTCGGATCGCCCACTGACTAAGTACCGGCGTGGCGGTGCCGGACGCCTTACACGCACCTGGTCCCCGTCCCGACAGGCGGGAGGACGGTGTCATGACGACGGCCAGCGTCAGGTACGTGCCGCGCTGCGGGATCCAACAGCGGGCATCCTCCCCTGTCCTGTCGGCGGCGCACCAGTCCTGCCCGTCTAGTCGTCCGCAGGTTCGATCCCTGCCGGGGACACTGCGTCGGCCCCGCGCCCAACCGGGCGGCGGGTTTTTTCCTCCCCATTTTTTTGGAAGGAGTCGTTTCCCTATGGATCGTCGTGAGTTTCACAAGTTGGCGGCCGCAGCCGTGAGTGGGTTGGTGGCCGGTGCCGGCCTCGCCGCCGCTGCCGATGACAAGGAGAAGAAGAAGGACCCCGACAAACCTCTGCTGCTTCAGGAGCCCCACATCTGTCGCGGCCTGAACCCCACCTGCAAGGGCGAGGGCAAGGGCAAGAAGAACGACTGCGCCGGCCAGGGCAGTTGCGGCACCGTCAAGGCGCACGCCTGCAAGGGCCAGAACGACTGCGTCGGGATGGGCGGCTGCGGCGAGCACCCCGGCGAGAACAAGTGCAAGGGCATGGGCGACTGCAAGGTGCCGCTCAAGGACGAGGCCTGGGCCAAGGCCCGCAAGAACTTCGAGGCCGCCATGAAGAAAGCCGACAAGAAGTTCGGCGACGCCCCAAAGAAGGACCAATAACCGAGTTAATGCCGCCCGGGACCCCACACGAGGCCGGGCTCCGTCGCGGGCGGGCGCTCGCACCTTCCTGCGACGGTTTCCCATTTCCCTTGCGGAGACGCGAATGACCTTGCCCCGGCTCGGATACACGAACCTCGGTCTGGGCCTCGGCCTGCGCAACGTACACTTCCCCTACATCCTCGAGCACAACCCGCCGGTGGACTGGTTCGAGATTATTTCCGAAAACTTCATGGACTCCGGCGGCAGGCCGCGCTATGTCCTGGAACAGGTCGCCGAGCGCTACGCCGTCGTCATGCACGGTGTCTCGCTGTCGATCGGCAGCACTGACCCGCTTGACTTCGAGTACCTGGCCAAGCTCAAGCGCCTGGCCAGCGCCGTGAAGGCGCGCTGGGTTTCCGACCACTTGTGCTGGACTGGCGTGGCCGGGCTCAACGCCCACGACCTGCTGCCCATCCCGCTCAACGAGCAAACGCTACGGCACGTAGTCGAGCGCGTCCGCACCGTGCAGGACTTCCTCGAACGGCCCCTCGTGCTGGAGAACCCGAGCAGCTACGTCACCTTCGCCGACTCCAGCTTGAGCGAGTGGGATTTCCTCAGCCGCTTGGCGGAAGAAGCCGACTGCGGGCTGCTGCTGGATGTGAACAACGTCTACGTTTCCAGCGTTAACCACGACTTCGACCCGTCCCAATACGTCCGCTCGGTGCCGCACCGGCGCGTGGTGCAGTTCCACCTGGCGGGGCACACGAACTGCCAGACACACCTGATCGATACGCACGATGGCCCGGTGATCGACCCAGTCTGGGAGCTTTACCGGTTGGCACACCGGCTGACGAGCGGCGCCTCCACGTTGCTGGAGTGGGACGCGAAGATTCCGCCGTTCCCGGTCGTCCACGCCGAGGTACTCAAGGCGAAGCTGCACATGGGTGCGGCGCTGGGGCCGGTTGGCGTCGGCGCCAGCCGCGCCGCGGCGCTAGACGGGGCCGCTGTCTCCAACCCTGTATCGTTCCTGGTCGCGGACGTGAGGGAGAGTGAGTCGGTCGTGGCGGGTGCTTACTGATGGCGTGCCGGCCGAGGCACCGTGTGGAGAACCGATGCAATGCTGAGTCTCGTTCAGACCGTCAGGAAGTGGTATGAGGCCGAGACCCGCTATCTGAGTTACGCCCAGCCGGTGTTGCTGTTGGCCCTGCGGCTCTACTTCGGCTACGGGTTCGTAAAGGCCGGCCTCGGGAAGTTGGAGGACGTGGAAACCACGGCCGGCTTCTTCGCCGACTGGGGCATTCCGCTGCCGACCCTGAACGTCTACCTCGCCGGCACCACGGAGTGCGTTGGCGGGCTCCTGCTGCTGCTCGGTTTCGCGTCGCGCGTGGTGACAATTCCCTTGATCGGCACGATGCTCGTCGCCTACGCCACGGCCCATAAAGAGGTCGTACAGGCACTCTGGAGCAACCCGAACCTCTTCGTCAAAGCCCCGCCATTCTTGTATCTGCTGACGGCACTCCTCGTGCTCTGCTTTGGCCCAGGCACGATTTCCATCGATGGCCTTATCAAGTATTGGTTCGGCCGGAAAGCAACAGTGCCCGGGGCTGACGGCGTTCCTGGGGACGGCCGGGTCAGGGCCGCGGGTCCGCCAACGACCGCCCGGGGCTAGGTGGCCATTACGGGTTGCTGACCGTCCTTTGGTCGCCGGCGAGATCACCATGCACCGGGATGATCGTGCCCGCAACCCGCCCCGATCTTTACCTCTGAGGGAGAATGTATGAATGGTCCGAACTTGAATCGACGCGACGTGAATCGTTTGGCCCTGGCCGCCTTGGGTGGGCTCGTGACCGGTGCCCTTGCCGGTTGTAGCGGTAGCTCGACAACGCAGAAGAAGGCCCCGGCCGATGCCGCTAAGGGCACAGCCTCCGAGGAGAAATCGAGCCGGCTGCTGGAAGATCCCCACGTCTGTCGGGGCATCAACACCTGCAAAAACAAAGGGAAGAAGGGGACGACCAACGAGTGCGCCGGCCAGGCCCACTGCGCGACGGTAACCGCCCACGACTGCAACGGCATGAACGACTGCAAGGGGCAGGGTGGCTGCGGCGAGCACCCCGGCGAGAACGAGTGCAAGGGTAAGGGCGGCTGCCAGGTCCCGCTCAGCGACAAGACCTGGCCCAAGGCGCGCAAACGCTTCGAGGAGCTGATGGCCAAGGCTGGCAAGAAGTTCGGCGACTCGCCCTCGAAGTAAGGCTGACGCGCTGAGAGCCCGAGACGCCGGCAAGGACGCCCCCGCTGGCGCGCCGGAGCGGTGAGGAGGCAAGCAATCATGACCACGCCAGTCAGCCCGCCCCGCGACCTCGGACACATCCAGCGCTGGATGCAGGCTGTACTCATGCACCCCGTGGGCATTGCGGAGGGCATCGCCTCCACCGAAGCGCGGCGGCACATTGACGTCGGGCCGGACCAGGCCGAGACGGTCGTGACGCGGTCCCGGGCGCTCACCGCGCTTGAGCGGCTGGGGATCTACGGCTATGCCTACTACGCTCGGCTTCTGGAGTGCCTGCGGGAGGAATTTCCCGTGCTAATGCACGCTCTGACCCAGGAGGTCTTCGACGCCTTCGCGGTCGGCTACCTTCAGGCGTACCCCTCGCGGAGTTACACGCTGCTGCAGCTCGGGGCTAACTTCCCACGCTACCTCGCCGAAACCCGTCCCCGAGAAGGCGGGGGAGAAGGGTTGCCGGCAGACTGGCCGGACTTCCTCATCGACCTGGCCACGCTCGAACTGACCTTTAACGAGGTCTTCGACGGCCCAGGGGTAGAGGGCGAGTGCCTTCTCGATGCCGAGCAACTCCAGGCCGTCACGGCCGAGCGGTTTTATGACTCGCGCCTCGTGGGCGTGAGCTGCTTGCGCCTGCTGCCCTTGCTCTACCCCGTCCACCGGTACTTCACCGCAGTACGGCGCCACGATGACCCGGTGCCGCCAGAAGCGGCCGAGACCTATTTAGCGGTGACACGGCAGCGCTACGTTGTGCGCCATTACGAACTCTCGCCGCCCGCCTATCGACTCTTGCGTGCCCTCTTGGCCGGGCAGACGGTGGGCGAGGTCATTGGCCAGGAGGCCCACGCGGGCGGTCCTGATCTCGGCCGTTTCGCCGTCAACCTACGAGCCTGGTTCCGCGACTGGGCCGCTGAGGGATTCTTCCGCTCGCTCGAACGCGGTAGTTGAGGGCAGTCGCTCATCCATTATCAAACGGCAGGGGATTCTTTCATCGCGGGGAGACGATCATGCCGGTAATTCACACGAGCCGCCTTCGTATTGCGAAGCACGAAGGCTCCCACCGGACGGCCCACTTTGAGTGCTTTCCTGAGCCGATCCACTTCGGCATCCACAGCGGCATCCGCCAGTTCTACCAGAACAAGTATGGGCGGGAACTGCCCGGCCCGGAGTACCCGGCCACCCTCGACCACGGCGTGGCGGGCTGACTGACAGGCACTCTGGGAGCCGCACTGGACGTGCGGGGGGTGAGGTCGGCGGGCAATCTGACAGCGGACGTGGAGGGCGACATCGAGGACCTGGGTGGCGTGATGAGGATCACAAGGATTCGCCTCCGCTACAAGTTCCGGGCACCTGCTGGGCTCCGCGAAAGGATCGAGCGGATTCTGGAGAACTACGCCGAGCAGTGTCCGGCCTATCAGTCTGTCAAGGGCTGCATCGAATGCACGTGGGGGGCCGACATCGAAGAAACTCTTTGAGTTGCCAATAATCCTTGTAACCGCGTAAGGACAGCGTGCATCTAACCCCAAGAGAAGAAGCAGCTCGCGCCATCCGTTCCTTGCCTTACAAGGAGGAGTTTCATGACGTTGATCCTGAAAACCTTGTTCACCTCCATCTTGCTGCTGGGGTCTGTGGCAGCCGGCCCCCAGGATGCTCCCGATGACAAAACCGGCCTGAAAGTAGACACCAAGGCCCCCGCTTTTGCCCTGAAGGACCAGAACGGCAAGGAGCGTTCCCTGGACGAGTTAGTCAAAAAAGGCAAGCTGGCCGTGGTATTCTTTCGATCGGCTGAGTGGTGACCTTTCTGCCAGAAGCAGCTAGTTCAGTTGCAAGCCGATCTAAAGGAGTTCGAGGCAGCCGGCATTCAAATCGTCGGCATTAGCTATGATTCCGTCGAAGTGCTTGGCCGCTTCGCCGAGAAGAAGAAGATCACCTTCCCCTTACTGTCCGACTCCGGGAGCAAAATTATTACCACTTACGGGCTTCTCAACAAGGAAGCCACGGGAAAGGCCGAGGGGATTCCCTATCCAGGAACCCTGGTGATCGACCGGGATGGCATCATCCGGGCCAAGCTCTTCCTCGACGGCGTTCGCGAGCGTCACTCCAAAGACGAACTTATCAAAGCCGCCATGGGGATCAAATAAGGCGCGATTCGGGAGCTTCACGAGCACTACACCTGCACCGCGAACGCACAGCACAATCCGCCGATCCGGGCAAGCAGCACGCCGTGCCGGTCCGTTTGCCAACCTGAAAACTGGCTTCCATGGAGCGATTCCTTGACACGATCTTACCTCCCATTGATATGTGCAATGATCCTGCTATCGAGCGTCTCCGCGCGTGCGGATGACTGGCCCGAATTTCGAGGTCCGACCGGTGAGGGGATTGCCCGCGCCGACAATCTCCCGATCGAATGGTCCACGCAACGAAACGTCGCCTGGAAACAGACCATCCCTGGCGGCGGCTGGTCGTCGCCGGTCGTCCGGAAGGGGCGCATCTATCTGACGACCAGCGTCCCCGTCGAAGGCGGTGTCCTCGGCTCCCAGTCGCTGCGTGCTCTTTGCCTCGACGCGCGCACAGGCCAGGTAGAATGGAACATCGAAATCTTCCACCAGGAAGGGGGCCCGAAAGCCACCATCCATAACAAGAACAGCCATGCTAGCCCAACTCCGGTAATCGACGACAAGCGGCTCTACGTCCACTTCGGTCCCCAGGGAACGGCCTGTCTGGATCTAGACGGCAAGGTGATTTGGCGCAATCAGGAGCTGCGTTATGATGCCGTCCACGGGAATGGCGGCTCACCCATCCTGATCGCCGAGGGCCTGGTCTTCAGCGCCGACGGCAGCGATCGGCAGTTTCTGGTGCTGCTCGACCGAGACACTGGGAAGGTTGTGTGGAAAACCGACCGCCGTGGCAATGCGTCCAGGAAGTTCTCGTTTAGCACTCCGCTGCTTATTGATGTCCATGGCCGCCGACAGATCATCAGCCCGGGAAGCGGCTTCGTCGCCAGTTACGATCCCAGGACCGGAGAGGAGATTTGGCGGGTCCGCTATGACGGCTATTCCGTGATCCCACGGCCGGTCTTCGGCCACGGCCTCGTCTACGTCTGCACCGGGTACGGCCCCCCGACGCTCATGGCGATTCGGCCCGATGGATCGGGCGACGTGACCGAGACGCACGTCGCCTGGACGCTGAAAAAAGGCCTTGGGCTGACGCCATCGCCCCTTCTGGATGGCGACGAACTGTACGTGGTTGCCGACAACGGTATAGCTACCTGCGTCGACGCACGTGACGGGACGGTGCATTGGCACGAGCGCCTCCCGGGTGGTTACTCCGCCTCCCCGATCCTGGCCGGCGGTAGGATTTACTTCCAGAACGAGGAGGGCCTTGGCATCGTGCTGCAGGCGGGTAAGTTATTCAAGGAACTTGCTCGGAATGATCTCGGCGAGCGCTCCCTGGCCTCGTACGCCGTGGCAGACGGGGCGTTGTTCATTCGGACCAAGGAGCACTTGTACCGGATTCAGAAGCCTTGAC
>Ga0206872_10230_pt1 | contig 15575 bp, 4 predicted proteins | sample Alteio_BWOrgCont_34_FD_152906 | JGI IMG/M metagenome (GOLD analysis project Ga0206872, IMG submission 152906) | Enriched cells from forest soil in Barre Woods Harvard Forest LTER site, Petersham, Massachusetts, United States -... | ecosystem: Environmental > Terrestrial > Soil > Temperate forest >... | reverse complement strand
CACGAGTATCTTTACACAAATAAATTTAAACAATTGGACATCAGGGTTTCGGTATTCGACGACAATTTTGCCTTACGCGAGAGCTTGTATTTCCTAATTTCGGGAACCCCGGGTTTTGAAGTAGCAGGAATATACCCGGATTGTTCACAGGTGCTGCAGCAATTAAGGGAAAACCCGGCAGATGTTGTACTGATGGATATTGATATGCCGGGTGTTAACGGTATTGAGGCGACAGACCTGATAAAAAATATCTTCCCGGGTATAGATGTTTTGATATTGACCGCCTACGACGATAATGACAAGGTATTCAGCGCCCTTCAGGCCGGCGCGACCGGTTATTTATTGAAAAAAACCCCTCCGGGTAAGATACTCGATGCGATCATTGAAGTAAAAGAAGGCGGGGCGCCCATGAACTCCGGCATCGCCCGCAAAGTACTGGAATTTTTCGGCGGAAAAAAACGCGTAGAAAACGAATATGATCTTTCGGCGCGCGAAAAGCAGGTGCTGGAAAGCCTTGTCGACGGCGATAGTTATAAAATGATCGCCGGCCACCTTTTTATCAGCATTGGAACCGTTTGTACGCACATCAGCAGTATTTATCGCAAACTGCAGGTAAATTCTAAATCAGAAGCCGTGGCCAAAGCCATCAAGGAGCGCCTGGTTGGTGACGGCCTGCGATAATCCCTTCCACTTAAAAACCATAAACTCCTATGATTGCCGCGTTACGTTTAATGCTGGATTTTAGCCCCTTTAAAATCATCAGCTTAAACAGTTCAACGTGTTATGAAAACATCTCTACCTTATGCAAAGGCGCGGTTTGCGGCAGTAAATAACCTGGCAAAAACCATTGTGCTCACAATTTCATTCCTGATTTGTGCGAATTATAATGCAAGCGCTTCCGGCGGGCCGCTAAATAAACATCGTGCAAGCGCGCTTGCGCCGGCTAAAAAGCCTTCAATGGTGAGGGCAAAAAAACAGGCAATTATAAATGTCCCTACAATTAGTTATACCAGTCCTGAAAGCTATTTGGCGGGGAAAGCGATTACCGCGCTTACACCCACCAGCAGCGGTGTGGCCGCGCAGGCCTACAGCAGCACCATTCTGACAGTAGGCACGGGCTTTAGCCTCCCCACCGGCGTTGCGATTGATGGAGAAAATTTTATATACGTTGCCGATCAAAACAATAATGCGATTAAAAAAATAGCCCCTGGTATTGGCGGCGGTACTACTGTGGTGGGCCCCGGTTATAGTGAACCTACAGGTGTAGCGGTCGACGTTCAGGGCAATGTGTTTGTGGCATGTGCAGGAAACAACGCCATTGAGGAGACCCGGGTGAGCGACGGTACCACGATCTTTGTAGGTTCGGGGTTTAGCCATCCAAACGGCGTGGCGGTAGATGCCCAGGGCAATGTGTATGTGGCCGATAGCGGTAATGGCGCTGTAAAGGAGGTGCTGGCAGGAGACCCAAGCCCAATAATTTTAGCATCAGGATTCACACTTCCAACCGGTGTAGCCGTAGACGGTTCCGGCAATATTTATGTGGCTGATGAAGGCAACAGCACCATCTCAAAAATACCGGCCGGCGGTGGTACCCCGGTTGCTGTAGGCTCGGGTTTTCATGGCCCTTTCGGCATATCAGTTGATGCATCAGGAAACGTCCTGATAGCAGACGCCGCCAATAACGCCATAAAAATGATCCGTTCAACCGGTGGCGCGCCCATTGTTATTGGTTCCGGCTTTAACAGCCCAACAGGTGTTGCCGAGGACGCTGCCGGCAACATTTACGTAGCCGACCAGCTTAATAATAAAGTAAAAGAAATTGCTCCGGTTGGCGGTTATTACATAAATAAAGCCTTGCCTGCGGGGATGAAATTCTCCAATACAACCGGCGTTATCAGCGGAACACCGGTAAGTGTTATCCCGGCAACAGACTTCGTGGTGAGTGCCTATAACAGCAGCGGCAGCGGTTCGGCTACCCTAAATATTATCGTAAATGCGCTCATGTTAAGCTATGCCGGGCCAAAAACCTTTAATGCAGGCAACGCAATTGCAGCGTTATCGCCAACAAGTGTTGATGTTGGTCAGCCTGCTTATGGCGGGCATACTACGGCGATAGCAGGGTTTAGTTCACCCTATGGTATTGCCATAGATGCCGGGGGTAACCTGTACGTTACAGACGCCGGCGCCGCAACTGTGACAAAATATCCGGCAGACGGCAGTTCTCCTATACCCTTCGGGTCGGGCTTTAATGAACCCACTGGCGTTGCGGTTGACGGGGCCGGTAATGTTTATGTGAGCGACTTTGGCAATAATGCCGTTTATGAAATCCCGCCAACCAACGCCAGCCAGGTAACAATAGGCAGCGGTTTCAACAAACCCACCGGGATAGCAGTGGATGCTGCAGGGGATGTGTACGTTTGCGACCAAAGCAGCGGTTCGGTAAAATTGATACCGGCGGGTACCGGTTTGGTGATAACACTGGCCAGGGGATTTAATACACCCATAGGCGTAGCGGTTGACGCTGCCGGGAACGTTTATGTTGCTGATAATGCAAACAATACGGTTGAAGAGCTGCCGGCAAACGGCGGTAAGCCCATTCCAATAGGTTTTAACCTGATTGGGCCCAGCGGTGTTGCAGTTGATGCATCCGGCAATGTATATGTAGCTGATAATAGCAGTGGCGATGTAAAGGCATTTCCTCCGGGATTAGGTGGCGGATTTGTGACCGTGGCTATGGGTATTACCCCATACGATTTGGTTACAGATCCAAAAGGTAATATATTTTTGACCGACATATCAAATTTCACCGTCGACGAAATAAAGCCTTTGGGGGGCTATTTTATCACTCCTGCGCTACCTTCCGGGCTTAGCTTCAATACGGTGAACGGCCAGATCAGCGGCACGCCCACCGGCTTAAGCCCTGCTACAACTTATACCATTAATGCTCACAACATTTACGGCAGCAGCGCGGCCAGCCTAAACATCAAGGTTAACCTGCCGGCGCCGCCTACCATTAGTTATACAAGCCCCCAGGTTTATACGGCTGGTACGGCAATTACACCACTATCGCCAACAAGCCTCAGGGTAACTGTCCCGGCTTATGCAACTGCCAAAGTGATACAGACAGGTTTTAATCAGGGCGTATTGCACATGGCGGTTGATGCCGCCGGCAATTTATTTGTTGCGGATTATCCCGGCGGGGTGGTTGATGAGTTCCCTGCCGATGGCGGCTATAAGCAATTCGTTGGCTCTGGCTTTGCTAACCCTAATGGGGTGGCGGTTGACGCGGCAGGCAACGTTTATGTGGCTGACTATGGTTTTAACCAGGTAGTTAAGATCCCGGCAGACAACGGCACCCCGGTAATTATCGGGACGGGCTTTAACGGGCCGTCGGGGATAGCATTGGATGCCGCCGGCAATGTGTACGTTGGCAGTGAAAAAGATACTTTTATAAAAGAAATACCTGCTGGCGGCGGCCCTGTAAAGGTCCTTGGCTACGGATTTAACACACCTGCTGGCGTTGCTGTTGATAATAACGGCAACGTCTACGTGGCCGATTATGGTAATAGCTGCGTAAAAAAGATTCCGGCAGACGGCAGCCCAATAGTAACCTGCGGCTCAGGTTTTTTAAATCCAAGCGATGTAGCGGTGGATGGCGGCGGCAACGTCTACGTGGCGGACGCTGTTGCAGGTACCGTAACCCGGCTGCCCGCGGACGGCAGCACCGGCACGGTACTAAGTTTTCCTTACCTGGAGCCTTATGGTGTCGCAGTTGATGCTAAGGGTAACGTTTATGCGTCTGACTATGCATACAATGGCGTAAAAGAAGCTAAACAGAACGGGGGATATGCCATAAGCCCGTTTTTACCGAAGGGATTAAGCTTTAATTCTTCAACAGGCATAATAAGCGGCACACCATCTAACAGCAGCCAGGCAACGAATTATTCGGTTATCGACTATAACCCCGGCGGAAGCGCGGCAACCACTGTAAATATTGCGGTTAACCTGCCGCCGGTACCGGCTTTCAGGTACAGCAGCCCGCAAACCTTTACAGCCGGATCGGCTATTGCGCCGGTTGGGCCGACAGGCGGCGTAGTGGCCGCACCAGGTTACGGCAGTCAATTTACGCTTGCGTCGAATTTCACAGATCCTTATATGGCGCTGGGTAATGCTGACACCATATACGTGGCGGATTTTAATAACGGTACACTGGTAAAGATCCCGCCAGGCCACGCAATCAAACAAACATTGGCTACCGGTTTAAAAGCCCCGGCGGGTGTAGCGGTTGACGCCGCTGGTAATGTTTATGTAACGGAATCAAATACCGCAGTTAACCAGGTGGATATGATCCCGGTGGGCACGACAACCCGCCATACCATCGGATCGGGATTTAGTAACCCCACAGCTGTTGCGGTTGATGCGGCAGGGAACGTATATGTAGATGATACAGGCAACAATGAAATTAAAAAAATACCGGCCGGCGGCGGCGCCATAGTAGTTTTAGGTAGTGGATTTATAAACCCACAAGGGGTAGCGGTAGACGCTGCCGGTAATGTGTATGTAGCCGATTATGGCAACGATGCGATTAAAAAGATACCGGTTAATGGCGGCGACCCGGTTACAATCGGCTCCGGCTTTGTTACCCCGGTGTCGGTAGCAGTCGATGCCTCAGGCAATGTTTATGTGTCGGATATTGGCACCTACCAGTTAAAAGAGATCCGCGCCAGCGATGGCACTACCATCGCGGTTGATAATAGCGTAACAGTAATTACCGCCGCAGTTGATGCAGCAGGTAATTTGTTTGAGGCTGACGGAAACACGCTAACTGTAAAAGAACTTACCCCATCAGGAGGCTTTTACATCAGCGCATTACCGTTGGGCTTAAGTTTTAATAACATTACCGGGGCCTTAAGCGGAATACCATTATCATCGGAAGCGGCAACAAATTATACCGTCACGGGGTACAACTCAGCAGGGAGTTCATCAGCAAGTTTAAATATTACTGTTAACCAGCCGCCACTACCAACTATTAGCTATAGTACACCTCAAATTTACAAGGTTGGCACCCAAATCACCCCGCTCGCGCCGGTAAGTACAGGCGTGGCAGCTAATGGATACAGCAGTTCGCCCCTGGTCGTGGGTTCGGGTTTCAAAGCCCCGGCAGGCCTTGCAGCCGATGCGTTGGGGAATATTTATGTAGCCGATCAAAGCAATAACGAAATAAAACGAATACCCTCAGGAGGAGGAACCCCGGCCACAATAGTTAACATGGGACTTTCAAACCCCCTTGGCGTAGCCGTTGATGCGGCCGGCAATGTTTACATAGCCGATGCAGGCAACAGTGCGGTAAAAAGATTCCCTGCAGGCGGCGGCGTTATCACTACGCTTGGATCGGGATTTAGCGGGCCGACTGATGTTAAGGTGGACGCAACGGGCAATGTGTACGTTGCCGACCGGGGCAATAATGCGGTTAAGTTGATTCCGGCAGGCGGCGGTGCTACGGTCACACTCGCCTCCGGGTTCACGCCGTGGGGAATAGCATTGGATGCTGCCGGAAACGTATACGCCACCGATCAAACCAATAATGCAGTAAAAAAAATACCATCGGGAGGCGGTACGCCCGTTGTGGTAGCAACCGGATTGAATTCGCCGACTGGTATAACGGCAGACAATGCGAACGACCTGTTTGTGGTCGATAACGGCGGTGCTTCTGCAAAAGAAATACCGGCAAATGGCGGCGCCGTTATAACTATTGCCACCGGGTTTGCAAATCCTTACGGCATAGCGGTCGACTTTGCAGGGAATGCTTATATCTGCGACGCCGGCAACAATTCGGTTAAGTACTTTAAGCCCACCGGCGGCTACTTTGTTAATGCACAATTGCCGGTAGGTTTAATTTTCGATGGCACAACAGGTATCATCAGCGGGACCCCGGTATTAGCGTCTGCCGCTAAAAATTATACCGTATACGGCTATAACACCGTAAGCAACCCTGGCCTTGCGGTAGTCAATATCCAGGCAGCTATCAATCCGCTGCCAATAATCAGTTACAGCAGTCCGCAAACATACGTACCGGGTTCTGCTATTACACCTTTAACACCAATCAGCGAATACGTGAGCACGCTTGGTTATAACAGTATCCCGCTTAGTTTTGGTTCTGGCTTTAATGGCCCGACAGGTGTGGCAACGGATGCATCGGGCAATGTTTATGTAGCCGACCCAATAAATAATACTGTCGTCAGATTCCCTGCAGGCGGGGGTTCGCCGGTTATACTGGGGTCGGGATTTAACGGCCCGTTTGGATTAACCGTGGATATTTTAGGAAATGTTTACGTTGCCGACCAGGGTAATAATGCGGTGAAAGAGATACCCGCAGGCGGCGGGAGCGTGATCACCCTGGGTTCGGGATTTAGCCTGCCAACCGGGGTTGCTGTTGACAACGCGGGTAATGTGTACGTAGCTGATTACAACCACAACGCGGTGAAAATGATTCCGGCAGGGAACGGAACTCCCGTTACTATTAGTTCAGGCTTTAGCCTTCCTGTGGGTGTTGCTGTGGATGCATCAGGCAATGTATATGTTGCCGACCGCGGCGATAATGCTGTTTACGAAATACCGGCAGGCGGCGGCGCCAAACTTACTATTGGTTCGGGCTTTAGCGCACCTTATGGCGTAGCAATCGACGCTGCCGGTGATATATTCGTGGCCGACAACTTTAACAACGCGGTGAAATGGATACAGCCGGGAACCAGCACGCCTGTTGTAATAGGCTCCGGCTTCGGCAATCCTGAAGGTGTGGCGGTCAGCCCATCCGGCATGGTGTTTGTTGCTGATTTTACCAAAAAAGCGGTAAGGCAGCTCACCCCGATAGGCGGCTATTTTATTAATACCAACCTGCCGCCGGGCTTAACCTTTTCCGGAACTACCGGTACCGTCAGCGGAACCCCAACGGCCACAAGCCCGGCAAAAAATTATACTGTAACGGCCTACAATGGCGCAGGGGGCGGCGCAGCAACGGTAAACATAAAAGTTTCTACAGCGGGCTTAGCTGCGCTTTCGGGCCTAACCATAAGCAGCGGAACCTTAAGCCCGGCGTTTGTAAGCAGCACCATGACTTACACCGATGTTGTAGCTAACAGCCTATCTTCATTAACCATAACGCCTACGGCTTCGGCAGTTGGCGCTACCATACAGGTTAACGGTGGTGCGGTGGTCTCTGGCAGCGCCTCACACGCTATTTCACTCAGCGTTGGCACAAATAACATCACCACCGTGGTAACATCACAGGATGGCACAGCCACCGCAACTTACATTATAACGGTAACCAGGACAGGCGATTCGAACGACAATCTTTCCGGCATAGTTGTGAGCGGCGGCACTTTAAGTCCGGCCTTTCCCGCAGGCACCACAAGCTATACCGATGCTGTAGGAAACACAGTTACTTCGGTAACCGTCACCCCGACCACTTCCGACCCAACAGCTGCCGTACAAGTCAACGGCACCACTGTAAGTTCAGGCACGGCTTCCGGCGCAATAGCCTTAGCCGTCGGCGCAAATATCATCAACATCATGGTAACGGCGCAGGACAATACCACAACAAAAACCTATACAATAACGGTGACCCGCGCCGCATCCGCGAGTGATGATCTGTCCGCGTTAAAACTGAACGCAGGCACATTAACGCCTGCTTTTTCAGCCGGAACGACCAGCTATACAGCTAATGTTAGCAACAGTGTATCTTCCATAACGTTCACACCTACAACGAGCGATGTCAACGCCACTGTAAAAATAAATGGCACGGCGGTAACATCCGGCATGCCATCAGGTGCAATATCCCTTGTCGAGGGTGCTCAAACGGTTATCACTACAGTAGTAACAGCACAGGGCGGAGCAACCACCAAAACATATACGGTAACGATAACGCGTGCCGCATCCACAAATGCCAACCTGTCCACGTTAGGGCAAAGCGTTGGCGGGTTAACGCCGGCCTTTAGCTCCGGAACCACCAGCTATACCGATAATGTGAGCAATGCCACGGCCACTATAACCCTAAAGCCGGTGAGCAGCGATGCCAATGCAACCATAAAAGTAAACGGCACAGCGGTAGCATCCGGCACAATGACGGCGCCGGTCGCGTTGTCAGTAGGCCCCAACACCATCACTACGGTGGTAACCGCGCAGGACGGAACGACCACTAAAACCTATACCTTAACGGTAACCCGGGCAGCGTCAGCTATTGCCAGCCTTTCAAACATCAAACTGAGCAGCGGCACTTTGACACCCGCATTCGCGGCAGCAATAACCAGCTATACCGCAAGCGTAGCAAATAGTGTCGCAACCATAGCAATAACCCCGACAACTACCGACGCTAATGCAACAATACAAGTGAACGGCATCGCGTTAAGCTCCGGCACGGCATCAAACCCGATCGCCTTAGCCGAGGGGGCTCAAACGGATATCACCACCATAATAACCGCGCAGGATGGGACGACTAAGCAAACCTACACCGTGACGGTGACCCGGGCGCCGTCAACGAATGCCAACCTGTCAACACTGGGGCAAAGCGTCGGCGGGCTGACGCCGGCATTTAGCGCAACCACCACGGGCTATACCGAGAATGTAAGCAATGCGACAGCATCGATGACCCTGAAACCGGTAAGCAGCGATGCCCATGCAACCATAAAAGTAAACGGCACAGCGGTAACATCGGGAACAGTGACTGCGCCGATCGCGCTGGCTGTAGGCGCAAACACCATTACCGCGGTGGTAACCGCGCAGGATGGTACCACTACTAAAACCTATACCCTGACGGTAACACGCGCATCAGGCGGCGCCGACAGTTATGTCCCGATAGCTATCGGGACCGGCATCAGTGTGGCAAAACCCACCCAAACGCCCACACTGGCCGACGACGGTATCCTGGTACACCAGGGCGTATCACCCAATGGAGATGGCATAAACGATTTTTTACAGATCGACAATATCAGCCAATTCCCGGATAACAAACTATCCATCATGAACCGAAACGGGCAACTGATCTATGAAACCAGCGGTTATGACAACAGTTCAAAAGTGTTTGACGGGCACTCGAACAAGAACGGGCAAATGCAATTACCGGGAACTTACTTTTACCAGCTGGATTACACGGTTGCCGGCATCACCAGGCATAAAACCGGGTTTATTGTGCTGAAATATTAAGGGGTGTCCCGATAGCTATCGGGAAGAGAGTTAGTTGAGCAACGTAAAAAACCAAGCTCTAACCTTTAATCACTAAATAAAAAAGTTTGGTACTTATACGCAATCATTTATAACTTAAGATGATTTTTGATTGCGTATATCATGCCCTTTATAAAACCCCGGTATCAAAGTGTTTTCAACCTTGCAAAACCGGTTGTTAAATTCTTGCTGTGTTTAATGGTATGCAGCCCGTGCAATTTGTTTGGACAGTCGTTTGTGCCCGACCCCGACTGGCGTTTCGATAATTTTAATAGCCAGAATCATTTTACCAGCGGGCCAATTACCGAACTTGTTGTCGACAAAAAGGGTTATGTGTGGACAACGGGTACAGGCCTTGAGCGATTTGACGGCAACCATACTAACTACTTCTCGCGTGATAATCATTCAAATGGCGGACTTAGAAGTAATTACCCGGGGGTTGTTTGCGACGGCAATGGCAATGTTTGGATAACCTGCGACGGTTTATGCCGCTATGATGAAGCCACGGGTAAGTTTGTTTACGTTAAAACCGACCCGAAACATAACTTCCACAGTGCCGAGTCATTTTGCGCCCGGGGCGATGAGCTTTGGTTCGTATGCGAATTTGGTTTGGCAAAGTTCGATGTCAGGACGCAGAAAACCATATTTACGTCGCTCACGCATGTATACGATCCCCTTTGTACCGTCTTTATCAACGACAGTACCTTATTTATTTCGAGCCGTGAAAAAGTATATTTCTATAACACAAAAAGAGATACATGGACTTCGGAGACACTGGTGTATAACCAATCGCTGTTGAAGGTATTTTGCATTCGCCAGGTGAAAGACAAGTTTTTTTTAGGAACGAACAACGGCTTGTTTATGCTGAACAATGATCATAAAATTAGTGCCCTATGCCCCGAAACCAGGGATGTCGGGATAGACGATATGACATTGCTGGCGGCCGACAAGGAACAAAAGTACCTGCTTATGGCCTCGGAAGGACGGGGTATACAGATATACAATACCGGGCAGCAAAAAATAGAGTTTAATTACCTGCATGACGATAATAACCCTTACAGCATACCGTGTAACGGCATTTCGGGGTTTTTTACCGACTCAAAAGGGCGCCTGTGGCTCGGCAGCGATATTGGCATGAGCATGCTCGACCTCGCCGACCAGCGTTTTAGAATGCGGTTTCTGGATAAAGGCAACGCTTACGAGCTTGGGATAAATAAAATTGCGTCGGATAAATATGACAGCACGAAAATCTGGCTTTGCTCATATAACCAGGGCATGATACGCGTGAACTGGAAGACAAAGCAGGTTGAAAAAATGTATAACAACGTCGCTTTCGCCAGGCGCTTATATGATTTTGCCCAGGTGTCAAAAAACAGGTGGCTGCTGGCAACGCAAAAAGAGCTGATTGAATGGAGCCCGCTTACCGGCCCCGGCAGCCGGTTTAAGCTGCCTGTTCCTGATTCGCTCGCATTGATCTGTAATATCCGCAGGATAATTATGGCCGATGCCGGTACCTGTTACATAACTACCAACCACGGCCTTTTTAAATATGACCTGTTGAGCCGTAAAATAAGCTCCGCTTCGGTATTTAGCCCGCCAAAAACCGGTGGCGACCCTTTGAAATATATATTGATTGAAGGGCTTTTTGAAAATGGGGCGGTTTGGGTCGCTTCGCGCGGAGGCGTGTTCGAATACCGGCCGGCCGACGGAAGCACAACTGTTTACCGGGGTAACGGCAGCCTGGGCGACTACTTTTTGTTTGATATTTCAAAAGCATCTGCTGATCAGTTGGTTTGTGCCGCCGGCGAAGGAGTTACGCTGTTCGATATGAAAACGAAAGACTTCAGCATTATTCATACGCTCGGAAACGTCTATAAGCCCGGCTGCAGCAGCGCAATCGGATTGAAAAACATCGTGTGGATAGGCTCGGATGTCGGAATTTTCACCTATGACCTTGTAACACACAGGACGCAGCAGGCAGAGCTTATCAATACCGTAAACGACATTTACCCAAGCTCGCCCTTTGCATTGATCGACGGGTATATTGTCTACGGATTCCGGAACGGGTTCGCCTATTTCTCGCCGGAGACAAAGAGCAACGAGTTACCCTCAGACCCTGTGATCGAGCGGATAATAGTTAATAATCAAACGTTTCCCGGCAGCAGTCAAAAGAAGGCGCCGGTGAGATTCGGTCACGACGAAAACACCCTTAACTTTTCTTTCACCTCATTTCAGTACAATTATCCTGATGACATCCAGTTTCGCTACCGCCTGAAGGGGATCGACCGGGGCTGGCAGCGTGCGGACGATCAGCGCGGCGCGAATTACGCCCAACTGCCACCCGGAGGTTATACCTTTTATGTACAATGCGGCAATAAAAACGGGCTGTGGAATAATCATGTCGCCTCGTTCAGCTTTACAATCGAGCCGCCTTACTGGGCAACCTGGTGGTTCAGGATATTAGTGGTTGCGTTCATCGCTTTTGCCCTGCACCGTTTATACCGCTATAAGATTGAACACCTGCAGGCGATTGAGAGCATAAGGGCAAACATTGCCGCCGATTTTCATGATGACCTCGGCAGCACGCTCAGCAGTATTTCAATATTCAGCGAGGTGGCTATTCAAAAGGCAGAAACCGACCTTGTGACGACGAAAAACATGGTAGGTGATATCGGCACCCGCGCCCGGGCGATGATTCACTCCATGAATGACATGGTATGGATCATCAAGCCTGAAAACGACAGCCTTTTCAAACTGATGCAGCGTATGGAGGAATTTGGCTACCCCATGGCCGAAGCCAGGGAAATCCGCCTGAGATTTGTTATGGATAGCGGCATCCATGACATAAGGGTTGGTATGCTTACCCGTAAAAATCTGTTCCTGATATTCAAGGAAGCATTTAATAACGCGGTTAAATATTCCGGCGCGAATGATATCGTCGTTCAATTCGATTTAAAACAAAAAAAAGCCCTGACTATGAAAATTACCGATAACGGGTGCGGCTTCGAATTGAATAATCGCCAAAAAGGCAACGGACTGGGGAACATGCAAAAAAGGGCGGCCGAACTCAAAGGTAAATTAAAAATTGTAACCCACCCCGGCAACGGAACCACCATAAACGTTGTTTGCGAAATCACATAAATATGCGATACCGTTGTACAATATAAATGACCTACATTAGTGTCCTATGCCGATCAGCGTGATGATAGTGGAGGATAATCCTAATTTGAGGCTGGCGCTTCGTAGCCTTGTAGCAATTTCTGATGATTTGGTTTGTGTTGGCGATTATGAAAGCGCTTTGCCGGAAATTGATTTTAGCGACCAAAATGTGCCTGATGTTATCCTGATGGATATCGATCTGCCGGGCGAGAACGGCATTTCCTATACGCGGCGAATAAAGGAAAAGTACCCGTTTGTTAACATTCTGATGCTTACCGTTGTTGAGCAGGAGGAAAAAATTATGGAAGCCATTTGCGCCGGCGCTTCGGGTTACCTGATAAAAAGCGCAATACCCGAAAATATCCTGGAGAATATTCGGGTTGTTCATAAAGGCGGCTCACCACTCACCCCCTCCATCGCACGCGTGATCTTTAAAAACATCCGGAGCCAGCAGGGTGACAAAAAAGAAAAGGTGTACCTGAGCTCAAGAGAGGCCGAGGTGCTCAATGGCCTGGTTGACGGGCTCACCTACAAAATGATCGCACAAAAACATTTCATTTCTGTTGATACCGTACGCTCGTATATCAGGAGCGTGTACGAAAAGCTCGAGGTTCATTCACGATCGGAAGCCATTGTAAGAGCCCTGAATGATAAGTTAGTTTAACGACCGGCCGGGATCGCTCCATCCATTAAACGCATATCCGCAAGTTTCCCGATTCCTGCGCTGGAGAAATAAGAGTGGCCAGTCATTCATTTTCACACACTTGTGCGATTGCCGGCGAGCGTGCAAAACGCCAGTTTTGTCGTGGCCCGGCGCAGCTTTAAGTTGTATGCCGGATCAACCTGCTAAAACCCTACTAATCGCGACTGCTCCTTTCATGTTTATGATTACAAACAGGCTTTATGAAAACACCTTTACACTTTTTGAAGACTAAACTACCGATAAGATTTTTTTTGCCGTTACTTGTTACCGCCTGCTGTTTTGGTAACGTGACCGCATCCGGCATAGGCGGCGGAAAAGCTGCCCCGCGGAATTTTGCCGCTGCGCTAAAAATAAAAACCGCAGCCGGGTTAAAAAAGAAGCTGAACCAACTCTCAGGGCCCACGGTTAGTTATACCACTCCGCATTCGTATTTAGCCGGCCAAACTGTTACGCTCACCCCAACCGGCAGTGGTGTGGCAGCCCCTGCATTTGCCGGCACCCCAACGCTTTTTTACAGCGGTGCCACGCCCTATGGTATAGCGGTTGATGGGGCGGGCAATGTTTATATGGCCCTGCCGTTTAGCAATGCCGTTATGAAGATACCGGCCGGCGGCGGCACGCCGGTAACTATCGGTTCCGGGTTTTTAGACCCCACCAGCGTAGCTGTTGACAACAGGGGTGACGTGTATGTTGCCGATGCCGGCAATAATGCGGTGAAAGTGGTGTCGACCGGGGGTATAGCTACCATCGGAGCAGGATTCAGCTCGCCCACAGGAGTGTCTGTTGACGCCGATGGGAATGTATATGTTGCTGATTTTGCAAATGGCGCGGTAAAAGAGATTTTGTCGGCCGACGGCTCTACCGCACTGCTTGCAAGCGGTTTGAACGAACCCTATATGGTCGCAACAGATGGGGCCGGGAATATTTATGCTACGGAAGTCGGCAACAACTTCGTAGTGGAGATACCCAAAGGAGGTGGAACTGCCGCCAGGATAGGATCTGGCTACAGCAACCCGGAGGGAATCGGCGTCGACGGATCAGGCAATGTATATGTTTGTAACAAGCAATCCAGCGCGGTGGAGATGATTCCCGCCGGCGGAGGATCGCCGGTTACGCTGGGTTCAGGGTTCAGCGGTCCCATAGGCCTTGCTATTGATGTATCCGGCGACGTGTACATCGGCGATAGCGGTAACAATGCCGTAAAAGAAATTAAACCGGTTGGAGGCTATTATGTAAGCCCCCTTTTACCCGCAGGGTTAACACTAAACAGCACCACCGGCGTAATCAGTGGAATGGTCGCAGCAAATACACCAGCTACGGATTATACAGTTACAGCTTACAATGCTACCGGCAGCGGTACGGCCGTGGTGAATATTGCCACCACTATCCTCAATATAAGCTATGCATCCCCCCGAACATTTACAGCGGGGACAACGGTTGGTACAGTGCTGCCTACCGTAAAGAATGTGGCCGCTATCGCCTATAACAATGCGACCCTCGCATCGACGACCAGCTTTGTAACGCCCGGGCAGCTGGCGGTTGACCGGGCCGGCAATATTTATATTGCCGAAGCAGGCAATAACGACATCAGGAAATTAGCATCAACGGGTGTGGTTACTACTTTGGGATCTGGTTTCAGCCATCCGACGGGTGTGGCGGTCGACTTATCAAACAACGTGTACGTTGCCGACTTCGGCAACAACGCAATTAAAGAAATACCGGCTGGCGGCGGGGCGGTTAAAACCTTGCTCAGCGGTTTGGCATCGCCCATAGCCCTCACGGTTGACGGCAGCGGAAATATTTACTTTTTGCAGCAAAACAACCGGTATGTATATGAATTGCCGGCGGGAGGGACATCTTCAGTAACCGTAAGCGGTTATTTCGGCAGCCCGGTGGCCATTGCGTCTGACCTGGCTGGAAATTTGTACGTGGCCGATGTAAGCGGCACGGGGATATATCGCCTGGCCGCAAGCGGCGGACTGCCATTTGACATTTCATCTGTTTCCAATGCGACCGGCATAGCGGTAGATATCTCGGGCAATGTTTACTACAGCGAACACAGCAGCAATGCCATTTATATGTTGCCGGCCGGCACGAACGATCCGATTTTAGTAAGCGATGCCTTCAGCAACCCTGCCGGGGTAGCGGTTGATGGCATGGGGAACGTATTTGGCGCGGACGCCGCCGGCAACAGCCTGCAAAAAATAACCCCTGCAGGCGGATATTTTATCAATGGCTACTTACCCGCCGGCCTGAGTTTTAACAGCAGTACCGGGGCCATTACCGGCACAACGGTAGCGGCAACACTTGCAACAAATTAAACCCTGGAAAGATAACTACGGCGCCACCACCCGCCGGCAACTTCTCAACCTGGTTGGCACTGTAATCGGCTACATACACATTACCGTAAGCATCAACCGCCACTCCTGAAGGTTGATCAAACGGAAACGAGGGGGCTAAAATGATGGGAGCACCCCCGCCAACCGGCACCTCTTTT
>Ga0206872_10228_pt1 | contig 15611 bp, 15 predicted proteins | sample Alteio_BWOrgCont_34_FD_152906 | JGI IMG/M metagenome (GOLD analysis project Ga0206872, IMG submission 152906) | Enriched cells from forest soil in Barre Woods Harvard Forest LTER site, Petersham, Massachusetts, United States -... | ecosystem: Environmental > Terrestrial > Soil > Temperate forest >... | reverse complement strand
CTCACTAAGATCGCCCATTTACATCAATTGACCCGCGAGCGAATCCGGCAGCTAAAAGTCTTGTTCCAGGAAGATTTTCAAAACATATTTGGCTATCTGTCATCTTTTAACTATACGGACTTTTCGAGCCTGGGGATAAATATGGATGATGACCTCATCAGGATCGATGAACGACTAACAAGTGTGCTGAATGCAAAAGAACAAGCAGGCTTTAACGGTCTTTTTTATGCAAACGCATTTGCAGTTATTCTTTGGGCTTCACACGCCAAACTTGAGTTTTTTAGTAACGAGGGACGACGAAACACGAATTATCAGCTTATTCGAACGTCTCTGTTGCAACAATTTGATTTCCTGTCCTTCCTTCGCGACGTAGATTCCAAGCTCGAAGATAAAATTACCGAGCCCTATGAACTGCACTTTGAAGGTTACCTGCTGGAATTTTTTATTGGGGAAGTGTTGCTGCCGAGTGTTAATAAAATAAAAGTGGTATGCGCAACCCTTTTGTATGAAATATTCGACCTGCCTGTCGATGTTAGGGGCTATCTGGTCTTCGAAAAAAACGCAAGAGTTAACCTTTATGAATATATCGTCGAAGCCCTGAACCAGCTTGACGAAATGAGCCATATTGAAAAAATTGCAACAACGATCCGGGTAAAGCATCCGGAATCCGAGATAAATGAGCTATCTATTAGGTCCACAATGCAACGGGAAAAGGATTTATTCATTTCTATCGGACGAAGCAGTACCTACGGCTTGCGCAAGTGGGAGGACGAACGGGCGAACTTGCGGAGCGGTACAATACGCGATATTGTCGAGGCTTTTCTGTCCGGCGCGCCGCTGCCCATTCATATCTCCCAGATTCTTGAACACGTCAACCAGTATCGAAACACCACCGAAAGTAGTATCATTACCAATCTCGAAGCTGAAGAAAATTGCCGGTTTAGATTCTTCCCCGGCGAGTTCGTTGGCTTGAAGAATAAAGTTTATGAACAATTGCCGGCCTATAAGCGCCTTAACGGCGTACATTTTACAAGCATACAGCTTAGAGCCATGAATGAGTGGCCGCTGGTAGAGGTAGTCTCCCATTATGTTAAAAAATATCAGTACCAGCCGATCCAGGTGGAATATACGCTCATGAAGCGTGTTGCAATAGGTGACCTCCTGCTTACACACGATAAAAAAATTGTAATATGAACAATATAATAACGATAAGACTTGCTCATGATGAGGCGCTTAGAAAACATTGCCAGGATATGAATGTGGAGTTCGAGTCCATACAACGGCTTTTGCAGGCGGAAAGGACAAAGAAGCTATTTAAAAGAAATGCTTTGTTGCAACAAAATATAGAAAAAGAAATAGAAAACGCGATCGCAAATGAAAATTGAAAATATTGTCCTTCAAAATTTCCGGCAGTACTACGGCGCCAACCCGGTAAACCTTAGTACCCGCGACGACAAAAACATTGTCATCATCGGGGGAAAGAATGGCTACGGAAAAACCAATTTTTTGTTATCGCTCGTTTGGTGTCTGTACGGTGAGGATATAACCAAGATTGATGACAACTTTCGTAAGGAAATACAAAAGGATGGTAATTATGCCAGGTTTTTAAAAGGTACACTAAACTGGACAGCGGCCAAAGAAGGAACTTCGGATTTTTCTGTGGAACTCACTATTAGCGGAATCGAATTACCGGATACCCTGGCAAACGAATCCAACCAGCAGTATATTTGTCAGATTAAGCGATCATACAATGTTTCGCAAACAACGGAACAGTTTGACATCGCCATTCTTGGCGTTAAACAGGCTTTTTTTTCCAGCAACGAGGATAAGATCAATTTTGTAAATGACTACCTGATACCCCTGGAGGCTGCAAAATTTGTCTTTTTTGACGCGGAGAAGATCGCCAGTTGGGCCGAACTCTCTACAAAGGAAGAAGGATCCGTACTAAATGATGCAGTAGGTAAAGTACTGGGACTTGATATTTATGAAGATATGATCAGGGACCTGCACACCTTTACAGACGGCCTACGCAAGGAAAGCGCTACAACGCAGGTCAGACAGCAAATCATCTCTACTGAACGTGCAGTCGAGCTGAATGGGCAAAAACTCGAAGCGCTTGATAATGAATTTCTTGGTGCTGAAAACAAAATTGCGGAGTACCGGCATAGCATTCTGCAGTTTGAATCTTTTTTGGCCGCACACGGAACAAATTCGGATAATAATTTTAACCTGGAAACACTATATGATAAACAACGACAATTGCAGGCGAGAGAAAAGGAACTTGAGGCGCGGTTTAACGAACTGGCCGAAGCACTGCCATTTGCGATAGCCGCTCCAAAACTCGAAGAGGTAATCGATCATCTGGTCGAACAAGATCGACAGCATCTTTTTAGTGAACAACAGGAAGAATTAAAAGGAAAAGGAGAGGAATTGATCGAACAATTATTCAACCTTCCCCCTGTACCGCCTGACGGTGACATCTCCCTATATAAAAAGGCTTTCTATGCAGATAAAGCTAAAAGCCTCATAGAAACCATTTTTGGCGGTAGTACGACCAACCATGACCTGGATTTTGAACATGACCTGAATAAATCTGACAAGGAGTTACTTAACGACACTTTCAATTTTCTCAAAGCGCAATCCCAAGGAACGTTTGAAATCACAATAGATGCTTTTAACGAGTTGAAGGACGAACTTTTCACATTGGAAAAGCGCATTAAGAAAATAGAGGCTGATCTTGAAGATGAAGAAATAATCGAATACACCAATAAGAAAAACGAACTCGAACGAAAAGTTGAAAAATTGATTGAATCCAAAGGAATATTTCAAAATCAGAAAGATACCATCAAACATGAAAACGAAAGCCTTTATCAATCATTGCAAGTATTACTTAAAAAAATCAGCGTATCCGAACAAAAACAAAAGAAACTGGAAAAGGCCAGCAAATACATCAAGGCCCTTGAAAACTTTGTTATAGAACAAAAAAATCTGAAATGCCATACGCTGGAAACTTCAATCTATGAGGAGTTGCAAAAGCTTATGCACAAATTGAATCAAGAGAACAATTCGCGCTTCATTGCATCGGTACGCGCGGAGGTCTTACCGGAAAATAACGGATTAAAAATCACGTTGTACGATGATAACGATGAAATTCTTGCTAAGGAAGCGCTATCACAAGGGGAAAAACAAATCTATATTTCTTGTTTAATAAAAGCTATTATCTCGCTGTCTATATCAGAATACCCGGTATTTATTGACACTCCGTTAGGTCGTTTGGACGATGAGCACATACGACATATCCTCTTATATTATTACCCCGACTTGGCGCGTCAAGTTGTATTAATGGCCACCAACAATGAGATACCACCGTCCCGTTATAAAATGGTCGCAGGCAACGTTTCAAAAACCTATCTGCTGGAAAATCACAATAAGCACACCTCCTTCAAGGCTGGTTATTTCAATTAATTATGAGAATACGAATAGACAAAAAAAGTACCGAGCTTATTGAGTCGCTGACCAATCTCTATAACTTTAAATTAGATGGGATCATCGCAAGAATAGCGTTTGCGTACAGTCTCCAATTAGGAAAGAGATTCAGCCTAACGGACGAATCTATACTCGATTCTGACGGTCGCGACTGGCGTGACGAACGTACACTTTTTGGTGTGTCAGCCGATGAAAAACCGTATTTTATCATTTATAAAGCCATGCTTGACCAGCATTATGGCACGGTACTCGCTGAAGATCAGTTCGTGAAATTATTTAAATTGCATTTAAATGCCGGGCTAAATAAAATCAATGATGATCTAAAAGATCGTAGTATTGCCAGCGGCTACCACATTTCCTACTTGATGAAGATGGTCAAAGAGGGCGTGAGTTTAATCGATACTCAACAGATATTTAGCGTCAATAAGCCATTGTTGCCCATGCCACAATACACAGGGGTTGTTGAACTTGAACTTGGTCTAACGGAGAAAAACGAACCTTACAAGATTCGTATCAACGACTTGAACGAATTTGACAGCTGTAATATGGCTATTGCGGGAATGGTCGGCTCTGGAAAGACAGAGCTCGTTAAAGATCTTTTGTACCAAATATCCACCCAAACCAGCCAGGAACTTAAGTTTATATTCTTTGATTATAAGGGTGAAGGGAATCCAGAGAGGCTAAAAGGCTTTTTTGATTTAACATCGAGCAAGATGATTGATTTAAAAAGGGAACCAATGCCCATAAACCCGCTAAGCTTTATTGCGCTGGACGACCTGAGGGCACAACTTTTTAACATCAAATCGTTTGTTGATTCAGTTTGTGATATCGCGCCGGGAATGGGCCCCCGGCAAAAGCACAATTTGCAGACTGTTGTTTCCAGAGCGTTCGAAAATAAAAATACACACGCCACGATCCAGGAAGTTTATGAAATTGCACAACAGCATTATGAAGACAACAACATTGCCCCGGACACTTTGTTAGCGGTGCTCTCGGACTTGGCCAATAACATTTTCGCGGCAGACCAAAGTACTGTAATGACAAGGGTTTATGACGAGAGTTTATATATCAACTTACCCCTTGAATTATCAGATACTCTGCGCCAGCTTTGCGTATTCCTTACCTTGAAATATCTCCTAAACGAGTTTAGTTCGACTAATGACACAGAACCTGACGAACACAGGATCAAGCCCCTGCGTTACGTCATCGTGGTAGACGAGGCACATGTATACTTAAAAAATAAAAATGCCAGTAAAGCTCTTGAAAATATATTACGCGTTCTCCGTTCAAAAGGTGTAGTGATTATGATGCTAACACAGGGCGTTGAAGACTACAAGACCAAGAACTTTGACTTCTCTTCGCAAATCAAGATCCCGCTTTGCCTAAATATCAATAACAAGGATTATAAACTAATAGAATCCTTCGTTGGCACCTCCAGAAGCAGGCAGAAATTACAGGAAGCTATCAATAAATTGGAGCCTCAAAAGGCCATTATTAACTTAAGGGGCCCGGAGATACTTTCAATCAATCAATTTTGGAAGCGGGCGAAGGTGCAAAACTAAAAATCAATCTTCAGATTCGTCAATTTATAATCTGATATATTTTGTGTGGGAATTCCTTTATTGTTACTTAATATGCTGGCAAAACAACGAATTAACATACGCTCCAGGGCGACACGTTGTTTTTTAGAAAAGCCATCGGGCAGCTGATCGTAACGGAAGTAATTCCAAGTTTTCATACCGAGGTGACCTTGCTCAAATCGACGGATCATTTTTTCAGCTTCTCCGATGTAGAAATGTTTTTGCCTGGTATCGATCAGGTAATAGATAACATTCGCCACGTCCATTTGCGAAGCAAGCTCCTCCCGTGGGATCCAGTCGCTCTTTATAAACTCCAGCTCATTGTCTGATTCAAATTGTTTGATCACCGTTGATTTGATCAGACTCCTGAATAGTTCCGGAAATATCGGTTTTTGCAAATAATACGCGGTAAAAAAGAACTCCCTCTTATTCGAATCGAATTCAATATCCAGAAACTCCCAAAAAGGCAGGTCTTTTTCCGTTGCTGCTTTGTAACTTTTTATTTTTCGCTGCTCTCCTTCAAGTGTGCGCATATAGGACATCACATAGGTGGACTTTAACGTTTCACGCAACTCCTTGGAGGTAAACAACCTGTACAGTGAACTTTCGCCGGTTAAGGAACGAGTTACATAGCCGGGGTAAGTCTCTTTGCCAAACATGATTGTTACCGCAGCATCCTTTGCTTTTTTTGAAAAAGACTGGTCAAATAACAATTCTATATCCCAAATCTTCATTACCCAGGCCGGGATGGGTGTACAACCGTTTTTTAAAAGAGTCGTATCGACCTTTTTCCGCCAGACGGGAAAATTAACATCGGAACGTTCAGTCTTCAATTTCCACGTCTTTTTTTAGTTTTATCTCTTCCTGGGTCAAATGCTCCGCCACATAGTACTCCATATCGGCTTCAAACTGCAGTTGCATAGCCTTCCAGTCGTTATCGTCCTGTTCTTTTTTCAGCTGGATTTCTGAAAGCCGTATCTTATTCGCTGTAAGTGATTTATATTCCGCAGCAAGCGAACGCTTCATCTTTTCTTTTAAGATAATTAAATTTGTCACCGATAATCGTGCTCTCACGCCTTCCGCAACTTCAATATTCTTAAGCAGTAAATTTTGTAAACTGCTGCGTTTGTAATTGACAAGGATAACTGTTATTAAAGCGGCGATTAAGTTGGAATTTTCCGGTGAAGCCTTCCCGCCAAATATCAGGTTATTGATTGGGTTTGAATATTCAAAAAGGGAACCTTTCGGATGGTTACTGATGTACAAGTTCAACGTGGCAATGATATAACCCAGCTCCTCGTGTTTAACATAATAGCTGTTTTCGAACAAACCATCTTCTATCAGTTTGGTAACAGCTTCAAAAAAGCCACGCTGAAACATAAGGGTATAAAACACTTCATGGTTGCTAACTGAACCGCGGATCCGGCTTTCCAGTTCCTTTAACTTCCGGAGTTTGATTATAACCTGGGTATTTGTTCTTATTTTTGCATTATTTTCCAAAATAAACCGATCCTCGACATTCCCGAAGAGAATCTTGTATATTTCGTTATCATCCGCAGATATCGTTAGGTCCTTCAATAATAGCTGATATTTGTCGTATTCAGCTTTCATGGCATCGGTCAAAATTTTGAAAGGAAGAAGATCGATCAGGAATGACTTAAAAACATGCAACCATTTTTCAGCGAATATTTTCTGTGCAATTTTTCGTTGTTCCAATGAGAATTCGGTTGATTTCATTGTCTCTTTTGGAAACTCTTCGGAGCTTGGAAATTCCGGATAATTAAGGATGTCCAAACGTGTCCTCAAAGTCGTACCATCATCGATGCCAACACCTTTTTCATCGGCAAAAAGAAACTGGCAAATATTATAGACAATACCTATCGTTGTAATTATGGCCCGACCCTTTTCAATCTGCGTGTCCTTATTAGTTGTACTATTATACTCAAGTAAAGCGGAATAGATAGTTGGATTTTCGTCTTTTATAGACGAAAATATCCGCCGGGAAAAAATGGCGCTGAGATCCTTTTCGTTTAAAAGAATGGTTCGGGCTTTGCTGGGTTGTCTTGCGCTTTTATTGACATCGACAAAAATATCGCGCAATACTTGCTTCACGGGCATGCGGCTGGTCGTCGCCCAATCGATTTTGACAAAGTACCTTTGCAACAAAGCAAGGTCTTCTGCCGCGATATTTTGAATGCAATTGGGAAATATCAGTATAGTAACGGGTACTTTAATGTTATCAAGTTCGTCCTTATACTGAAGCACGTTGTGGTAAAACAGTTTCAAATTATCAGCTACCAGCAATCCTCTTACAGCCTGGAGGGCAACCAAACGGTGCTGCCCGTCAACCGCCATTAAATGGGTCTTATCGGGATTCCAGCGGAGAGCAGCCGGTAAAGAATGAACCTGATCACTGCCATTTGTATACCATGTTAAAGAAAAGGCATTGTCAAATTCTACCTCCAGCTTTCTACCATTTTCGATTAGCTTGGCTTTTATTGGAGGATAATACTGCTTAATAGATTGCCTATTTGCAGCGGGCTGTGTAAGTGCTACGACGATGGGTGGAAAGAATTTATAACCCATATTATCAACTAAATAGGGCACGATGTCCTGCCGGATACGGAAATCATCCAGATCCCTTTGCACTAATTCGTCGAAATCGACCTCAGCCACATCCAGTACCTCACGGACAGGTTTCAAATATTTGATACTGTCGATTTCAAATGACGTATTCAAAAAGAATACCGGTGAAGTCGGATCAGTGAAAAAGGTGCCGAAATCGCCGGCGATCTGCATTGAAAATTTTTCAGCTATGAATGGTTCCGGAAATGATTCGCTCATGTTTATTTTCTCCCAAGTATAGGGCTGTAAAGCCTGTTTATTAAAAACTCCTGTGACTGTATGGTATGACGATCAACCGGCATCTCAGCGCAAGCGAAGATCAAGTGTTCCCAGTTGAAGCCCCTTATTGCAGCCCGTCCCCCAAAGCTCTTCTCGGCTTCCTCGTAAATTACATCCGGGTCTTCGCCGTCAGCCTGCATTTTTTTAATTTCATAGAAGGCTCTTTTATGACCGTCAAAACGGGTTTGCAAAGACTTAGCGATACCAACATAGAGCGGGCTGACCAGCATGCTGAATTGGGAAAGATAATTAAATATATCCTGGCACTGGCTGAGTGTAAGCGTATTTAATTTTTCTCCCACGGTGATTACCTTGCCCGTGGTGGTGGTTGTAAATTGGTCCAGCCATATCCGTTCTTCGTTCAGGTCAACGTTAAAGCGTTTGAAAAATGATTTAACCGAACCGGTCAATGTATCCTTGGTCAAAAGCTCATCTAACTTAATAATATTTTTCTCAAAGTCGTCCTTTGAAGAAATAGTACTGAATTTTGAAAAATTCAAATACCATGCGTACATGCCACTTTTACCAGGTATCGCGCTGGAAGAACTTAGGGTTTTTTCAATAGGGTATAATTGAAACTCGTCTATTTTTAATGGCAACATAGTTTATGATAAAAATCGGGTAAATCGGGCGGCTGAAACTCTTCGTCTGTAAAAATAAGAGAATAATGTAATTATACACAATGATCACTTCGATCTATCCCTTTTAAAAAAACTTCTGTGCCGTATGGCTTAAAGCTATAGCGTTATTAAGATATTTAAATTAACAGGGTCGTTTTCACAGGGGGCGCCCCTGCTTAGCATTCAACGATTTGGGTTTGGGAGTTTCGAACGCATAAAATCTTCAAAAAGGCGTTCCCTTGAACGTCTTTCGGCCAATTTTTTTGAACGTCTTGCATAGCCCCATAAAAATAACGCCCATATACCAAAAGCGACTGCAAAGGCGGGAAAAGGGTTGTTCATACTTAGCGCACCCCAAAAAGCAAATGTTGAGATAAAACAAGTGGCTACAAAATACAATCCTGTTTTCATAAATTCAATAGTTAAGTTTACTAATTTTATTAGCTAATTCAAAGCAAATCCTTCAATTTATTTTAAGCAAATTGTATCAATTAAGTTCATAAATCCGGTTGTTCAACCTGGCCTGTTGCACATGATCCCGGATAATATCGACAATATCGGACACGGGAATGCCCCTGAAAACTACCATCCGGTTTTCCGGATCGGTCGTTTTCAGGGTAAGTGTCATCAACTTGAAAAGCTGCATGACCAAAGATTGGGTGATCGTGTAGTCTTTAACCCGGTACATTTCCAGATTAGTCATACTTTTAAAAAATATGCCGGTATGTATGCGGATCACTTCGGGTGTTATGTGGTATAAGATGTTCCTGGTGTACAGGAAACGGTAGCAGGCGATTATGATGATCAGCAGGCTGGGTATTATAAAAGCGGGCAATAGCCAATAAGACAGGTATAAAAAACATAGTGATAACGCGATCAAAGGGATGATTTTTATAAAGGCAAATATCGCGGACGGCTTCAATTCTATTGTGCCGGGTTGCTGTGGTTCTGGAATATTCATCGTTTAAATTTTACTATTGGATTTTAGTTGATCTAAAAAACTATCGTATTCTTTTGGTTTGCTGGTTCGTATGCCGAAACGGTAGCCGGAAGCTTTTTCAAAGGCATTCAGGCTGAATGTATCTGCAGGGATTACATATTCCGCGTTACGGAATGTCACTTTGATGTTGTCATCGGGGTTAAAGGTTATAGCCGCGGGTATTTTTGCAATCCCCGCAGCTACTTTTAAATCACAGATACGGCCCAACAAATCATTCCCAAAAATTAGTGTAAAGGCTTTGCCGGAGAGATTTTGCGTAATCCAGTTAATCTGTGCCGATTGCGGGCGTGCGCCGGTCGCCAGAAAAAGGGGGTTGCCGGCCCGGTTAAACGAAGAAAAGTTAAAGCCGAAATAAGCAATAGCTTCCATCGCGGAGGAGCAAACGATTACTTGGCGTACCGTGGAAAAATTGATCTCCCCTGCTTTCCATAGTTCATTGGATAAGGGAACCCGGTGAAAGCCCAAACCGAAATGCTCTGTTTGAGCGCCATAGGCAAACACCAGGTTCCCCGTGTTATCCGTCGTATAATATTCACTGAAAAAATGCTGTACTTGAGGCCTGACGCCGAGCCTGGTTAGAAAAGGATGCATCAGTATTGATGGCCGCCACTATAGCTCCGCTCATCGTCCTCGTTGGAGATAAACCGCAGGGTATTGGCTTCGGCAGCCTGGTCCGCGCGCAGGTCTTTCAAGGCCTGGTAATAACCATTACTGAGTTTTACGGACGAGGCATCCTGCTGCGTTTTACCGTCCAGGCCACGCAGTCCGTCATGATGGAAATAGAAAAGGTCGCCGTCGATAACATTGGCAGCTACAAGCGCGGGCCTGTTGGAAAGTACGCCCCGGTTATCGGTTCCAGAGTAGCGGAAAATTGTACCATCAGCCAGGCTGACCTCTTTGCCTTTCAGGTACCGTGCCTGCTGATCCAGGGAGAGGTATTCCCCATTGACCATATCCGGCGCCAGTATTTTATCAGTATCTACCACGATAAATTCCCGTGTTTCGGGATCGTATTCCACCAATACGTTTTTCTTGCGGCCCTGCTGATCGGTGATATCCTTTTCGATATTTACCGCATCGCCTCTTTCCAGTTCCTCCGCTTCCTTATCGGTCAGGTATTCGGCAAGGTATTCCGGCTTTTTGGCCGGAGGATAAACCGGGTGGAGGCTGAGGTTAAGCAGGCCATCGGCATTGGGCTTTAAGGATAATTTGGCATCCAGTAAATCGATATGCAGGCCGCCCATTTTGAGGTTTTCAAAGCGCAGCATATCGGTGCGCCTGCCGGATAACAGGGCTTTCAAATCATCTGCATCCAGGTGGTGTTTCCCGTTTTTGGCCAGGCCGATTTGTTCCAAATCCGCCATCGGCAGGTCTTCTTGTTCAAATAATTGCTGTATCATGTTTCAATGAAATATGAGGGTTAACGCTGCATTTGATACTCATTGCCGGTTTCTTCCTGCAGATCATAATATTCCCCTGTGTCATGCTGCTGGTCAATGGACATTTCCTGCGGGTTGTTTTTTGCTTCGAGGAGGAATTTATACAGGTTATCGGATGTGCCGAGCCTGAATTTCTGGTCGGTGGTTAAATTCTCCATCTCCAGTTTTTTTCCTTTCGGCGCTTCTAAAACCTTGTATCGGGAATTATTATAATCAATCTCGTCGCCCTTTTGCAGCTTTGTCATATCGGGTTTTACAGCGGCTTCGTGTTTCATTTCCCGTTTCTGGTCAAAGCTCAACAGGTAGTCACTGATCTTTTGCGCATCCGCCGAAGCCCGGAATACCTCGAAAGGGTCTTCCTTCAGGAGCCTTATCCAGTTATTGACGAAAGCGGCATGTTTCCCGAAATTATAAGGCACGTCCATTTCGCTGCTCAGGAACAGGTTGGCGATATTGGCCCGTAATTCCTCTGCGCCATAAGCCTGGGACCCGTGTATGGCCTCCGTAGGCCGGTTAAGCCGGCTTTCATGCCCTGTCCAGTGCGTCATTTGGTGAAGGAGTTCAGCCGCATAGCTTTCGGGCGATGCGAAACTTTCCTTTTCCGGCATCTGAATCGTATCCGCAACCGGCTTGTAAAATGACTCGTTGCCACCATGGCTGACAACCGCGCCGCTTTCCTTTACTAGGTTTTCCACCCTTTCCGGCGGAGTTAAGGGCTGCCACAGGTGCTTTTCCCCGACCTCCACCCGCCAGTCCGGCAGGCCATTAATCTGTTCGCCGTTAAACAACCAGGCGTTGGCGATCCTTGGTTTTTCGAGTTCAACGATCTTCACCTGCGGGTTGCCATTCTCGTCGGGCACCCGCTGGCCGTGGTCGTCATAGACCGCCTGCATGTCGCTGTTCTTTACAAAATTGATGAGCGTCGGTTTGGCCCCAGGTTTTATCTCCAGGTTATTTTCTTCTGCCTGCTTTTTGGTCATCCAGCGGGGATCTTCCCGGTTCTGCATAGCGAGGTATAGGGCATTCATGCCATGATAAGTGCTGCCGGTAGAAGGGTTAAATGGTTTGGTAAAACTGAGTCTGTTTTCCGGTCTTTGAAACGGTGATTTGCCTGCTTCGAGGGCCGCGCTTAATTTTTCGGCGACCTGTTCGAATAAGGGTTTAAATTGCTTGTCCATGATGTTTTCTCCTATTGATTTTGTTTTTTAGTGTTCCTAATAATGGCATACAGAAATGCCAGCGGGTTAATATAACGGTGTTTATATTGGATGCTGAAATGTAGGTGCTCCCCGGTGACCCGGCCTGTCGATCCGCTCAGCCCTATCGCGGTCCCGGCTATAACGCTATCGCCCGCCAGGACAAAGATTTGGGAAAGGTGGCCGTAGCTGCTTTGGAAATCGCCATGATCGAGGCGGATATAAACGCCCAGCAAAGGGTTAACGGAAGTTTCCATTACTGTTCCCGGCAACACAGCAAAAACGGTATCATTGTGGGCACGGAGGTCGACACCTGAATGAAAGCAGTATTTTCCTGTGACAGGATGAAGCCGGTAACCGAATGGAGAAGTCAAGGCAAGATGCCGCAAGGGTAAGCTTATCATTACGAGCGAACATAAAAACTGCGTCATCGGCTGGGGCTATTGTGCTGATCCAGTCCGAGTTCATAGTCCAGCCGGTCCATCGCGTATTCAAGCACCATTGGATTTTCCATCGCCATTCTTACGGCCTCCCTATGCATTGATAATTCGACCAGCATACAGGCTTCCATTATGTCGTAAAAGTCCGGATAAGGCATAAGCGTTTCATCAAGAAGTGCGGCATGCCGAATTTCGTCTGGTTTTCTCAAGACCAACAGGGCGTCCGACGAAAATAGCGCCTCCCCATCGTCGCCGAAGCTCACGACCACATTATCATTTTCCAGGTCAGCTGATGTAATCATGCCTATTTGGTTCTTTTTATTCGCCGGGTCAGTTAATAAGTTAGGGTGTACCAATACAATCGTGCCTAAGAGTTCGTCGGTTATCATCGGCCTATATACTGATCTTGTTGTAAACCCAATTCATTCTCCAGCGAGGCCATGCCATATTCCATGAGAGTAGGGTTAACCCGCGCCATTTCAACCGCCTCTCTGCGGTTTTTCGTTAAGGACGAACCAGCCAAAAGGGCGAACCGCAGCAAGTCCTTAAAATCCTGCGTCTCCAAAAGCAGGTGGTCCTTCATTGCGTCAAAGTGAATGTCTGCCGGCTTCCTGAGCACCAATAAGCCGTCCGCTGAAAAAAGTGATTGCCCCGTTTTACCGAAGCTTACCATCACATTATCATTTTCCAGTTCTGCCGTTGCTATCATACCGACCTGGTTTTTCCTGTCCTCCGGGTCGTTCATTAATTGGGGGTGTACCAGCACGAAGGTGCCGGTCAATTCATCGTGCTTATTCATAAAAAATGTTTGTTGATTAATAAAAAGGTCAATTGTTAGCTGGCGCTTTCATGCTACCCTTTGGCAGGGCTTTCACGGGAGCAGCCGGCTTCCTGTACAGGGCAACGATACTTTCTACCTCGTTATTGATCTTTAAAAAGTTCTGCCGCAATATGTCTTCCTTCTTCCCACCGAAATCATAATAAACAGGCAGGTCGCGATAAGCAGCCTCCTCGGCTTTAAGCTCTGTCTTATCCAGGTTCACCTTGCAATTGATAGCTGAGGTATCAAACTTGCCGGTATAGTTTTCCTGCACATCGGCGGCGATCAGGCCGACAAGTTCACCGGTATTTAAAGCCGCCATCTTACCGGCCGGGATGAGCGGCTCCAGTTTCTCCTGCAAAGACGTTGATGTTTTGTTCCGGTCAATGGACAGGCTTTCCCCTATTTGCTTTGACTTGCCGAACAAGCGCTCCAGCCAGTCCAGCGTTTCTTTGTTACGGACGGACCCGGCCAGGACATTGCCCACGACGGAGGTAATAGTCGCGGCGGTATCTTTACCATAGTGGAGATTAAACTGCGGCAATTCCTGCAGGCCCATCAAAATGGCGACCTTATTGGATCGGGCGACCGCTAAAAGATTTTCGATCTTGTAAGTATATATCGTAGGTATCTCGTCGATAATAAGGGCAGAGGGTAAATTGCCTTTGTTGTTGATCAGCTTGGTCAGCCGGTTCATCACTACCGAATAACAGGCGGAGTTGATATTTTGCGTATTCGGGTCGTTCGCCAATACGACGATGCCCGGCGTATCGGGGTCGGATATTTTTAAATTGAAATCATCCCCGGAAAAGACCCAAAAAGTTTCTTTCGTAGCCAGGCGGCTGATAAATATTTTGAGGGTGCCGATCTGCCCTTCGAGTTGGGGAAAGGCCTTTGCCACATAAGCGCTGCGGAAAGGCGACAGCAAAGAAACCAGCTCGGGTTCTGAAAATAGCGTATTAAAAATATCCTCGTAGGAATGGTTCAGGAAGGACAATACATGCGGAAAACTGGAATATTTCCCGTTTTCATATTTGCTGAAAAAGTAAATGCAGGCCGCCAAAAAATTGATCGCCGATTGCGTAAAGAACTGGTCGCTGCCGCCTGCTTTATCACCCTTTTTCATCGCTTCCACGAGGCCTTCGGCGCCTTCGGATGCATCGGCAAGCGTTTTCAGGTAATCGCTCCGCCAGGGGTTGGTGCGCCTGCTTTTCTCCGGGTCGTTCAGGTTAATAACATGAAACAGATGTTTTTTACACTTCCCCTCCTGTTTGGCAAGCAGGTAATGATAATAGGCTATCTTGCCGAGGTCGGGGAACTTGTAGTCATACACACAGGCGCAAAACTCTTTGGCAATCAGTTGCCGGATAAAGGGATTTACCACGCCAAAAGATTTGCCTGAACCGGGTGTGCCAATTAAAATGGTCCCCCTGAACGGGTTGACAATATTGATCCAGCCGTCCCATACTTTACTTTTAAAATAGAACTGCATGGGAATATTGACCGAATAAGGCGTTACCACAGGTTTGACCTGCTGCATAAAGCTTTCTCCTTCGACATTCCACTTATCTTTGCCCAAACCCGAACGGATCATTTTCGAAACGTTGTCCATGGCCAGGCTGGTCATCAGTGCGCCGATAAAAGAGCAAACGATATAGAGCAGGTTAAACCAGGAGGTATAAGCAAAGGCCAGTGCTGACGGCCTGTTGCAATAAAGGATGCTGCCGAAAAATAACAGCAAGCCCAATGCAAGCGGATATACTATATGTTTCTTCGGGTCAAGTTCCTGTTTCTTTTTTGCCAGCGTGCCAATGCTGACGAGGCAAATCAACAGCATGGTCGCCAGCTTGCTGTAAATCAAAGCCTGGTAAACGGCTATGTGCCGCAGCTTATCCATTACATGGGCAAACACGCCCCAGAAAGGCGCTTCCGGGTAGACAAAAAGCGAAACCTCCAGGACAATGGACATGTAAATAGCGCATTGCAAAAAGCCATGCAGCTTTTGCTGCTCTCTCGTTTCTTCCATAAATAATTGGTTTTTCAGCGGCTGGAAGGAAGGCTTCGCCGTTCTTCCATAAGTTCAAATGATGTTTAGCGAAATGCCTGTTTTTAAAGGCGATTAAGAA
>Ga0206872_10227_pt1 | contig 15706 bp, 10 predicted proteins | sample Alteio_BWOrgCont_34_FD_152906 | JGI IMG/M metagenome (GOLD analysis project Ga0206872, IMG submission 152906) | Enriched cells from forest soil in Barre Woods Harvard Forest LTER site, Petersham, Massachusetts, United States -... | ecosystem: Environmental > Terrestrial > Soil > Temperate forest >... | reverse complement strand
GCTTATAGCTCCACTTATCAACTGGAAGTATTGGTGGGAACACTGGCCAGCATATTTGCCGGGCTGGCGATATTTATTTCGTGCCTTGGGCTATTTGGCCTTGCTGCTTATGTCGCCGAGCAGCGCACGAAAGAAATAGGCATACGCAAAGTAATGGGCGCCTCTGTGCCCCAGGTATGGCTTTTATTATCCAGGGACTTTATGCTGCTGGTGCTGTTGAGCTGTGTCATCGCGTCGCCCGTGGCATTGTACTACCTGCACAACTGGTTGCTTAAATATTATTACCGCATTAGCATCGGGCCGGGCGTATTTATCCTGTCGGGTGTAGTGGCGCTTATTATCACTTTATTTACCGTTAGTTTTCAGGCAATAAAAGCGGCGATCACAAACCCGGTGCGTAGTTTGAGAAGCGAATAAAATCAGTGGGCAGTGGCAGTTGGCAGTAAAAAAGGTGAAAGGTAAAAGGCGAAAGGCGAAAGGCGAAAGGTAAAAATCGCCGGTAAATACGGGTGAACCGGCTAATGACCAAAGAACTTGGGTGCACCAACGTGCGATCTGAGATTTAGTTGAAACACAATGCGGTGCGTTCCGGGGTGAGATACGGAACGCATTTTTACTTTTTGGCGGATAGCGGCTTTTTTTCTAAATCCTATTGCCAGCCGCCGCCTAAAGCCTTATAAAGATCTACCACCGCCTGCAGCTGCTGCAGCCGATCATTAACGCTATCGAGTTGGGCCGCTAACAGTGATTGTTCCGAAGTTAACACGTCGGTATAGTTTGTTGCCGAGCTATACCTGAGCAATTCTTTTGTAAAATCTACCGCCTTTTCAAGCGACTTTATCTCATCCTGGCGCAATGCCTGCTTATCAAGCGCCGTTTGATAACTGTACAGGCTATTTGAAACCTCCGATCCGGCAGTTAAAAGGGTTTTTTGATAGGTATAAAACGCCTCCTGTTGTTGTGCCTGAGCTACCCGCAGCCTTGTTTTGTTTTGGCGTTGGTTAAAAATTGGCTGGGTAAGGCCGCCAACCAAATTGTAAAATATCGAATTATCAAAAAAGCTTTTGATAGTTAAGGAGGAAAATCCGCCCTGGGCGGTTATGGTTAGCTGGGGATAAAAATATGCCTTTGCTACATTCACATTCTCAAATGCGGCACGGAAGGCAAATTCTGCCTCCTGCACGTCGGGCCTGTTTTTCATCAACTGCGAGGGGACGCCTGCCTGCAGATTTTGGTAGGCCTGCTGTTCCGTAAGCGAGGCTCGTTTAATTTCGCCCGGCACACGGCCTAAAAGGATGCTTAACGCATTCTCGGTTTCCCGGATATTGCGTTTCAGATCAGGTAACAACAGTTCGGCCGCAGCCCGGTTGGCGTCGCTCTGCACCACCGCCGCGCCGTTAGCCAGGCCGCCTTCTTTCAGCGCTTTCATCGTGGTAACATCGTCCCCGCGATTCTTCACAGTTTGCTGCGTAATTTTTACCTGCTCATCATAAGCAAGCAACTGGTAATAATCGCCGGCAATATCAGCGATCAACTGTGTTTGTATAACTCTTTTGGCGGCATCGCTTTGCAGGAAAGTGGCCAGGTAGCTTCTTTTTGAACTGGCAAGCTTCCCCCAAATATCTGCCTCCCAACTGGTGCTCAAACTGGCCTGATAAGTGGTCGTGCTCAAAGGAATTGCGCCGAGATAGGCCGCAGGCAGGTCCTCCGCATTAGCTGACAATTTCGAGCGGGTTGCCGATACATTGGCAGAAAGGCTGGGCAGTAACGCCGCTTTACTTTGCAGCAGGTTCTCTGCGGCCTCATTCATTCGCTGTACGGCGACCTTTAGGTCAAGATTGCCTTGCAGCCCTTCGGCAATGAGTCCCTGGAGGATGGTGTCGGCGAAGAGTGTTTTATAGGGCAGCGTTGCGATGGACGCCGTATCGCCTGAGCCTGCCGAACGGTACAATTGGCCCTGCCCCGCAAGCCCCGGCTGCTGATATTTTTGCGTTACGCACGAGCAAAACGCCAGCGCGATTATAGCAATGATTATCTTTTTATTTGGTGTATGCCTGTGCAATTTGTCTGATTTCATTAACATCACGGTTTTAATGTTAGCGGGAATTGACCGAAGGTTCAACAACTGGTTTTCCGCTGATGCGTTCCTGCAGCGTTTGGAAAACGATAAATAATACAGGAATAACAAACACACCGAATACCGTGCCGATCAGCATTCCGCCGACGGCCCCGGTGCCAATGGAGCGATTGCCCTCTGCGCCGGCGCCGCTGGAAACCATCAAGGGCATAATCCCGAAAATAAAGGCAAACGAAGTCATCAATATCGGGCGCAGACGTGCCACGGCCCCGTCGATGGCCGCTTTCACCATATCTTCCCCGGCTCTTCTCCGCGCCAGCGCAAATTCAACAATAAGGATGGCATTTTTGGCCAGCAACCCTATCAGCATGATCAGGGTGATTTGCAGGTATATGTTATTCTGCACGCCAAAAATATTGGCAAAGATAAAAGCGCCGGCCAAACCGATGGATAATGACAGTATCACTGCAAAAGGCAGAATATAACTTTCGTATTGCGCGCTTAGTAAGAAGTACACAAACACCAGGCATAACACAAATATTAAAAGTGTTTGGCTGCCGCTGGAAATTTCTTCCCTGGTCAGGCCCGAAAACTCGAAGCCATAACCCACCGGCAGCGTGGTAGCAGCGACTTCCTGGATAGCTTTAATGGCGTCGCCCGAGCTGTAGCCCGGTTTTGGCGCACCGGAAACGGCTATCGCTGTAAACAGGTTAAAGCGGTTAATAAATTCAGGGCCGTAAGCACGCTTTAGCGTGACGAACTCGGTAACGGGCGCCATGGCATTATCACCTGTGCGAACGAATATTTTGTCTAAACTTTCGACGGTGCCGCGATAAGCTGGATCAGCTTGTATCATCACGCGGTATTGCTTGCCAAACTCATTAAAGTTTGATGCATACAACCCGCCGAAATAACCCTGCAAAGTACTAAGCACTGCCGCCGGCGAGATATTGGATTCCTTACATTTCGCCACGTTGACATCCACTTGGTATTGCGGAAAATTGATATTGAAAAAACTCGTGGCATATTGTATCTCGGGCCGCTTGTTCAACGCAGCCAAAAACTTGTTGTTCACATCATAAAAACGCGCAATGTCTCCGCCGGTATGATCCTGTACCTGGAACTCGAATCCACCGGTATTTCCAAAGCCCTCCAGCGTTGGCGGGGCTATAAAAAGGATGTTGGCCCCTTTAATACCCGAGGTTGCTGCAAATAACTTATTGATCACGGCATTCACCGAGTGTTGTTCGCCCGGGCGCTTCTCCCACGATTTTAAATTCATGAACAGCGAACCGTAGGAGCCACCGTTGCCGCCGCTTAGCAGGCCCGAGCCTGCAATACGTACCACCGAATTCATTTCCGGCTGCTGATGGGCAATGTTTACAATCTGGTCGGCGATTTTGGTGGTACGCTCCAATGATGATGCAGGCGGTAAACTTACGTCGGCCATAATGAAGCTCTGGTCCTCGTTGGGTACAAAGCCTGCCGGCGTTACCTTTAACAGGATGGCGAATAAACCAATAAAAACGACGATTATCATTATCGCGATCCATCGTTTACGCGACAGGAACTGAACCGAACGTTTGTATTTTCCGGTCATGGCCGTAAAGCCCGCGTTAAAAGCCGAATAAAAGCGCTGCAAAAAACCTCCGCGCAATTTGTTTTCATCATGCGGTTTTAATATCAATGCGCACAAAGCAGGGCTAAGGGTTAATGCGTTGACCGCCGAAATAAGAATAGCGACAGCCAGCGTAAGGCCAAACTGCTTGTAGAAGACGCCGACAGAGCCTGTAATAAAGGTAACCGGGATAAATACCGCGGCCATTACCAGCGTGATGGATATCACGGCACCGCTGATCTCGCTCATCGCTTCTACGGTAGCCTCTTTCGGGGAAGCGATATGCAGGTCGAGCTTGGCGTGGACGGCCTCGACCACCACGATAGCATCGTCCACCACGATACCAATGGCCAGCACCAGCGCAAAAAGCGTTAGCAGGTTAATGGTGAACCCGAATAACTGCAGGAAAAAGAATGTGCCGATGATGGCTACGGGCACTGCTACTGCAGGTATAAGGGTCGAGCGGAGATCCTGCAGAAAAATGAATACCACGACAGAAACCAGGATGAATGCCTCGATGAGTGTCTCCACCACTTTATTGATCGACACGTCCAAAAATTGATTGGCGGTAAAGATCATATTGGTTTCAATCCCGGAAGGAAAGCTTTTTGCTGCCGTTTGAATGGTTTTTTCGCATTCCTTGATCATGGCATGAGCATTTGACCCGGCAGACTGGAACACCGCAATAACAATGGACGGTTTGTTATCCGTAGTGGAAGTAACCGAATAGTCCAGCGAACCCAACTCAACACGGGCAACATCCTTCAGTTTCAGCAATTGCCCTTCAGGTGTTGCCTTTATAATGATATTTTCATACTCTTCCGGCTTTTTAAGGCGTCCTTTGTATTTCAGCACATACTGGAACGATTGATTACTGTTTTCGCCTATCTTTCCGGGAGCCGCTTCAATATTTTGCTCGGCAAGGGCATTGTTTATATCATCCGGGACTAATTTATAGGCGGCCATAGCGTCGGGCTTCAGCCATATCCGCATGGAATAATCGTGGGTGCCGAAAGCGGTAACATCGCCCACGCCGTTTACCCGCTTAAGCATGGGCACCACGTTGATGTTGGCATAGTTTTGCAAAAATGTACCGTCGAATGATTTACTTGTACTGTTGATGGAAAACACCATCACCATGCTGCTTTGCCTTTTGCTGGTGGTAACGCCGGCGCGGGTTACTTCGGCCGGCAAAAGGGAGGTGGCCGCCGATACCCTGTTTTGCACGTTTACGGCGTCAAGGTCGGGGTTGGTGCCCTGCTTAAAAAATATGGTAATGGAACCTGAACCATCGTTGCCCGCCGATGAAGTCATATAAGTCATGTTTTCCACGCCGTTAATCTGCTCTTCCAGCGGTACTATAACACTGTTTAACACCACGTCGGCATTTGCGCCGGGGTACGACGCGGACACCTGCACAGTAGGCGGCGCAATCTCCGGGTATTGGGTAATCGGCAATGAAACGAGCCCCAGGATGCCCAGTATCACCAGGATCACCGATATCACCGTAGAAAGTACAGGGCGTTCAATAAATACCTTTAATGTCATGGGTTTTGCAGCTGAATTTATTTTAGGTCCTTATATACTTGATCTTCGGGCTGTACCTGCGATTTAATCTTTGTTCCGTCGGCAATGGGCGCAGCTGCTTCAAAAACAAGTGTATCGCCCGCCTTTATCCCGCCGGTTACTACAAAATACCGGCCGGCGCCGGCAGTCATTACCGTAATCTCCGTGCTTTTTACCTGGTCGCCGTTTACCAGGTAAACAAAACGTTTACCCTGTAATTCGTAGGTTGACTGCTGCGGAATCAACAGTGCGTTTGCCAGGAAGACCGGCATTGAGACCATTGCGCTGCCTCCGCTGCGGATTAACCCTACCGGGTTTGGAAATGTGGCGCGAAAAGTGGCCGAGCCGGTTTCCGCATTGATCTGTCCGCTGATGGTTTCTATCCTTCCTTTTTCCGGGTAGTCAGAACTGTCAGCAAGAATAAGCGATACCGGCGGCAGCTGCTTTAGCTTTGCATCCAGCGTGCTACCCTTATATTGCCGCGAGAATTGAAGCAATTGCTTCTCATTCATGGAGAAATAGGCGTACACTTTCGAAATGTTCGAGATCATCGTAAGCGGCGAGGTATTTGTACTGCTCACCAGGCTGCCCAGTTTATAGGGTATGGCGCCGGCCACGCCGTCAACCGGGCTGGTTATAGTACCATAAGCCAGGTTAGTTTTAGCATTGGCAAGTGTTGTTTTTGCCTGCAAAAGTGCTGCCTGTTTTACCTTTAGGGCATCCTCAGCCGATTTCAATTCATATTCGCTGATGATCTGTTTATCCACCAGCGGCTTCGTTTTTTCTACCTGCAATTGGGCGGTATTTACATCGGCTTCTGCACTGTTGATGGCTGCCAGCGCATTTTTAACGTCCTGTTCATATTGCGGCGCGCTGATCTTAAACAAAAGCTGCCCTTGTTTAACTGTAGAGCCTTCGTCAATGTATATCTCCTCCACATAACCATCTATTTTCGGGCGAATCTCGATATTCTGCTCGCCCTGCAAGGTGGCGGGGTACTCACTTTGCAGTGTGGTGTTGTGGGTTGACGCTTTAAACACCGGGTACGCCTGGATAACCGGCGCTGCACCTCCCTGGCTTTGGTTGCCGCCATTACTGCTGCAACTAAGGGTTGTGGTTACGCAAACCGTTATCAAAATGGCATACACGGCATTTAGCCTTGCGGATCGTGTTTGAAGATGTTTTAATGGTGAAGACAGCATTTCGATTTGAGCATTACTTTTTATCTGTTATTTGCCTGATCCTGGTCATCTTTAAACAAGCGACGCCAATAGATCACTATCAGATCGCCAAATGTTAAAAATCGACATTAAATCTATTTGATGCTAAACAAGTGAAATTGTTTCAGGCACATGCGGGGTTAGCTAACAGATTTGCCGGTAAATGTATTAAAATTTACCCTTTTTATTTGGTATCTGAATGAATATTAGGAATGTATTAACAGGAATCTATGATGAAATTTTCCTCTCTGCCGGTTCAAGCGGGATGTTCCAACCGGCGGCAGCGTGATTAGTCAATACATCTAATTTCGCTTTACCCCTTAAACTGATCAAAAAACTCATTTTTTCGCCGATTACCGTTCTTACACAGCCCATAATAGCTTCGTGAAGATCGGTATCCGAAACATGCAGGGGATTGATAGCAGTTTTGTAGTCTAAGGGCCACATTATTCAAAAGCGTTCAGATGAAGATTTGGAGGCTTTTGACCGAAACTGATATTGCGTTTACGCCCCATCCATTTCCAACAACAAATTAGCGATCAATGCAGTCCACCCGGTTTGATGAGAAGCGCCGAGGCCCTGGCCGGTATCGCCATTAAAAAATTCGTAAAATAAATGATGGTCTTTAAAATGTTCGGTTGCCCATGGGTCCTGGTCGGTTGAATGGTATTGGTATGCACCCGCGTCATTTTTTTCAAATATCCTCAGAAGCCTTTTGGTAAGCTCGTTCGCAATTTGTTTGAGCGTTAATTTGTTTCCCGACCGTGCCGGAAATTCGAAGGTGTATGAATCGCCGTAATATTCATAATATTTCCTGAGCGCGTTTATGATCAGATAATTAATCGGCAGCCATATTGGCCCCCGCCAGTTGGAGTTGCCGCCAAACATGGAGCTTGAACTTTCGCCCGGCTCGTACTTAATGCTGTATTCGCTGCCCTGGTAACCAAATACAAAAGGCTTGTCATGGTAGCATTTTGATAAGGAGCGGATGCCGTAATCCGACAAAAACTCGTCCTCGTCCAAAAGCCTTTTCAGCAGGTGCTCCAGCCGGTCGCCAATCATAATGGCAAATAAGTAGTTGCCCTCCTTATTTTTCTTTTCAATGTCCGAAATTACTTCGGTTAAATCCGGCCGGGTGCGTTTGATGCTGCCAAGCCGTGCATTAAATTCCTTCAGTTTGGTAAACAAGTCGGCGTGCATTATTTCCACTGCCAGCAATGGTATAATGCCAACAAGTGAACGGACTTTCAACCGTTTGCTGGCGCCATTTGCAAATTGTATAGCATCATAGTAAAATTTATCTTCTTCATCCCATAGGGCTATTTCTCTTTTGCCAACATGGTGCATGGCCCAGCCTATATTCAAAAAGTGGCGGAAGAATTTGGCAGCCGATTCTTCGTAGGCCAGGTTGTGTTGCGCCAGTTCCAGCGAAATCCGCAGCATATTAATGGCGTACATGGCCATCCAACTGGTTGCATCAGCTTGCTGAAGCTTTTTAATACCGGGCGGCATCTGGTTTCTGTCGAAAACGCCGATATTATCCAGGCCAAGGAAGCCACCTTCAAATATATCCGTACCATTGGCATCCTTTTGGTTTACCCACCAGGTAAAGTTCATCAGCAACTTTTGGAATGACCGCTCCAGGAAATCCCAGTCGGATAGGCCTGTTCTCTTCTTGTCGGCCTCATACACATACCAAACACTCCATGCGTGCACGGGCGGGTTTACATCGCTGAAATTCCATTCGTAAGCAGGTATTTGCCCATTGGGATGCATGTAATACTCCCGGAGTATCACCAGCAATTGCTGCTTCGCAAATTCAGGGTCAACATGTATAAAAGTGGCAGCATGGAAGGCAAGGTCCCAGGCTGCAAACCAGGGATACTCCCATTTATCCGGCATCGATATGATATTGCGGCAGGTAAGGTGCTGCCAGTCATAGTTACGCTGGAAGTTTCGAGGTAGTTGTTTTTCGTGCGGTTCGCCAAAAAGCCATTTAAATACGTCTAAATAATAAAATTGCTTGCCCCACAATAATCCGCCAACTGCACTCCTCAATAAACCTTTTTGTTTTTTTGATAATGTGCCGGGCGCCAGTTTATTATAATAGCCATCAGTTTCGGCCTGGCGCGTTTTAAAAATCTCGTCAAAATCGGCCCACGGTTCTTCCTTCTGCTCTTTGCTTAACCTCACCTTAAATACCTGGCTCACTCCCGGCGCTATAGTTCCCTGTAACCAAATTGCCGCTTTTGTGCCTTTTTTACCGGGGTTTATGGCGTCCAGGTTGTTAACTACATAGTTGTTTATCCCGTCTTTTACAAAATTTGCAATATTATCTTTATGAAAAATGCGCTCGCTATTGGTTTCGTTTTCACAAAACAGTTGTTCGCCACCGTTGTGGTAAAAATAATAAGTGCCGTTCCGGGATGAATTTGTCTGTAAACAATCGCCCGACAACGAAGTAATTTCAGGACTGGTGTACCGGGGATTATGCCGCCAATAGTTACGGAACCAAAGATGCGGCAGCACATGGATGGCGGCTGCTTCGGACCCCCGGTTGTGTACTGTAATTTTCATCAAAATGTCCTTCGTGCCGGCCTTTGCATATTCAATATAGCAATCAAAATAACAGTCGCCGTTAAAAACGCCAGTGTCTAATATTTCAAATTCTGGGCTTAAACGGTCTTTTTGATTTTTTCGCAGCAAATCCAGGTATGGAAAAGACGCATGAGGATATTTGTAAAGGAATTTACAATAGGAATGGGTAGGTGAAGAATCCAAATGAAAATATAATTCCTTTACGTCTTCGCCATGATTTCCTTCCTGGTTTGTCAACCCGAAGAGTCTTTCTTTCAAAATAGGATCCTTACCGTTCCAGAAGGCGGGCGCGAGGCATAATACTTGTTCAATGTCACAAAAACCGCCAATGCCATCCTCTCCCCAACGATAGGCGTAACTGCGTGCCAAATCGTGGTTTATATAGCTCCAGGTATTTCCCGAAGGACTGTAATCTTCCCTTACAGTACCCCACTGACGTTCAGAAAGATATGGCCCCCAAACCTTCCAGTTTTTATCGTTATTTGGCTGGGAAAGCCGTGCGTTTTCCATAATCGTTATCCCTGATCAATTTAAATTACTAAGTGCGGTTGGAATCCCGATACGTCCCAAACTTTTAAAAACCTAAAATAGCAATTTTAACCTTCTATGGAAACTAACTGAGCGTACAGAACCGGCTTTATTTTTTAAGTTATGATTTATGCCTCATCATTGCTTTGATTGATCGGACGGCGTTTGGCCGGGGATTATAAATCGGGATTAACTGACGAAAATATTATGACGGTTAAAAATTTTTTTAAACAATAACGCCCCGCCAGAACGGGATTTAAGATAGTGCTCAAATGCATAAGCTTAACAGCCGTCGGGCTCCCTGCCGGTTCAAACGTTGCACTCTCATTAATAATGAACTTTGAAAGAATTTCAGTATTACGCTGACCCAATAAATATTGAACTTTGATTGACGGGGACGTAAGCGTGCTTGAACCGGCGGAGGGGCAGCACAGGCCTTTTTATTACCTGACAATCGTTATTGGACCGGCAAGCGCTTTCATCCCGGTTTGTGGTAATATCAAATAATAGTAGGTGCCGGTTGGCAGCTTACCACCATTATATGTTCCGTCCCATGGTTTCGCGTATCCGACCGAATGATAAACCAGTATCCCATACCGCGTGAAAATCGAAACGTCGCAAGCCGGGTAGTTCTGTAAGGCGGCAATATCCCATACATCATTAATGCCGTCGCCATTGGGTGTAAAAGTGTTTGGAATCGACATTGTCGCCGGCAAAACTTTAACGATTGCCAGTACACCTTGAACATAACTAATCGAATAGTCTGCCGAAGTCGATCCCCCAACAGTGATGGGATAGTCCCCGATGGGTGACGTTAATGTCGCGGTGGTTGAAATTACAGGAAGGGTAGTGAGGTCCGCCGGACCTTGATTGTTCACAAATCCGGCATAGGTTATTGTTAAGGTGGGGTTATCGGTATTGTATAGCCTGGTTTTACTATCCGCCGTAATGATGAGGTCTGCCGATCCCACCGTGATGTCTCCGGGCGAAAATGTAATCGTATAGTTGGATGGACTGAATGTCCCGCCGGTGGCAGCAGCGGGTATAACTGTCCCCAAATAAGTTCCCGGAGAAGCGGTTGCAGATGCCCCGTTGCCGTAAGTTATGGCTATGCTGCCAATGGTTTCCTTGTTTTGCAGACCGGTAGCTGTAAAACCGGTGGAAGCAGCCTGGTTAACCAAAGTTTGACCATAGGTTTTATTTACATTGTTTGCAATGACAGTCAGGGGGGCGGCAGAAACAGTGCTTGCCGCCGTGGCAATGTTCACATCCGCACCGCCCGTACTGCTTAGAACGACATTTCCCGAATAATTTCCTACAGACGTTGTTGATGCCAGCCGGATATAAACTGAAACCGGTAAGATTGTGCCGGCGGCCCCTATCGTTACCGTAGGGCCAAAGGTTTTATTGTCTGTGCTAACTTCAAAACCTTTCGGTGGCGTCACCAGGATACCCGACTTCATGTTTGTCCCTGAAATACTAAATTGCCCGGCGGCAGACGGCGTTCCATAAATTGTTTTTAATCCCGGCAGGGAACCGGTAACTACTACCAGGGGCGGTGGCGAAGGAAGTATAGTTATGGTGAGCGTTACTTGCCTGCACCCCGAAATAAAATTACCGATTGATATGGGATGACCTCCTGCCGGCACTGTTGCAATTACCGTATTATTAGCCGTACTTATGATAGAAAGTTCGTTTATTGAGGCCATTGCAACATAAACAGCGGTTCCGTCGGGACTTACATTCAGGTTCCAGGCCCCGGCAGCTATATCGACATTGGCCACGACCTTATTGGTAGCCGTACTGACAACCGTAACAGAATTAACCAGCGCCTGCATATTGCTGTTGAGGTTTGCAACGTAAAGCAGCTTGCCATCAGGCGTGATTGACAAACCGCTTGGACTGGGGCCCACAGCGACCGTAGCAACCACCGCGTTTGCCTTTGTATCAATTACCGAGACGGTGTTGTCATCATCATTAGCAACATAAAGCCTTGTCCCGTCTGCGCTGATAGTTAAGCCATAGGGATATCGTCCTACCGGGATGGTCTTGATAACGGCGAACGTTGAGGCATTAATAACAGTCACTTCATTAAGTACCTCGTCGGACACGTATAAAATGGTTCCATCAGGGGAAACACAAGTATCGAAAGGGGAATAACCAACCTGGATCGATCCGATCACAGCATTTGTATTCGTATCGATAACACTCACGAAGTCCGAAAAATTATTTGCAACATACAAGCGGCTGCCGTCTGGGCTGATGGACATTCCCCAAGCCTCGACACCTAATCCCGTAATTTTAGCAATCACACTGTTAGTTGCCGTACTGACCACCGATATGGTCTGGTCACCGCCGTTAGAGATATACACTTTACTTCCATCCGGACTTACCGTGGCGCCAATCGGGCCAAAACCTACGGGAATTATGGCAACGATAGCGTTTGTTGCCAGGTCGATCACCGAAACGTTCCCGGCAAAATTGTCGACCATGTATGCATAACCACCTTTGGACGATGGTATTGCAAGAATAGTCGCTACAATTGGGGTCGACCCATTATTGACGGCGGTGAAAGCCGGAATATCGCCGGTTCCTGAATTAGAGAGCCCGATACCGGGCGTATTATTTACCCACGTATACGAGCAGCCAGAGGCGGGGAATGATACGGGCGAAGTTTTTTGACCGTTGGTTACCTGCTGGGTCAACTGACCAAATGCAAACCCGAAAGTGCAAAAAATTAAGAGTACAGATAGAAAAGCACTGAAGGTTTTCATCCAAAAGGAAGTGTTCGGTTGAAGTTCTAAAGTTACGCTTTTAGGTTCATTTGGAATAGGGGTATTTAATTTGAAGTCCGCCGTAGCCTGCTCCGTATCTTAGAGAAAGTAAAATGCTACGAATAAAAAGCCCGCCGTCGCTAAAGCTTCGGCGGGCGAAGGCGGAGAGACAGGGATTCGAACCCTGGATACCCTTTAGGGGTATACACACTTTCCAGGCGTGCTCTTTCGACCACTCAGACATCTCTCCTTTTTAGTTGTACGAGTTGTAAGGCCGCAGTAGGTTGTAAAGGTTAGTTTGCTGAATTAACCTTTACACTTTATTGCAACGTTTACAACTAATTTCAACCAAACAGGCGCAAAGGTAAAATAATATTGCTTTTGCCGCCAATAAAAAAACGCCCGGCTAAAACACCGGACGCTCCTGACACCAACTCCACGCATCAACCTCACAAACTCCACTCATCTGTCACACACAAACTCTCCCGATTGCTATCGGGTCAAAACACACTTAAACTCATTTTATCAAAGCGAAATTAACTCACCTTATCAGCATGCACGTCGTGGTGCAGCTGACGATTTATTCCGCCTTCCTCGCGGCGCAGATGACGGCGTTCGCCGCGGTCCATGCGGTGCCCGGCCAGGGCCATACGCCTTTCGCGTTCCATGCGGCGCTCTTCGCGGCGCAGGTGGTAAGCCTGCATGCGGGTAATACGCCCGTGGCGCACATCCCGGGTTATACGGCGTTCCTGCCGGTGATGGGTACGGTTAATAACCGGTGTGCGGCTTTGCGCATCGGCTACCGAGGCGATAGCTAAAGCAGCTACCAGTAAACCTCCTGCTATTGTAATTTTCATATTGTTCTTGTTTTGTTATTTATACAGATAGAGTGTAAACGGCACTGCAAGTTTAATGGGGGGGTGTTAAAATATGTTAAAGGAGCAGATTACCATGTTGCCCCTCGCCTAAACTTGATGTAAGTATGCAGCGTTGGGACTTTCTATGCATGCCGAAGGCGGCTGTAGACTACCCGCCTAGCATATTCGCAGAAATCGTTTACGAACAGCAGCGGGCATGTAACGGCTAAATTAAATGTTTTAGCGTACGGCCTGGCTTGAATGCTTTTTTTATATTTGCTTAACAACATCAGCCTTTTAATACTGATGAACAATCAACGGCCTTTTTCCCTTATTATTTAAATTATAAACTTAAAAACAAAGGTTAAAATCATGCCACGATACTCGCTTATTATTATCAATAACTCCGCCCAGTTTGAAAATTTGAGTGTTTATCAAAGTCCGCCAGATTTGGGAAACGCTAACGCTATAAATTTAGCGTGGCTTGCCGGCGCCGGCGAGCCAGGCGCAGCGTTGTCTTTTGACTGGAGCATACCATCCGCGCCAAAGTCAAATAAGTTTACGGCCCAGCCCAAATATTGGGTTGCATCGGGAAAATTCGAGCCCGGCGAAATTTCGGACCCTGGGCAAATGACCGACGCGGTAGAAGTTGTGTTTCCGCCGGGTATTTATGCCATGCACGTTACGCTAAACCCGGATAATACCTGGACAGTTGCGCTGACCGGCTGAAGAAAGATTGTTATCATTTTGCAGCCACTGCTGCGACAGCCGGGAGGGATTCATTTATCCGTGGCGCGTTTCAAAGTAGTATGCGTCGATCTGGTACCCACCCGCAGGCTTATGGAATCGCCATCGGCGTAGTACCTGCCTTTGTTTTTAATCTTCATGGTGTTGACGTTAGCTGTGAACCATAAGCTGTCGCCTTTCACCACGCCATCCGCAATATCGAAGGTGCCGATGGACGAGGTCAATGTGCCCGTCAGCGTGGCGCCATCGGTTTTAAAAGTATAGCTTATCGGGAATTCATTGCCATCCGGCCCTTTTAGCATAGCGGACCACTTGCCATCTATGCCGGCAAACCAGGCGAATGCCGCGCCAAAGCAAAGGAGCAAAGCCACGGTTATCAGGATCTTTCTTTTCATGGTATGGGAAGTTAAATGATTTGTTAAAAGTAAACATTAATTTTAAAAAGGCCGCCGCTGACCCATGGGGATACGTAGCAATCGCGTTTAAACACCGCTTATTATTTTCACCGGTGATCTATTAATAAAACCAGGTTATTGGTAATCAGGTTGTCAGAACACCTGAACCACCGGGAACAGGGTGCTCCACGTCCCACATGGAACAGTGTGGAACACACCTGGAACAGGTGATACACCTGGCACACTAATATTTCCATCGATTTACTTGCTTTTTTCGGCAATTTTATTTTTCGCTTTACTGGTCTGCGCGAATAATCTCACGCCGGCATTTTAAACGCGATTCACTGCATGGGTATATAGCAGCTAAAAAATAAGCGGTTCCGGCCGGTTCTCCCAAAACTATAGTATGGCAATGTGGGTTGGATGTATTCGATAAAACATAGAGCCGTTTTTATGCGGAACGCACCGATGGACATCCATTCCAAAGTGGGCTAAGGGATACAATGTTGGGAAGCCGGGATCAGGCCGATTGTTTTCGTTATTTATTGTTCAAATTCATCAACAAACTTCTTTCCTCACCTGGCGTTTAGCTGCGCGATGGTCGCATCATAAGTTTCGCCGGCACGAATCGAAAACTTAACAGAAAAGTCCTTTATGGCTTAGAAAGTGCTTCTCTCTGAATTCATCAAAGGACATGGCTTGCCCGGCGTCATCTTCGGCAATAGCTTTTTCAATGCCAGCAATCACATGAGGCGGAAGCGTTCTTTTCCCTACTTCAAAAGCAATCTTTAGCGCGTTTAACTACGCTTTAACCTGCTCCATCTGACCGGTGCCCTGCGGGTGTATTAAAAGGCTTACCGTGCTATTTACCTATCATTAATCAAAGATTAAGGAAAAGGCTTATGATTTACTTAAGGCCAAAAATCCTGGCTGGTATAGGGGCTGCTTACCAGCGTGAGAATCGGGCCGCTAACAAGCGCCCTTCTTTCCGCCAAAGCTATTTGCCCGGCATTTAATCAATAAAACGTTATTTTCCCGTTAGCCAGGTCATACATCCCGCCGCATGGCATTCAAAGCCCGCAAACCTTATTGCCGGGGGCAGTCAGGCTTAACGGTCTAACCAGTGCAACTTCATTGTCGTTTGCGCAGATAAATTCTTGATTGTCTATGAGTTCTGTTATGTATAATTCCTACTTTTATTAAAAAACGCCATGAAAAAACTAATCACGCTGCTGCTTATTTTCAACACCGCGTATGCTACTTCATACACATGGGGTTATAGCGCCAATGGAAACTGGAATAATGCCTCAAACTGGCGCCCGAGTG
>Ga0206872_10226_pt1 | contig 15718 bp, 13 predicted proteins | sample Alteio_BWOrgCont_34_FD_152906 | JGI IMG/M metagenome (GOLD analysis project Ga0206872, IMG submission 152906) | Enriched cells from forest soil in Barre Woods Harvard Forest LTER site, Petersham, Massachusetts, United States -... | ecosystem: Environmental > Terrestrial > Soil > Temperate forest >... | reverse complement strand
CTATTTTTAATGTAAAATAAACCTGTTTTGTCTAAAAATGATTGAAAACCATGCCTGACCTATTATTTTTTGATAAATTATATTCAAAACTAAATTTTCAGATAGTCTTTTACGCGCTACTCAAATCAATAAAGTAAATGTACAGCATGCGGCGAAAGTTCCATTCCTAACGGCTGGCAATGGACGTTTGCTTGTTTTTCTACCGACGTTTGACCCAGATGGGGTTGTTTTCCGGCGCATTTTTTTGAGGTGGTCCTAAAAGTAAAAGTACAAAATTCGCCACCAAATAATATTTTGTTCTTTCTAAATCTTCGTGTGCTTCGTGAAGTCTTAGTTTTCTTAGTGGTAAAAATTAACCACAACGGACACAAAGGGTTCACGAAGACCATCATAACAAAACTTAATTTGGTTGACTGTTATGTTTAGCGGGTTTTGCGACAGCCTGAATACTTAGCAAGCTTTTTAACTGATAAACCCTTTCACATATTCCTTCGTCAGTTCCTCTTTCGGGTTCAGCAAAACTTCTTCCGTGGGCCCGAATTCGATGATCTTACCCATATAAACAAATATGATGTAATCAGAAACACGACGGGCCTGGCGCAGGATATGCGTTACCAAAACAATGGTGTATTTTTCTTTTAAATTGATAAAAAGGTCTTCAATTATAGCAGTTGATACGGGATCCAATGCAGAGGTGGACTCATCGCCCAATATGATCTCGGGGCCTACGGCTAATCCGCGGGCCAGGCATAAACGCTGCTGCTGACCGATAGACAAGCGTGTGGCTGATGTATTTAAACGGTCTTTTACCTCATTCCATAGTCCCGCAGCTTTCAATTGTTGCTCTACCAGTTCATCAAGTTCATTTTTTTTACGGGTGCCATGTATACGCGGGCCATAAGCTACGTTATCGTAAATTGACATGGGCAGGGGATAGGGGCGCTGGGATAACAGCCCCATTTTTTTACGGATATGGGTTACTTCGGCAGCCGGATCATAAATATCTTCGTTATCAACCAATACCTTCCCGGTAATTTTTACACCGGGAGTATCATCAAGCAGCCGGTTAAATGATTTCAATAAAGTAGTTTTCCCGCAGCCTGAGGGGCCGATGATAGAGGTAACCTTTTTATCGGGTATATTTATATTAATATCATTTAAAATATGCTGGTTGGCTATATGCACGTTTAAATGCTGCACGCTGATATGTGGTGTTTTGGTCATTAAATTTTATGCTTTGAAAACTTCTTTGTTAATACTTGCGCTAATACGGTGATAACTAAAACGATGATGGTGAGGATAAGGGCTGAGGCATAGCCGCGGCCCTGTACTTCATCAACAGCGCTCCCCAATTGGAAAAAAATTGCCAGCGGCAGCGTCGCCGCGGGCTCATGTAAAGAGGTTGGAATATTGTCGCTAAACCCGGCTGTAAACAATACCGAAGCGACATCGCCTATTGCCCTGCCAAATGATAATAATATCGCCGTAAAAATTCCGGGCCTTATCTGCCTTAAAATTACTTTAGCCATCTCCCAGCGCGTTGCCCCGAGGAATAAGGCAGCGTCACCCAATTCAGCCGGTACCGTACGGATCACTTCATCGAGCGTGCGAACGAGAATAGGGATAACCAATAACGTGACAGCTATTATGCCGCCCAATAAAGAGGCACGCAAGCCAAAATAGACCATGATCAAAAAGCCAAATGCCCCATAAACGATGCTCGGAATACCAAACAATACATCATAGGCCATACGCAAAACGTTTGACAAAAACCTTTTGCCATTCATATACATATTAATGAATATGGCTACAGGGACACTTATTAAAAGCCCGAGTATGGTGGCCCCGCCGGCAACGTATATCGATCCAACAATGGCGTTAAGCACTCCGCCTTCCTTCCCTATATAAAAACCGCCCCCCGGCGTTTTTGTCAGCATATCCAGGTTCATGTAAGGCAGGCCTTTGTAAACAATTGTGCCGGCAATAAGAAAAAAACTGCCTGCCACTATTATGGTTGCCAAAACCATAAGCGACCTGAAAAATAATTCTTCTGATTTTCGTCTTTTCATGTGGCAAGCCTCTTCTCTAAGCGGGTTAATATCACCCTTGAAACAATGTTAAACAGCAGAATAATTATAAAAAGCAACAGGGCCGCAAACATCAGTGCCGAATCATAAAGCGGGATTGAAAGCATTTCGCCGTAATTATTTGCGATAAGGGCGGGGAGGGGATAGCCTGTATCAAAAACTGAGTGGGGCACAACTGCATTGTTGCCGCAAACCATTAAAACAGCGATAGTTTCACCAAATGCCCTCGATATGGCCAAAACAGTGGCTGCAATTATGCCGGGCAATGCTTTGCGCAGCACTACTTTTTTAATGGTCTCCCATTTTGTGGCCCCGAGGCTCAGGGAAGCGTCCTTTAAATCCTGGGGTATCGTCCTTAATACTTCGCTGATGATGCTTACGATCAGCGGGAATATCATAACCGCCAGTACGATGCCGCCAGCCAGAACACTGTACCCCGTTGAAAAATCAACAAAGTGCGGGGCAATATACTTTTGAATTAATGGAATGATAAAAAGCACCCCCCAAACACCGAATATTACCGGCGGTATGCCCGAAAGCAGGTTGACGAATGGCGTAAGTATTCGTTTTACGCGTACCGGCGCATATTCAACAATAAACAACGACGTAAGCAGGCTAAGCGGCAGGGCAATAACAATAGCAATGCCGGTAACCCACAGCGTACCCATGATAAAAGGGTAAAAGCCAAACAGCCCTTTGAGCGGTTTCCAAACGCTTGACGTTAACAGCCGGCCCCATGATGAATTATGCAACAATGGTATGGATTTGTAATACAAACCAATACCGATAACCAATAAAACCGAAACTGATGCCAGCGTTAGCACCAGCATCAGTTTGGCGAAGATTTTATCTTTTAACAGTCGCATGTTGGTTGATTAAGTTGATTGGGTTGATTGGTTGATTAGGTTAAGAAGAACTAACTACTCACCTAATCAACCACTTAACTTAATCAACCTTCTTCAATTCCTCCTGTATTTTTGTTTTTGAAAGCGCGATGTAGCCGTTTTCTTCAACGAACTTTTGGCCCGTTGTTAATACGTACTTTACAAATTCAACCAGCTCCTTTTTCTTTGGCTTGCCTTTAAACAAAAAGCCGAGGTTGCGGGCTGGAGGCGAAGGGTATTTGCCGTCGGCAATGGCCGCGGTTAACTCATCAATTGTTCCATAAAAGTTTTCATCGGCATCAATTTTGCCGTTTCCGTTCACATCTATCGGCAATGCGTGTACACCGGCTACCTGTTTGCGGGTTTTCAGATCGTACAAATAAGCCAGGTTATTGTAGCCTATGGCAGTCGGGTCTTTTTTTACTGCCAGCGCTAAACCAGGGTCGCCAAAAACACCAACACCAAGTAAATCTTCCTGCTTTTTGCCGAAATACTTCGCCCAGGTTTCGGCTGCACCGGCGGCATCCGAACGGGTATAAACGTGGATAGGAACCGAAGATTTACCGGCCAGCTGGTTCCAGTTTTTTATATTCCCGCTAACAAAAATATCCAGGAACTGCGCTTTTTTTACCCCTTTGGTGAGCAACGCGGCTGCATCGGGGTTTGCAACGTTAAAAGTTGGCACTACCGCATCTTTAGTCACATAAATGGTATACGCCCCCTTTTTTTCTTCTTCTGGATCAATATCCCGCGATGCTAAGCCAATATCAACCAAACCCGATACGGCATCGGTTATGCCCTTGCCGGCTCCCCCTGCCGAAATGTTAAATACGACCTTTGGATGCAGCTTTTTAAACTCATCGGCCCATTTTACCGTGATAGGATAGAGGGCAAATGCCCCTGATATGCTTATTGTACCCTGGAGGTCGTCCCCTGCAGGCTTAATTGGGTTTGGTTTGGTAAACGACGAAGCCATTGTTAAAAAAGTAATAGCTGCACTTGCTGCTATTACTTTTTTTTGCCCGAAAAACATTTTTTTCATAGGTGAATGTTTAAAATGTCAGCTGTAGTTGCGCCTCAAAAATGTTGTTCGGAATTTGTGTTACTTCTTCGCGGCGATCGAGGTAGTTAAGTGTAAACCTGGCCCAGTTGTTAAAGAAGTAGTTCACACCCCCGGTGTAGATCAGTGTACGATCTGTTTTTATTATTTTATTAGGATCATAGGTATCATATTTTGCTGCGAGCTGTAATTTTTTAGGAATTACAAAATAGGCTGCCTGGCCATACCAGCCATCTCTTTTTATGACGCCATCGGTGCCTTTATCATATTCCGCGACTAATGATAATCCGCCAATAACATATCGCGCATCAAAACCACCCCGGTTACGAAGATAATTTTTTGCCGGGGTGCCGTAATTACCCTGACCGTCATAAAAATCGGCCGAAACGTCTAAGTTTTTAATAGGATGAACAGTAAACCTCCCGGCAATATCTTTGTGGCTGTTATTATCCGTGGTTACATCGTACCCGGCGCCGTTGAAAACGCCCAAAGTATAATCAAATAAGTAACGGTCGTCAACTTTTGCAAAGCTGCCGTTTACCTGGATGCCTATGTCGCGGCCATTTTGATTGCCGATAACATCCGTTTGCCTGCCTGCCAGGGCATTGACTACCTGTGAGCGGTCGATAAAATCAAGCTGACTATCCTGGATGAGGCTTTCGAGCGAGAAAGGGACCTTGAACTGACCGGCGGTAAATTTTAAAAAATCGGCAATCTTGTAAGTCGTGTAAGCATCCAGCAACTTTGTTGTACTCGCAAATTCGGTATACACTTCATAATTCCAGTTATCATTGATGTCGCCTTTTACGTCGAGGCGTGCCCGATGCAGGAGAAATGTATTGTTTACGCCTGTTTGTTGAAAGCCTTCGTATTCAGTTTGTATCAGGCCGCTTATTTGCAGGGCCCTGCTGCCAATGGTTATGCCGTGCTGGTTTTCCTTGTCCTTCCGGGCCTGCTCCTTTATAGCCTGGTCGGCCCGGAGCGAATCAGCTTCTTTTTGTGTGATGATATTCTTTTTTTGAAGGATATTGATCAAATCATCACTTTGTTGTGCTTTTGATGTGAATGCAGTAAAAAGTATACTCAATAGGAGTACCTGTGCGATTACGTAACGTAATTTCATGTGTTTAGATTAGTCGTGAAAAATTGTGTAAATAAATATTATGTATTGACGGGAATGCTTAACAGCAACAACAATGCATGGAATAGTTTTTGAATTTTGAATGATTTAAGTGCATAGAAAAGAGGCGCCACAGCGGCTTAAAAGTTTTCATTTGTTTTAAATATCTATAATGTCTACCTATTTAGTAGTGTAAAGATATGTTGAATATTTTAATTCACAAATGTTTATTAAATAAAAATAAAAATAATTTCTATTTTATTGATTATAAGCTATTTATAAACTAAAAACCGGCAGCTTTTTAGGGCTGCCGGTTATAAAACAATAAAATACCTCAAATTTTATTGTAGATCGTCACCTTGTTTTATCTCATCTGATGCGCGGATAACAACTTTATCATTAGCTTTCAGGTCCCCAAAAACTTCGGTCGAATCATTATTCACCAGGCCCTCTTTAATATTTACAAGAACAGCCCTGCCGCTGCTATCCTTGACCACATATTCGTGTTCGGTAGAACGGACAATTGCGTTATTAGGCACTAACAAAGATTTCGCTCCCGATAACATCGGTATCCTGACTTCGGCATACATGCCCGGCTTTAACTGTCCGTTTTTATTCAAAACATCAATCTCAATAGCCTCCTGTTGCATAGTGCCAAGCGAGTTAGCCGAACGGCTTATTTTTGCGGTTTCCACCTGCCCCGGTAAGGCATTAAATGTGAAGGAAACGGGCTGTGTCAGGTCAACTTTATCCACGTAATCTTCGGGGATGTCCACTGTAAGACGCATTTTGCTGATGTCCTGCAGGATAAGTATGGGTTGGTCGCCGGTTTTACCGGGTGCAACAAGCGCGCCGGGCGAGACATTGCGCTGGATGATCATGCCGTCAAACGGGGCATAGATCCGCAAATAACCCAGCATCGTCCGCACAGCTTCCACGTTTGAATGCTGGGCCTGGGCCTTTGCCTCGCTGGCTTTCATTTGAGAACTGGCATCGTCAAGATCTAAAGGGGAAACCGAACCGGGTTCTTTGGCAGCTTCTTTCAGCCGGTCGTATTTTTCACGGCTGGCTTCTGCATCTGCCTGTGCCTGTACATATTGCGAATTAGCTGCTTCCAACTGTGATTCCATTTCGGGCGCTTCGAGGATTACCAGCAACTGGCCTTTTTTTACAATGGAACCCCGGTCGACAAAGAGCTGTTTTACAAATCCGTTAACTTTCGGAAACAAGTTAACTTCATTAAAAGGGACCAATTGCCCAGGCAAACGCGCCGAGCTTGACAGCGCCTTTTCAGAAACGGTGCCGAATTGATATTTGGCTTGTTTTGTTTGCGCCGTTAAATCAACAGGTTTTTGATTTCCGCCGCAGGCGGCAAACAAAGCAATTAAAGGCATTAATATATAAGGTCTATTTTTCATTTTCTTTCATATTTAATTGGAGAAGTTCAATTGATTCGAGGGGCATTAACGAGCCATCTTCATAGGTTGTTTTATTTTGCACCCATGCAAAAACCATCGGCAGTATAAATAAGGCAGCAAGGGTAGAGGCAAATAACCCGCCGATAACGGCGCGCCCAAGCGGCGCCGATTGTTCACCCGCTTCGCCCATGCCCGACGCCATAGGGATCATGCCCGCAATCATTGCAAAACTGGTCATCAGTATAGGGCGTAACCGGATGGAGGCAGCGGTAATGGCTGCCCGGCCGGCATCTTTATATTCTACCCTTAATTTTTCGGCATTGGTAACCACCAGGATGGCATTTGCCACGGATACCCCGGTCGACATGATCATGCCCATATAGGATTGCAGGTTAAGCGTTGAACCGGTAATCAGCAAGGCCGTGATTGAACCCAATATTACTGCCGGAATGGTAACCAAAACAGTTAATGACACCTTGAACGACTCGTAGTTAGCCGCCAATAGCAAAAAGATGACCAGTACGGCAAACATTAAACCGTTTTGCAAACTATTAAGCGTATCCGTTAAAAGGCTCGACATGCCCTCTATCGTCGCAATTAAGCCTTTTGGCGGCGTACCTAATGATTTTACAGCTTTTTGAACAGCTGTTGTCGCCGTGCCGAGGTCTTTTTTATAGATATTGGCGCTTACGGTAATAAAACGCCTCGGGCCCGTACGGTCATACTCGCCGGGGGCAGTTGTTTCTGTAAAAGTGGCAACATCGGCAAGGGTGGGGCTGCTCTGGCCTTTTACCAGGGGTATTTCTTTTAACTCGTCCATCGAGTTCATTACGTACTCGGGTATCTGCGCTTGCACCTGGTAGGTGTATGAATTTGAAGTATCGAGCCATAAATTTTTCAATGTAAACCGGCTTGAGGAGGTACTTGCCGTTACGGACCGGGCAATATCGCTCACATTTAATCCTAACTGCGATACCTTCAACCGGTCGAGCGTGATGGCAATTACAGGGTAGTTCAGCGGCTGGTTTATTTGTATATCCCGCAGGTACGGGATTGGCTTAAGCTTTGCCAGAATCTTATTGGCATAAGTTTCAATCTGCTGCATATTCTTACCGGCTACCTGTACCTCGATGGGTGCATTAGCGCCTTGGCTCATGATCTTTTCGGTCATGTCGATGGGCTCGAAAGTGATCTGCATTTCGGGCAGGGCATAAGCGATATTTTTGCGCAGGGCATCTTTTAGCTCATCAAGGTTCACTTTATAGTCTTCATCAAGGTTTACCTGTAAAACTGCTTCGTGGGTGCCGGTGTTAAAAACATAAAGATTACTGCTGCCAAAACTGCTGGGAACCAGGCCAATATAACCAGATGTGATCTTAACATGGTGATTAACGGTTTTATCAATGATCTGGAGCACCTGTTTAAACTTGTCTTCGGTACGCTCCAACCGTGTACCTTCCGGCTCTTTAAGCCGAATCTGGAATTCCCCGTTATTTATTTTAGGCATCATATCCTTGCCTATAATAACAAATCCGGCGCCTGCCAGCACTATCACAACGATAAGGTAAAGCGGAACGAGCAGTTTTTTACGCGGCATTAAACGGGTGATAATGCCTATAAACCGTGATTTTACTTTTTCAAAAAAATCATTTTGCTCAGGATGCGCTAATTCTTCTTCGCGATGCTCGTTTACCTGTATCTCTTCTTTCTCATCCAGGGCTTCCCCTGCATGCGCGTGAATTTCGTCATGATGATAGGTTTGGTAACGTTCGGCTTTTATCATCCAGTTGCTTAAAATGGGCACCAGCGTTTGCGCAAGCACATAGGAAACGATCATTGTTAAACCGATAGCCAGCGATAGGGGCAAAAACATGGCTTTTGGCACACCGTTCATCAGGAAGGAGGGGGCAAATACCGCCAGTATACATAATAAGATGAGCAATAAAGGGAAAGATATTTCTTCGCAGGCCACATAAATGGCCAGCCGTTTGGATTTCCCCATTTCCAGGTGCTGGTGAATGTTTTCAATCGTCACCGTCGCCTGGTCAACCAGGATGCCGATGGCCAGCGCCAAACCGCTTAAGGTCATGATATTGATGGTTTGACCGAAAAGGCTTAACAGCAATACGCCTATTAATATTGAAACGGGGATAGTGATCACCACCACCAAACTGCTGCGCAAATCGCGCAGGAAAAGCAGCACCATCAGGCCGGTGAGCAGGGCGCCCAAGCCGCCTTCGGTCATCAAACTTTTAACGGCATTTACAACGAAAACCGATTGATCGAACTCGTAAGATATTTTCACATCGTTCGGCAATAAGTTCTGCATTTCGGGCAGCTTGCTTTTTAAATCCTGTACCACCGTCCAGGTGGAGGCAGAGGCCGTTTTAACCACCGGGATGTAAACAGAGCGTTTGCCGTTAACAAGCGCGTAGTCCACTGTAATGTCGGCGGCGTCTGTTACCCTCGCAATATCCTTAACATAAACGGGCACGCCATCTTTTGTAATTACCGGGATATTTCCAAAATTAACGCTGTTATTAACCAGCGAATTCATGGTGGTTAAGTACATGGTATTACCGAGCCGGAGGTTGCCCGAAGGCGACATCACGTTGTATTTGGCCAGGGCATCCACCACCTCATCGGGCGTAAGGTTAAAGCTCCGTAATTTGTTCGGATCGATACTAAACACAATCGTGCGGGCATTCGAGCCAAAAGGGGGCGGGGCCGATAGTCCGGGAATAGTTGCGAACATGGGCCGTATTTTGGTGGCCGCAAGGTCATAAATATCCTTCAGGCTTTCGTTTTTGCTATCCATTACCAATTCGCCGACCGGTAATGAAGAAGCATCGTATCGTATTACCTGCGGAGGTAAAGCGCCCGGTGGGAAGAAGCTTTGCGCGCGGTTTACCTGCAAGGCCACCTGCGCAGAGGCTTCGGCCATGTTGGTTGTTTCGTAAAAAGATATTTTGATGATGGTTAAGCCCTGTATGCTTTTACTGCTGATGTTTTTTATACCGTCGACATACAGGAACTGGTCCTGTAAACGAGTGGCAAAAAAACCCTCCATCTGCTGCGGAGACATGCCGCCGTAAGATTCAATAACATAAATTGTTGGCAGGTTTAGCTTCGGGAAAATATCTATCGGTATTGTTATTGCACTGAGCACTGCAAATATTAAAAGGCTCATGGTGACTACCACTACAGTAATCGGCCTTTTCAGTGCGAATGTGACCATTGACATAGTTGATTATTTTAATAAGTTTAAAATGGAATTTACCTGTACCGCCTCACCTAAATCCTCTCCAAAGGAGAGGACTTTAAGAAAAAAAAGCTTTTTGCTCCCTCTCCTTTGGAGAGGGCAGGGGTGAGGCGACCATCGCTTTGCTGAACTCATCTTATTTTAATAAGTTTAAAATGGAATTTACCTGGTTCTCGGTAATTGCTTTCTGGAACAGCGCGTTTGCATAATCGTATTTCGCCTGCATATAATCGGTTTCAGCGCGATAAAGTATGTTCAGCGCAGCATCAAGGTCGATTATATTCGATAAGCCGTTCCTGTATAACGATAACTGTTGCCGGTAACCGGCATTTGCCGCGTTCAGCTGGTTCGGGATTTCCTTAAGCCTGTCGAGCGCGGTTTGCATTTCTACATCAGCCTGGCTGGCGCTGTTTGAAAGCAGTATCTGCTGTTCCTGCAGCTTTTTTATATCGTAGTCTGTATTAGCCTTTTGCGTTCTCAATTTCAACTGCCGTCTTCGCAGGTCAAATAAGTTATAAGATATGCCGAACCCAACGAGGTAATCACTGCGCTGAAAACCGTACCCGGTAGAAAGCGCATTGTATTGGTCGGAAGGACTAATGCTCGATCCGCGTCCCCAGGTTGCAGCCTGAAACAATATTTTAGGATTATATTCCTTTTTTACAAGGTCCTCCTGCTGCAGGCTGTTTTGATAAACCGACTTATAAAAATTAATAAGCGGATGATTAACCGTGTCCATTGGGAATAAATATGCGGCCGGCTGATTGATCAGGGCCATTTCTACCGTGGAATCAGGTATTATTGACTGATATGGAACACCGGTAACAGCAGAAATTTGCAACTGAACTTGTTTTAACTGATTATTTACCTCGATATAGTTTAACCTGGCTTTTGACAGCTCCGCCTGGGCAAGGCTGGTATCCACACCCGCCTTTACCCCACTTATGGCCAGCGAACGGATGGAGCGCAGGATTTCCTGCGTCCGTTGAATATCGCGGTACTGAATGCTTGCAAAATCCTGTAAACGAAGTAATAGTAAATAATTACTTATGGTGTAAGCCTGCAAACTATATTTCGACTCAGCAAACTGGTTTTGCTCCACCGTTATTTCGGAGTTAGCAACTTTGTTTGCGGCTTTGTATGCCCCAAAATTGTAAATCTCCCACTCAAGCTCGGCTATACCAAGATTTGTTGAAGCGGCGGTTGTTACATTGGTATTATGAACCCCGCTTGTACTGGAAGGTACAAGCCCGTAGCCGAAATATGGACCAATAACATTATTGCTCGTGCCAATGTCGGCCTGGTAGTTTAACCACAGGTTTGGCAGCCAGTTGTTGTGCACCTCGGCAGCTTGTGCCTTGCGGATGAGGATTGCCGCGGAATCAGTAAGCAATTGCGGCGCTTTTTGGTTAACCCTGTTTAAAAGTTCTTTTAACGTAATGGGTGGTGATTGCTGTGCATTTGCGGCTATTGCTGTTAAAAGCAATAATACCATCCACCAGCATCTTTTTAAACTAAACATTTTGATTCTTAAATTAATTAAATAAAAAAACAACAAGGAAACAGGTAAATGGTTGAAAAATAAACCACTCCCGTTCGCAAATTACCGCAGACAGCGGTTAACAAAAGAATATCAAATGGTGAGCTTACCGTTAAGCAGGTAAGTATGCCCGCGTGGGCACAAGCTTAATTTTATCCTGCGCAAAAAAAGATTTGTAATATCGGCTCCTGAAAAAAGAAAAGCGGGGAAAAGGATGCTTAAAAGAAAGGAGAAACGTAAAATAAATTGCTTAGCCTGATCGGCCATTTTTTTTTGAATGGCCTGCGTATAGTAAGTACCGTTCTCGGGGTCCTCTAACTTACGTTTGGTGAACACCTTTATAAAGATATTTTCCTGGGCAGGAGGGCGCATACGGCTAAACAGGCTGAAACCCAAAAACGGTTTTGCAGCAAACAGCAAGACAGCAAAGCATAGAAATATTTTAGCTGATTTGAGTTTACACATATGAAAACGATAATTAATCGTGTCGGACAATAACTGTGCAAAGTTCAGCAGAATTTACTGATAATACCCATGGTAACGTTATTGTTGCAAAGAAATGATTTTGTTTTGTGAAAGTTACAGCCTACAAAACAAGTTTATTTGCCGGGGCCAGACCAGACCAACTATTAAAATTATGATTAGTTAACAGGCGGCCGCTCATGAACTGACGAATAGCCGCTGAACGCCCAATTCCTGGTATCACCGGCGCTGTTGTAATGCGTGTTTGTATACCGGGTGCTGCGTACCGCACATGAACTCAAACTTGCCAATACTGCCAAAATCAAAAAATACCTGATAGTTTTCATTTTTGTAGGATATGTTAGACAACGCTTTTTGGACAATTTTTGTTGTAAATACCGGTTGTTTTTGCCTTCAATGTTTTTAGCCTCAGTTTAAAGCAAGACTTTGCGCTTAGGAGGGGCCAGGCGGGAAAATGAAAGCAATCCTGTCAAAGATAATTAATCGAATGCGGCCCCTGGTTAAAAAGCAAATCAACAATGCTCAGATTTCTTTGAAAGCCTGTCCTTTCTTCAAAAACCTGGTAGTACTGCTTTTGGTTAAAGTCGGATTCTTTTTTCGGGCTGATGGAATCCCTAAAATCAGCGAAAGCCGGATATGCCGCTTCATAACTTTCGCTGTAGCTTAACGCAACCTTAAGCTTTATTGATTTTAATATGAATTGCAGAAGCTGTTGATTATAATCAAAAAGAAAATCAAACTTGTTTTCATAAAATGGAGCAAGCTCATCTTCATAATATTCAAAATAAGCCGAGCGCCGGTAGCAGGACTGCAGGCTTTGCCAGTGCAGACGCTGCCAGTTGAAATCGTAACTAATTTTTACATCTTTTATTTTGGTATGGTTCTTTGCGCCTTTCGTAACAGGTACAGTTAACGCGAGTACACCATCGGGGGAAAAAATATTGGCGCGGTTGCGGTAAGTTTGTTTCGGGAAATGTTCTTCTCTTTCTATCAGTATACCAGGCTTATATGTATTTAAAAGTACAAAGTATTCAACCGGCGGAAGATAAAACATAGGCAACACGGCGGCATTTTCAATCATATATTTTATGTTTGCAGCTAAAATGCGACGAAAATAATGATAAAAAAAGGGCTTTCAAGGTTAGGTACTTTCTTTTTATACCTTGTATCGCTGTTGCCTTTTTGGTTTCTGTACATGGTGGCCGATCTTTTATTTGTCCTGCTTTACTATATTGTGGGCTATCGCAGAAAAGTGGTGCAGGAAAACCTGCGCAATTCTTTCCCTGAAAAAACAGAAGAAGAACGCAAACAGATAGAGCGAAAATATTTTAAGTACATGGCAGATTTGATGCTGGAAACCATAAAATCGGTTAGTATGTCGGCTAAATCTGTCCGCCGCCGTATGGTATGCACAAACCCCGAAGTAATGGAACATTATTTTCAACAGGGAAAAAGTATTTTAGCCGCGGCTGGTCATTATGCCAATTGGGAAATGGCTTGTTTGAGCTTCGGTTTTTTAACGGATAAAAGAAGAATGATTGTTTATAAACCGCAATCGAACGAGGTTTTTACCGATTTTTTCAACAAAACGCGGTCGCGTTTCGGGGCCACGATGATTTCGATGAGGCAGACATTACGTAAGATGATCGAGTACAAAAATGAACTTACCTTTACAGTACTTGCATCGGACCAAACACCTACCCGCGAGGACGCCAAATATTTTACCACATTTTTAAACCAGCCCACAGCAGTTTTCCTCGGGATAGAAAAGCTCACAAAAGTTGTTGATTGCGTTGTTATATTTTATAGGATAGATTTAATAAAAAGAGGCCATTATACTTATACCTTTGTGCCTTTGGTTGAAAAGCCAAAAGAAACCAAACCATACGAGATCACTGAAGCGCACGTGAAATACCTGGAATCGTTAATCCCGAATACTGGCTATGGTCGCACCGGAGGTGGAAAATTAAACCCGAAATGGTCATTGGTCATTAAGTCATTTGGTCATTAAGTCATTTTGCAGCGGATAAAAGCCGAATAGCCAATGACCCAATGACTCAATGACGCAATGACGCAATGACCCAATGACTCAATGACGCAATGACGCAATGACCCAATGACCCAATGACCCAATGACTCAATGACCCAATGACCCAATGAACTACTGAACTAATGAACCAAACACCCAAAGTCGCCGTGGTTATTTTAAACTGGAACGGCGTTAAACACCTCCGGCAATTTCTTCCTTCTGTACTCACATCGGTTTGGCCCAATCTTGATATTATAGTCGGGGACAATGCATCAACTGATGGCTCTGTTGAGTTTATAAGGCAGGAATACCCATCGGTCCAAATCATTCAAAACGACCGGAACTATGGCTTTACCGGCGGCTATAACAAAGTATTGGCGCAGGTGGAGGCGGATTATTTTATTTTGCTTAATTCGGATGTTGAAGTTTCGCCGGGATGGATAGCGCCTGTAATTGAATTGATGGAGAGCGACCCGCTCATAGCTGCTGCTGCACCAAAAATAAAAGCATATCTTCAAAAAGATCATTTTGAGCATGCGGGCGCAGCAGGTGGTTTTATCGATAAATATGGATATCCATTTTGCCAGGGAAGGCTGATATTTAATCAAATAGAAGAGGATAGGGGACAGTACCAGCAATCGCGGGAGGTGTTTTGGGCAACGGGGGCGGCAATGTTTGTAAAGAAGCGCTACTGGCTTGAAGCCGGCGGATTTGATGACCGTTTTTTTGCGCACATGGAAGAAATAGACCTCTGCTGGCGCCTTAAAAATATGGGCTACAAAGTAATGTATTGTGCAGGGTCGGAAATATTTCACCTGGGCGGCGGTACGCTGAATGTTGAAAACCCGTTTAAAACCTTCCTTAATTTCAGGAACAACCTTTTGCTGCTTCAAAATAACCTGCCGTTTTGGAGGGCCGCTTTTGTTATAGCTTTACGTATATGCCTGGATTTTTTGGCGCTGATCCGTTTTTTAAGCGAGAAAAAATTCAAAGATGCCTGGGCCGTTAGCCGCGCCCATCAGAATTTTTTTTTCAGGCAGCTGTTTTCAAGCCGGAAATTGCAAAATGGAACTTTGCCTGGCGTCACTTTAAAACGGCAAATTAAAAAATATCCATTAAGCGGCATATACAAACGCAGCCTGATATGGGCTATCTTCATAAAAAAGAAAAGGTATTTTACAGAGCTTGATCCTTCGGATTTTCTTTAAAATGATTGCGCTCAGCCTTTTTTATCTTTCTTTTTCTCTGTTGTTTTTTCTTCCGGGCTAATTACAGGAACCCCCTCCGGAAAATGAAGGTAAAAATCTTTTTGTGTTGACGGCAATGGAATACCTTCCTCGCTGATCGCCTGGTAAATTTCGGTTAAAACCTGGCTTTTTAAGGAACCTGTGGTACTGATGTCCGCTTCCCAGAAGAGCACCTTAAATTCGGCGGCGTTTTCATCTATATTGTTTAAAAATACCGCCGGTCCCGGATTGGTCATAATATCATCGCGGTTGCTCAGTAAATTCTTCAATAGCTCTTTAACCCGGTTAATATCAACACCATAGGCTGTTAAAACCCTTAATTCAATCTGGCGGTTGCTGTTACTCAATGTCCAGTTTACTACCTGGTGCGATATCAGGTCGCCGTTTGGAATGATGACCTCCGAGCCATCGCCGGTTACCACCCTGCTCGACCGGATGCCAATTTCTTTCATAGTACCCATGTGGCCGTCTATCTGAACAACATCGCCTATATTGATAGGTTTTTCAAATGCCAGTATAAGACCCGAAACAAGGTTGTTAACAATGTTTTGCAGGCCAAAGCCAATGCCAACACCAAACGCGCTGATG
>Ga0206872_10222_pt1 | contig 15865 bp, 6 predicted proteins | sample Alteio_BWOrgCont_34_FD_152906 | JGI IMG/M metagenome (GOLD analysis project Ga0206872, IMG submission 152906) | Enriched cells from forest soil in Barre Woods Harvard Forest LTER site, Petersham, Massachusetts, United States -... | ecosystem: Environmental > Terrestrial > Soil > Temperate forest >... | reverse complement strand
CTCAACGTATTCCACATGCACCTGACGGAGGATGAAGGCTGGCGGCTGCAAATTCCCGGTCTGCCGGAGTTGACCGACGTTGGCGGCAAACGCGGCCATACGCTGGATACCAAACATAATTTACCACCGTCGCATGGTTCGGGCGGAGAGGTAGAAAATAAAACCGGTACCGGCTATTATACCCGCGCGGACTTTATCGACATATTAAAATATGCCAATAAGCTGCACATTATGGTTGAACCGGAGATTGAAGCGCCGGGGCATGCACGGGCTGCTGTAAAATCAATGGAGGCACGCTATAATCGTTTGATGACCGAAGGTAAAAAGGAAGAAGCCGGCAAATATTTATTAAGCGACTTGGAAGATAAATCAGTTTACAGTACGGCGCAATATTGGTCGGATAATGTGATCAACGTATCGCTACCCTCCACTTATAATTTTGTGGAGACGGTGACGGATGCCATCATCAGCATGTACAAGGAAGCCGGCGTGCCGCTGACAACCATTAATTGGGGCGGCGATGAAGTGCCGCGCGGCGTTTGGGAAAAATCGCCTGCTTATTTTGCGCTTAAAGCCAAGCACCCCGAAATACAAAGCACCGCCGACCTGTGGTATTATTTTTACGGCCGGATAAACAAAATGATGAAGTCAAAAGGGCTTTACCTGTCGGGATGGGAGGAAATGGCGCTGCGTAAAACCAAGTTGGACGGACGGTCATTTTATGTGCCCAATCCAGATTTTATGCCGGAGCACCCCCAGGCCGAGGTTTGGAACAATACCCTTGGCGGGGGTAACGAAGATTTAGCATACAAACTGGCCAATGCCGGTTACAAAACCGTGCTTACGCCGGTAACCAATTTGTATTTCGATATGGCGCATTATAAATCCTATGATGAACCGGGTTATTACTGGGGCGCATTTTCGGATATTGATAAACCGTTTTCTTTTATCCCATTTGATTATTTCAAAAACTCGAAGGTCGACCGCGACGGGTTGCCTTTAGACCGCAGTATTTTCATCGGCAAGCAACGGCTTACCGATTATGGCAAAGACAACATTATTGGCCTGCAATGTGCTGTTTGGGGCGAGAACATAAAAACTACCGAACGGCTTGAATACATGCTGCTTCCCCGAATGCTGGGCTTCGCCGAACGCGCCTGGGCGCAAGACCCCGCCTGGGCTACCGAACCCAACGCCGCAAAAAGCGATTCGCTGTACCAAATTGCCTGGGTAAACTTTTTAAATGTTTTGGGCAAAAGAGAATTGCCGCGACTGAGCTACCTGGATGGCGGCTATAACTACCGCGTACCCAAGCCGGGCGTTATGCTACAGGATGGCAAGTATTTTGCCAACGAACAATTCCCCGGCTTAACCATCCGTTACACCACTGATGGTTCGGAACCCGATGAAAACAGCCGTATCTATAACGATGCCGTTACAAATGCCGGAAATGGCTTAAAGTTCCGCGCATTTGATACTAAAGGGCGAGGCAGCAACGTTTCAGCACCAGTTACTCCATAAATTGCGGTAGGGGCGTTGGGAGACGCCCCTATTGCTTTTTAATATGATGAATTAGATTTGACAACTTTTCAAATTTGTAAAATCTGCCAATGCTACAACAAGCATTTCCACCCGGCTTGGTTATTGGCAAAAGCATTGCTACGTTTCCTGTTATTATTTATATTTGTATATGAACCATGAAATAGCTTTAGAGGATATGACCCGCAGGGGCGGGATGGTCAAGTCTCCGTTTGATATGACGCCAGATGAATATGCCGATTGGAAAGTCCAGGTGCAGGTTGATGCCCGAAAATATTTGTTTTCTATAGGTCAACCATTTGTAACTTATAGAGAGGGGGTTGCCTTCGCCGAATTTGCTGACGGACGCGTTGAACCAGTTAGATAATGTCTCAAATCTTTGTCATCGCCGGGCCGCCTGGTGTCGGAAAAAGCACCTCCGGTGAAAAATTTATTGACGCCGAACTCGAAATCCTTAACGAAGATGAAATGGCGTTCAAATACCGGGCGCAAGGATACCCGGACTATAAAGAACACGCAATACAAAGATTTACCCAGGCTATCCGCACAAAATAATCCGTAATGATGACATCGCGCTTGAGTTGAACCTGGGCTACCAGGAGCATTACGATTATATCTTATCCGCCAGGAAATTTCGCTCGGATAACACACTGCATGTCATCCTTTTTTACACCGATGATGTGGATGTTTGTCTCGACCGCGCAAAAGCAAGGTTTGATAATGGCCGGCATTTTGTTAAACCGGAGACAATCTGCGAAATGTATCATAATACTTTGCCGCTGTTACAACAATATTTAGAACAGATAGCATCAGTGTATTTTGTAAATGTTACTAAATTCGAAATAGGTCTTATCGCATTTTACGATCGTATTGATAATAAATTGCAGGTTGCGGATTCGAATTGTTCCTGGTTCAACGAAAAGGTATATCCTTTCATAAACGGTCTGTACGCGTCCCCTTAAGAAATCGGCGTTCCTGATGGGTATCGGGACCCAAAATCAAAATATCACGCTCATCCCCACATAATAATTCCTCGGCGCAGCTGCATTATAAAACCTATTGCCGACTGCATTAAAATCATCGCCCAAACTGTATTTTTCATTTAGCAGGTTATCCGCGCCGGCATAAACCTCTAACCGTGTTTTTGCGCCAAGATAATGGTGCCAGCCGGCCTTTGCCTGTAATAAATTGTAAGCGGACGCAAAGGCCGTGCTGGCGTCGGTAAGCGGGATGCGCGAGGTATAGTTATATTCGAGGTACAGGTAAAAACTTTGCAGCAGTTTAAACTGCAGGCTGGTTACAATCACCTGGTCGGGTACGCCGGTGAGCTGGTTGCCGGCATAACTGCCGTTAACGTCGTGATAATCATTGCTGAAGGTAAAATGATCCAGTGTTAGCGATTCATTAAACTGCAAACCCCTGATAAATCCGGTGTTTCGTTGTTTGATGAGCCAGTCGCTCAAGTAAAGTTCAAAACCGGGCTGGTTAAGGCCGCCGGCATTGATATAATATTCGGTTTCGTCGGCATTAAAACGCGGCACGATGGCATTATTGATATGATAGTAAAACACGGAAGCATCCAGGTACAGGCTTTCGTCCTTGTTAAAAAAACGTATCCCGGTTTCATAGTTCCAGCCGTCCTGCGCCTGCAGGTTTGGGTTGATCTGGTGATCGGTAGGCCTGATCTCCGACGTGGTGGGTGTTGAATAGCCCCGGCTCACAGACGCCCGCCATACAAACTGGTTGCTGAGCTGGTAGGCCAGTGCAATCCGTGGCATCAGCTGGGGGGTGAAACTGCGGTCGGTAAAGGCAGCTTCATCATTCGGGAACAGGTTTTTAAATTCGTAATCATAATAATTCAGGCTAAGCGCACCTTCTGCATGCAGGCGTTTTGAGAAGTCCGCCACATACCGCGCAAATAAAAAATGCTGGTTGGTGTTGATCTTATCCAAAGTCTGCGCGGTATCCCTCACGCCAAGGTCGTTCCCATAATTATTAATATCCGCATTGGTTTGCTGCCATTCTATGCCGAAATCGGTTTTCCATTTATAGTTTACCCGGTTGTTGCCGGTGTATTCAAAATAAGTGCGGAAACCATAAGTGCTTTCGTACCGCTGCTCATAATCGGTGATAAAAGGGTTTGCAAAATCGACATAAGTGCCAAAAACCGATAGTACGTTTCGCCAATGGTCATCTAAATGATATTCATTCACCGCACCGCCAAACAACATTTTTTGATAAATCCCGGCGTTTTGCTCGACCGAACCGGGGATGGTTTTTGTCGCGGGCCTGGCTGCGGAGGGATCAGCTTCATATTGGGCCAGCGTTAACCCGCCGGGCGTTTGATAGTCCAGACTGGAGTAGAAACCCAACAGGCGAAACTGGTCGTTTTTGTTATAGTTCCAGCTGTTTACCATTTGCAGGTAGTTGCGGTGCATGGCGCTGTGCTGCCGGTAGCCGTCGTAATTTTCATAAGCCTGGTTAAGGTTGAGTTGGTAATTGCCGGAGCGCTGCTGCAAGGCGGCGTTTTCATGAACCAATCCGTATGAGCCCCCATTCAGCCCGGCCGAAAGAAAGCTGCTGTCGGCATGATGATCTACAGGGCTCAGTAATACCACGCCGCCGGTATTAGCGCCAAAAAGGCTGCCGTCGGGGCCTTTCAGCACCTCGATATTATGGATGCTGTTAAAGTCGATTGCGTTTAGGTAAGTATTTCCGCCGGCATCGGTTAGGGGAATATCGTCAAAATAGATTTTAACATCCCTTACGCCAAAGGGCGACCGCAGCAGGCTGCCGCGAATAGACAAACGGTAGCTCCCAGGCGAACGTTCCTCGGCCCTGACGCCAGGCTGACTGTTCAAAACCGGCACAAATGAGTTTTGCGGCTGCGCGTCCAGCTGCTGCTGGTTGATGACGTTGACGGATGCAGGCACATTCAATACCGGCTGTTCCGAAAGGTAAGCTTTTACCGTTACCGGCTGAATCTTAATCGTATCCTTCGGGGCGGCCGGCCGGCTTTGCGCGTTAACGCCCGCAATAACCGCAAAAAGAAGAAACAAGCTTGCGTAAATTTTTATCATAGGCATTAACCAGGATAACAAAAGTAACTTTTTTGGATATATAAAACCATTTGGAAAGAACATTTTAATGATAACCTAATGGCTGCTTTCCCATAAAAAATTTACACCTATCATAGCCTAAAAAAGCCTATTTTTGGTACCTTGACGTATATTCCGCTGACCATTTGATGCGACCAATCAGTTTTAAACTATTCTTACTGATAGCTTTTTGCATTTCGCTTAGTTTTGGGCTTCATGCACAAACATGCAATGGCAGCCTGGGCGACCCGGTTATTGACGAGGACTTTGGTTCGGGAACCAACCCCGGCCCCCCATTATCGGGATCAACTACCAACATGACCTATGCAAATGCAGGCTGCCCTAACGACGGCTCGTATACCATCGCCAACAGTTCGGGCGACTGCTTTACCGAAGCGTGGCATGTTTTAACCCAGGATCATACCGGCAACCCAAACGGCTACATGATGATCGTTAATGCATCCTATCAGCCCAGCATCTTTTTTACGCAGCAAACGCTTGCCGGCCAGTTATGCCCCAATACAACCTATGAATTTGCTGCCTGGATATTAAACCTTGATGTGGGTTCGAAATGCGGGGGCGCGCCGATTCTGCCCAATATTACTTTCTCTATCGAAACCACTGACGGCACGGTATTACAAACCTATAATACCGGCGATGTAGCGATTACGGACGATCCGAAGTGGAAACAATACCATACATTTTTTATCACGCCGGCCAATTCTACCCAGGCAATAGTTGTTAAAATGACCAACAATGCGGCCGGCGGCTGCGGTAATGATTTTGCTTTGGACGATATCACTTTCAGGGCCTGCGGCCCGGTCATTCAGGCCGGTTTCGGTTCAACAACCGGATCCACAAAGGCGGCCCTGTGCCAGGGTGGCAGCGCGGTTTACACCATAACCGCCAGTGTTAACGGCGACAATAACCCCGTTTACCAATGGCAGTCGAACCTCAGTGGCGGCGCGTGGACGGATATGGCAGGCAGTACCGAAAACTCAATTACCGTTCCGTTTAACAATGCGGTTCCCGGGGTTTACCAATACCGGCTGGGGATAGCCAACGGTTCGGCTATTACATCGGCGCAATGCCGGGTGTACTCGCAGCCCTTAACCGTAACAGTGAACCCGCTGCCCGTTGTGCCCCCGATTGCCGACCAAAAATTGTGCGAAGGCAGCCAGCTAATGCTGACCGCATCCGGCGGCGCCACTTATACCTGGACGGGCCCGGGCCTGGCGCCGACCTCGCAAAATCCGCTGGTGATCAACAACGTTACCCCGGCAAATGCAGGCACCTATACCGTTGTGGCCGTGTCAGACAGCGGCTGCACTGCGGCGCCTGTGCAGGCAAACGTCATGGTGGTGCCCAAGATTGTGCCCGGCATAAGCGGAAATGTGGGCCTTTGCGCCGGCGAAAGCACACAACTGAATGCCACGGGTGGTCTGTATTACCGCTGGACCCCCTCCACCGGGCTTGACAACGATACGATTGCCAACCCCACGGCAACGCCGCTGCAAACTACCACTTACACGGCGCATATCAGCAACGGCGGCTGCCTCGATAGCAGCAAGTCGGTTACGGTAACCGTAAATCAGAACCCCGTTGCTGATGCCGGCAGTGAAATTTTATTGTTTGAAGGGCAATCAGCTAAGTTAAACGGCAGCATAAAAGGGGATAATATTACCAGTTATTACTGGACGCCCGCCACGTACTTAAGCGACCCCACCTCGCTTACGCCTATTGCCACGCCGACGGATAATATTAGCTATACCTTGAACGTGGTTTCGCAAACCTGCGGCACGGCAAGCAGCACTGTTTTTGTAAGGGTTTTTAAAAAGATCACCATCCCCAATGCATTTTCGCCCAACGGCGATGGGATAAACGATCGCTGGGACATCGAAGCCCTTATTACCTATCCCGAAAGTATTACCCAGGTGTTCGACCGTTACGGACAGCGGGTTTTTCAAAGCACCGGCTACGCCGCGCCCTGGGATGGTACCAGCAATGGCAAACCGCTGCCCGCCGGAACGTATTACTATATCATCGACCTGAAAGACGGGCAGCCAAAGCTGAGCGGCTGGGTGCTGATGCTGAAATAGGTTTGTTACGTTGAAGGGACTAAGTCGAAGGTTTTGGGTCAATTTTGGAGTTTATGAAAAGCCCGGCTTTGGACTCTCGACTTCAGACTTTTGACTTAAAACAAGGGCATTCCCGCCGCTGATAGAAGCGGCGGTCACGCTTTCCGCTCATACTGCGCAAAGGCCTTATTCACAGGCCGGTATCCGCTTCAATCGTTAATGCGGCGCGCCGTAAAATTCTTAGCTTTTCCCTTAAATAACAAAGCCCGGCGCGTGGCCAGGCATTGTTATTCTATCTTGTTTTTCGTGTCCCCTGTTTACGGGCTACCTATCTGCGGGCCACAAGCCGGGAGGCTTGCGGCAGCGAAATTTGCTTGCGGTAGCAGGTAGGAGACGCAAAATATTGCGTCTCCTACACTGAAAAAATTGTATTATAGGCGTTCATCCGGTGAACAAAAATGAACGCTTTTTGGCTGCCGCACGATTTTTTTCGATGCCGTTTGTGCCCTTTTCGCGAGCGTTTTGATGAGTATTTGAGGGTGTTTCGTAAGCGTTTTGAGGGGCGTTTGAATTGACACGAACCTGCCTGCCGGCAGGCAGGTTTCACGAATTGTGTCGAATTGGCCGAATTTTGATGGGCGATCAAGATCGGGCATGGGTGAGGATATTGTTTGATTTGCCGAGCGCGCTGCGTTAGCGACAGTAATGGATACCGGCCGTTTCGACGGGCTCAGCGCAGGCCGCGCCTAAGGCCTTGAAGGCGTATGAATGAATGGCGCGACCGCGCTTCTATCAGCGCGGGAACGCCCTGTTTGATGTGCACATCCGCACATTTGCATATGCGAGATTAACTATTAGTAGTGTTCATTTGGCGTTCATGGAGGAGTGTTCATTTTGCAAAAAAGCATTTTTTGGTCCAAATTTAAAAATTCATAAAATGCTCGTTGTCAATAAATAAAACAAATTTAGGGGTGTTCATAAGTGTTCATAATGTTCATTTTTCGATTCGCGTGAACAAGTGAACACTGTCTTTTTTTGGCACATAATTGCTTAGAAAGAAATATGGGCCAATAATGCCGGCCGATTAAATAATAATCCTATCCCTGTAATTTTTGTATATTAGCTACCGTAAAGTACATAGCCCCGCAAGTTTTTATAGTATTCACTGGTTTTTTCAAGGCAGTTTAAAACTAATGCGGTCAATTATACGTGTTTTATTGCTACTCCCCGTTTTTATTGCATCGGTTAGTTTGTGCTACGGGCAAGCTCCAAAATGCAACGGCGCACTTGGCGACCCGGTGATCAGCGAGGATTTTGGCTCAGGCGCTAACCCGGGGCCGCCCTTATCGGGCTCGGTAACCAATATGAGTTACACAACCTCCGGCTGCCCTAACGACAATTACTACACTATTGCCAATAGTATAGGTGATTGCTTTGGCGATACCTGGCAGTTTTTTTACCACGACCATACCGGGAACCTGAACGGGTATATGATGATTGTTAATGCGTCGTATCAGCCGAGCGTTTTTTTCACCAAGCAAACGCTTGCCGGCCAGTTGTGCCCCAATACTACTTATGAATTTGCCGCCTGGATAATGAACCTTGATATTCCGTCGGCATGCGGCGGGACCCCGATATTGCCCAATATCACCTTCACAATTTCAACTGCGAGCGGCACCGTATTACAAACCTATAACACTGGCGATATACCAACTACAAGTTCGGTTAACTGGGTTCAATACCGTACATTCTTTTCCACGCCGGCAAATTCTTCGGAAGCGATAGTGGTTACGATGACCAATAATGCGCCGGGCGGATGCGGAAACGATTTAGCTTTAGATGACATTACTTTCAGGGCATGCGGGCCGGTGGTAGAAGATGGTTTTTCAACTGTGGGCGGCTCAAAAAACCAAAGCATGTGCCAGGGCGGCAGTGCAACTTATACCCTGAAGGCGCAAGTGATTAGCGAGGGCGCTCCCTCGCTGCAATGGCAGGCGCGCCGGGGCGCCAACCCCTGGACGGACATCCCCGGCGCTACGGCCGATTCGCTGATGGCGCCATTTATTAACGCCGGCCCGGATGTTTACCAATACCGCCTGGGCGTTTCCAACGGATCGGTAATAACTGACGCAGCCTGCCGTGTTTATTCGCAGCCGCTATCCGTGTATGTAAACCCATTGCCGGTGATTCCGCCTTTCCCTGATCAAAAAGTGTGTGAGGGTGACCAACTGGTGTTAAGCGCGCCTGGCGGAGCCAACTATACCTGGACAGGCCCGGGCCTGGCGCCGACTTCACAAAACCCACTGGTGATCAATAATGTTACCCCGGCAAATGCAGGTACTTATACGGTGGTTGCTGTGTCGGATAGTGGCTGTACTGTGGCGTCTGTCCAGGCAAATGTTACTGTTGTGCCGAGGGTTGTGCCCGGTATAAGCGGTAATGTGACCCTATGCGCCGGCGAAAGCGCGCAACTGGCAGCTACAGGCGGTTTGTTTTACAAATGGACACCCTTAACCGGGCTGGATAATGATACCCTGGCTAACCCGATGGCGACACCGCTGCAAACCACCACTTATACGGCCCATATCAGCAATGGCGGCTGTGTGGATAGCAGCAAATCGGTCACCGTGACAGTGAATCAAAACCCGGTGGCCAATGCCGGTGAGAATATCGTACTGTACGAGGGGCAGTCGGCAAAATTGAACGGCACTATTGCCGGGGATAATATCACGGGTTATTACTGGACGCCTGCTACTTTTTTGGCTAACCCAAATTCGCTTACGCCGATCACCACGCCTACCGATAATATCACCTATACATTGACCGGCGTGTCAGCCACCTGCGGCACGTCTGCCAGCAGCGTTTATGTGCGGGTATACAAAAAGGTAACCATACCCAATGCTTTTTCGCCAAACGGCGACGGTATAAATGACGATTGGGATATCAAGGCGCTAAACACTTACCCGGAAAGTATTACCCAGGTATTCGACCGTTATGGACGGCAGGTTTTTCAAAGCACGGGCTATGCCAGGCCATGGGATGGCACTAATAACGGGCAAGCGCTGCCGGCCGGAACGTATTATTATATAATCGACCTGAAAGACAGGCAGCCGAAGCTGAGCGGGTGGGTGCTGGTGGTGAGATAAAAACGGCGATGCACCTGGATTGCATCGCCGTTTTTCCTTCATGGAAGCTGACCGTTTTTATTTCTTCTCCGGCAGCAAAATAAATTTGATCAGGTTGGCGCCACTTAAATATTTGTTAGCTGCATCTTTGGTGCTTTGAGCGGTAACCTTATCCAAATCGCCGACATGACGCAGGATAGCATCGGGGTCTTCACCGTTTTGCGATGTCGAACCGAGATAGCCTGCCCAGAAAATGTTTTGCTTTAATTGCACCTGGGTCGAGCGCGCTTCGGTAACAGTAAATTTTTCAATGTCCTGGGCGGTGGCGCCATTTTGTTTGATCTTATTGATCTCATCCATGGTGTTGGCAATCAGGGTATCCACATTTGCCGGCGCACACTCAAAGTAAATCGACATGCTATAACGGCCGTCAGGTATTTTCTTGTAGTCAGCCTTAACACCAGGCGAATAAACCTTGCCGTCCTTTTCGCGCAGCCGCTCGTTCAGCTTGATCTGCAATATCGATTCCAGTGCATCCATTTGCACGTTGTTGGCTTCGTTATATTCGAAGGGCCCGCTAAACACCAGTTCCACAGTGCTTTTGTCGCCGATGCCCTTGTACACTGTTTTAGTAATCTGCCCCGCGGGAGGGTTGATGCCTAAATCCTTATAAGCAGCTTTGCTGTTGGTTGACGGCAAGCTGCCCAAATAGGCCTCGAGGTATGGCGTTAAGGTTTTTACATCACAATTGCCCACAATGTTAAATACAAAACCGCTCGCGTCAGCAAATCGATCCTGGTAAAAAGCGTAGGCTTTATCCAGGCTGGCTGCAGCCAGCTGTTGCTGTGTTACCACCATGCCCCTTAAGTTATGATTACTCAGCGTAGCCGATACAGTGTCGCTGAAAACGCTGGTAGGATCGAGGCCCCGGGTTGCCAACACCGATTTGGTTTGATTAACGACAGACTGCCAGATATCCGGGTCTTTCCGCGGTTTGGTGAAGTACAGGTAAACCAACTGCATGGCCGTTTCAAAATCGCGGGGAGTAGTGTTGCCCGATATACCTTCAGCCACGTCGCTGATATATGGCGATACCTTCACTTCTCTTCCGGCCAGTTTTTTATCCAGTTCAAGCTGCGAAAACCCGCTTATGCCGCTTGCTCCGATTACCTCGGAAGCCATATCAGCCGAAGTAAAATCCTGGTCGCCGGCCAGCGAAGTGCCTCCAAAGCTGTAGCCATTGATGAGTATCTGATCGTTTTTAAAATTAGTGGGTTTTACAACCACCTTTACGCCGTTACTAAGTGTAAGCGTACTTATTCCGATGAGGCTGTCTGTCTCCGTGCTTACCACTTTGCCCGGCGGCGGCAAATGGTCAAGCAAAGGCTTGTCCGTAGTGTAGTCGATATAGGGCTTTAAACTTTTGCCCGCATCGCTTATCCAGGTCAGCAGCGTTTGCTCGTTGGGCAAATTATCCTTGTCTTTATCAGGCCCTTCAACCAATACTACCCGGTTTTGGTCGCTTACAAACTTTCCCGCCATCGCATTCAGTTCGGCCAGCGTGATCTTCCCGATATTACTAACATAAAAATTATAGGCAAAGGATATACCCGGACTTTTTTCTCCGGTTAAAAAAGTGCGCTGGTACTCTTCCACAAAATACGACGACTTGGTTTTATCCCGTTCCTTGTAAGCGTTCTCTACGCCAAGTATGGCATTTTGCTTGGCCCGCTCCAGCTCAGTTAAGGTAAAACCAAACTGACGCACGCGCTCCGTCTCAGCAACGGCAGCTTTTACCGCGGTTTCCAGCTCGCCGGGTTTGGCGACCGCAATGGTTGTAAATGCATCCTGCCGACCGGTAAAGCTTCCGTATGTCGACTGGCTATACAAGAAAGGCGGATTCGGCTTTTGCATCAGTTCATTCAGGCGATCGCCCAGCATCTGGTTAAAAAGCTGCACCCTGATGCCCTGCATATAATCCGCTGTTGTTTTTACGATAGTTTCGGGGTGTTTTACAATAATTTCGGCCAGCGTATAGGGGAATTCCTTGTCAGTAGCAATTTTAACAGCGGTTCCGGGTGTTGGTGGAACAGTATAATAGGTTCGCGGTTTTTCATTGGGCGGATTAGTCAGCGACCCGAAATCATACTTAATGGCGCTTAAAACTGCCGATGGGTCAAAATCACCTACGGCAATCACAGCCTCAAGGTCCGGCCGGTACCAGTCATGGTAAAATGCTTTGATTGTTTCGGGCTGAAAATTCTTTATGATGTCTTCTTTCCCTATTGGCAGCCGGTCTGCATACCGCGAATTGTTCAGTAAAACCGGCCAGGTTTGGTAGCGCAGCCGTTCTTCGGCGTTTTTGCCGCGGGCCAGCGCTTCGCCAAGTACCACGCCGCGCTCAGCATCAATTTCTTTCGGGTCGAAGGTTTGGTAAGCTGCCCAGTTAGCCAATATATTCAGTCCGTTTGCAAAAACTTTGTCGCTGTCGGTTGGCAAAGGCAATTGGTAAACCGTTTCGTCGAATGAAGTGTAGGCATTCAGGTCGGCGCCAAATTTAATGCCCGATTTTTGCAGGTAGTTTACCAGCTCGTTTTTCGGGTAATCGCGTGTGCCGTTAAAGGCCATGTGCTCGGTAAAGTGCGCCAGGCCCTGCTGGTTATCATCCTCAAGCACCGAGCCGGCCTTCACCACCAGGTACAATACCGCCCTGTTTTTGGGCTCTGTGTTTTTACGGATATAATAGGTTAAGCCATTGGGCAATTTGCCGGTAAGCACATCAGGGTCATTGGGTAAAGTTGCAGGTTCTGCTTTTTGGGCTGCGCCGGCCGGTTTTGCCTTTTGGCCGGCGGCCGGTTTCTTTTTAACCTGCTGGGCATATAAGCTGCCTGATATGATGAGTGATGTTAAGGTTGCGAGGAATAGCTTGCGCGTCAAATTCATTTTCAATCGTTTAAAAAAAGTGTGCTAAGATGCGAAACGAAAACGGGAGGCGCAAATAATGGGCGACCATTTGTTTTGGGCTTTATGTTAAATAATGTTAAAGGCGGCCGATGTTGGCCTCGATTTCGGTGATTTAGCCGATTGTTGAAGGAATGAGGAAAATGTTTGAAAAACCCCGGTAGAGACGTGATGCATCGCGTCTTTACACCCAATCGGCAAACAAATCAACGAATAAAATCTGCCACTCACTTTCACATTATTATGATGTTTTTAACCACAATTTTCCTAACTTTGCACCTCTAAAATTTTTGGTGAAACAGGCAGCATGTATAAGGAATATAAAGCTTTAAATTTATCGGAGACGGGTACGGAAATACTGGCGTTTTGGAAGAAGCACAACATCTTCGAAAAAAGCATCAGCAGCCGCCCGGCAAATAACCCTTACACCTTTTATGAGGGCCCGCCGAGCGCTAACGGCATGCCCGGGATTCACCACGTAATGGCGCGCGCCATAAAAGATATTTTTTGCCGCTACAAAACGCTTAAAGGTTACCAGGTAAAACGCAAAGGCGGCTGGGATACCCATGGCCTGCCCATTGAACTTGCCGTTGAAAAAGCTTTAGGTATCACCAAAGATGATATCGGTAAAAAGATATCTGTTGAAGATTACAATAATGCCTGCCGCAAGGAGGTGATGCGCTATACCGATATCTGGAACGACCTTACCGAAAAAATGGGTTATTGGGTTGACCTTGAAGACCCTTACATCACCTATAAAAACGAATACATTGAGACGCTTTGGTGGATATTGAAGCAACTGCATGAGAAAGACCTGCTTTACAAGGGTTATACCGTTCAGCCTTATTCGCCAAAATCGGGTACCGGTTTAAGCTCGCATGAACTGAACCAGCCTGGCACTTATAAAAATGTAAAGGATACTTCGGTAACCGCGCAATTCAGGGTAAAACGGGATAAAGATTCCGAATTTCTGTTCGAGGGCGTTGATACCGATCTGTACATTTTAGCCTGGACGACCACGCCATGGACCTTACCGGCCAATTGCGCGTTAGCGGTAGGGCCGAATATCAGATATGTTAAACTAAAAACCTTTAATCAGTATACCGGAATCCCGGTGACGGTGATCTTAGCCGATGCTTTGGTTGGTAAAGTAGCCGGCCCAAATGTCGTTCCGACCTTAGATGGCCTGCGCTATGATCCTAAAAACAAAGCCCAGCCCTATGCCTATGATCGGACGGGACTTGCAACAGGTTATATTTCAGGGTCGGAATTAGTTGACCTGCACTATGAGCAATTAATGCCCTATGTGACCAATGCCGACCTGGAAGCAAATGCATTTAGGGTGATCGCCGCCGATTTTGTGACCACCGAGGATGGTACCGGCATTGTCCACACCGCCTCGGTTTTTGGCGCGGACGACTTCAGGGCATGTAAGGAAAATGGCGTGCCATCAGTGATGGTGAAGGATGAGGCGGGTAAAGAAGTACCCCTGGTGAATAAACAGGGCCGTTTTGTCGATGAGGTAACCGATTTTGCAGGTCGCTACGTGAAAGAAGAATATTACAGCCAGGAAGAGCGAGAAGAGCCGGGTTTTAAGCCCACGGACGTACTGATCTCCATCAAACTAAAAGAAGAAAATAAAGCGTTCGACGTAAAAAAATACGAGCACAGCTACCCGCACTCGTGGCGTTCGGACGAACCGATATTATACTACCCGCTCGACAGCTGGTTTATCCGCACCACCGCCGTAAAGGATAAAATGGTGGCGCTGAACAAAACCATCAACTGGAAACCTGAATCGACCGGAACAGGCCGTTTTGGCAACTGGCTGGAAAACCTGGTGGACTGGAATCTTTCGCGTTCCCGCTTTTGGGGCACACCGCTGCCGATATGGCGCGAGGAGAATGGCCCGGGGGAAAAATGCATTGGCTCTATTGCCGAACTGGAGGCGGAGATTGACAAAGCTATAAAAGCCGGCGCTATGCCGGAAGGGTACGAGATCGTCGATTTGCACCGGCCGTATGTTGATGATGTGATCTTGATATCATCAACAGGCAAGCCGATGTTCCGCGAGCCCGACCTGATTGACGTTTGGTTTGACAGCGGCGCCATGCCGTACGCGCAGTGGCATTTTCCTTTTGAAAATAAGGAACAATTTGAAAATTCATACCCGGCTGATTTTATCGCCGAAGGGGTTGACCAAACCCGTGGCTGGTTCTTCACGCTGCATGCCATCGCCGTTATGTTGAGCGAGGCCAGCGACGAGGTAAAAGCCGTAAATGCCAAAGTGGGCAATAAGGGGGTCGCATTTAAAAATGTGGTTTCGAACGGTTTGGTGCTGGATAAAAACGGCAACAAAATGTCCAAGCGATTGGGGAATGCGGTTGATCCGTTCTCTACCATCAAACAATACGGCCCGGATGCCGCCCGCTGGTATATGATCAGTAATGCATCGCCCTGGGATAACCTTAAGTTTAATATGGAAGGGCTTGATGAAGTGCGCCGCAAATTCTTCGGCACACTTTATAACACCTACGCATTCTTCGCGCTGTATGCCAATATTGATAAATTTAAGTACAATGAAGCCGAAATCGCCATAAAAGACCGGCCAGAGATCGATCAGTGGATCATCTCGCTGCTGAATACTTTGAGCAAGGATGTCGATGGGTTTTATGCTGATTATGAGCCCACCAAAGCATCCCGCGCGATACAGGAATTTGTGGACGAACACCTGAGCAACTGGTATGTGCGCCTGAGCCGCCGCCGCTTCTGGAAATCGGAGGATTCGTATGATAAGCTATCAGCCTACCAAACACTTTATACCTGTTTGGTAACCATAGCCAAGCTGATGTCCCCTGTGGCGCCGTTCTTTGCCGACAGGTTGTATACCGATCTTAACAAGAATACCCGGAAAGAGGGATTTGAATCAGTTCACCTGGCCTATTTCCCGGAATATGATAAGTCCGTCGTAAACAAAGCATTGGAGGAGCGCATGCAGATGGCACAGGACATTTCTTCGCTGGTATTATCGCTGCGCAAAAAGGTGGGCATAAACGTCCGCCAG
>Ga0206872_10221_pt1 | contig 15877 bp, 8 predicted proteins | sample Alteio_BWOrgCont_34_FD_152906 | JGI IMG/M metagenome (GOLD analysis project Ga0206872, IMG submission 152906) | Enriched cells from forest soil in Barre Woods Harvard Forest LTER site, Petersham, Massachusetts, United States -... | ecosystem: Environmental > Terrestrial > Soil > Temperate forest >... | reverse complement strand
CATTAGTTGGCGTTGCGGTGAATGTTACCGGCGTACCGGCGCAAACATTGTTTGCCGAGATATCTATGCTTACCGCCGGCACAACCTGCGCGTTTACAATCATGGTCAAACTGTTACTGGTTGCATCGGGTATTGTTAAACAAGCGGCGTTGCTGGTAAGCCGGCAACTGATTACGTCGCCATTTGAAAGCGTACTGCTGGCGAAAGTTGGACTGTTTATCCCGGTGTTATTGCCATTAAGCAACCATTGATAAGCCGGGGCGCCGCCGCCATTGGTTGGCGTTGCCGTGAATGTAACATTGGCGCCGGGGCAAATATTATTTTGCGATGCGGCTATGCTGATTGCCGGGCTCACCAAAGGACTAACGCTCATGTTTATGCTGTTGCTTGTTGCGCTGGCCGGAGCGGCACAAGCGGCATTGCCGGTCATCACACAGGTCACTATATCCCCATCGGCAAAGTTGCTGCCGCTGAACGTCGTGCTGTTTGTTCCCGCATTATTGCCATTTACAAGCCACTGATAAACCGGCGTATTGCCGCCGTTAACCGGCGTAGCTGTAAATGTTATCAAAGTACCGGCGCAAATGTTATTTTGTGATGCCGCAATACTAACCGACGGGCTTACAACGGCAGCAACATTCATGGTGATGCTGTTGCTGGTTGCCGTAGCGGGCGTAGCGCAGGCAGCACTGCCTGTCATCACACAGCTCACTATATCGCCGTTGGCCAGCGTGCTGCTGCTGAATGTTGCGCTGTTTGCTCCCGCATTACTGCCATTCAGCAGCCATTGGTAAACCGGCGAACTGCCGCCGTTAGTTGGCGTTGCCGTGAAAGTTACCGGTAAACCGGCGCAAATGTTATTTACCGAAGCCGCAATCACTAATAAAGGCGCTACCACCGGGTTAGCAGTTGCCGTTACTGACACGGTTTGGCCCGACGCGCCCGGCGATGAAAGCAGCACCGTGGCCGTTGTGGCGCCATTTGGCAAGGAAGCCGCCGACCGCACATAAACCACGGTATTGCTTACAGCGCCCGAGGCTTGGGGGATGGTAACACTGCCTCCATACCCGCTGCCCGCCGCCAGCGATACCTCAAAACCCGTTGGAGCAGTAGCGGTAATACCACCCGTTAAACCAACGCCCGAAACTGTAAATTGCTGGATATTGGGGCTTGCGGACGCTGAACCTGCACATGCGGAAATTGTGCCTGTTGCCGCTGTTGATGCTATGGTGGGCGATGGTGGCGGACTTGGGTTCACGGTGATGGTGAAGGTGGCTGGGGTACATCCATCGCCCAAGGTCGCAAAGCCATTAATATAAGAAGGCCCGCTTCCTACCGGGATCGTGGCGACAACAAGGTTAGTTTTGGTATCGATAACTGAAATAGTATTTGAGCCGGAGTTTGCAACATACACTTTGCTATCATCCGCATTTATAAAAACCCCTTCAGGTAATTTGCCAACGTTTATCGTATTAGTGATTTGGTACTTATTAAAATCAAATTCATATACTGTGTTAGTGTTAGTATTGCTGATATAAGTTTGTGTTGGGTCCGCTCCAACCGCTATTGCGTATGGGCTGCTTGTTCCCGATATGGCAAATGCCAGATTGTAAACCGGCGCTTTTCCTATGGAATTGTCTACATAAGAGACACCATACATTGAATTGGCGTCCTTACTGAGTGTTATAAAATTCCAGGTTGTGGCATCGCCGCCGGCGTTTATTAATTTATTAGAAGGTAATTGGTAGACAAATTCTTCCTCATAACTGCTAACATATAACGTTGTTCCGTTGGGACTAATGCAAATGCACAGCGGAGCGTTTGACAATGGTAGTTGTCCAACAACCTGATTTGTACTGGTGCTGATTATGGATATGCTGTTCGATTTAAAATTGGACACATATATCAAAGTTCCATCAGGACTTACCTTTACGCAATTCGGCGAATTTAACCCTGAAACTGTAGCAACAACACTATTTGTAGCACAATCAATTACTGATATGGAATTCGAGCCGAAGTTTGCGACGTACAGGTTACTGCCATTAGGAGCAACGCATAGGTTAACCGGGTCGGTCCCAACCGGAATTGTTTTGCTAACTGTATTTGAATTAGCATCAATTGCGGAAATCGTATTATCGGTTGAGTTAGCCACATATATATAAGACACGTTAAGTGGTGTTGCCTTGATCGTAGCAACAACAGGCGCTGTACCGTTATTTACAGCTTTAAACGATCCTATATTTCCGCTTCCGGAAGAGGCCAAACCGATCGACGGAGTATCATTCGTCCAGTTGTAAGTACAGCCGGACCCGCCAAAATTTACTGCGGTGGTCGCTTGCCCGTTATCTACAATTTGGTTGGGAATATCGTTTGTTGGATTAACTGTTATGGTGAAAGTGACCGGCGCTCCGCTGCAGCCGGTTCCATCGGAAACAAAACCGCCCGAAGAATCAGGGTACATCCCGACAGATATGGTATTGATAACCTTATTTGTCCCGGCGTCGATAATCGATACGCTGTTATCATTTTTATTTACCACGTAAAGTTTCGTGCCATCCGTGCTAAAACTGGTACCGGACGGACCTTGTCCGACAGAAATTGTGGCTATGACCTGATTAGTCGAGCAATTTATTACGGATATTGTGTTGGAATTGGAATTCGCAACGTAAGCCATTGTGCCGTTGGGGCTTATTGATATTGCAGAAGGACTTTGCCCCACGGGAATAGTGGCAACAACTTTATTGGTTGCAACGCTTATAACGGATACAGTATTCGAGCCCTGATTAGTCACATAAACACACCCGGTATTTGGATTTGTTGCTGCTGCCCATGGAAGCTGACCCACCGGTATTTGATTAACGACTGTATTATTTGTAGTATTTACTACTGTTACAAGGCCACTATAAACGCTGGTTAAATACAGAAACTGTCCATCGGGGCTTAAAGCGATGCCTGCCACCGAAATCCCTAAATCCATTTCTGAAATCTCGCCCATCGTTTTCGCATCAAAAACGACCACGGTTTGTTGGTTGCCTGATATGCTGGCAACATATAATTTATTGCCGTCCGGGCTAAGTGCCATCCCGTAAGAAGGCTCATCTAAGTCGTCAGAAGTATTAACAACGGTATTGGTAACCGTATTGATAACCGAAATCTCGCTAACAAAACCTAACCCGGTGTTTTCTACATACAACAAATTGTATTTTGGATTTACTAGCATGGTAGATGGGCCATTCCCTACCTGGATGGTACCAATAATCTTGTTGGTAACGGAGTTGATTACCGAAATGGTGCTCGACATCGTGTCGCTGGCGATATAAATATAACTATTAGACACTGGCGTAACCGTAATGGTGGCTGTAACTTGGCTGCTTCCGGAATTAACCGCCATAAATGAACCAATAGGACCCGTGCCGCTTGCCGCCAACCCAATCCCCGGTGTATCATTCGTCCAGTTAAATGTATTGCCGGTACCAGTAAAACTAATAGCAGTTGTAGCTGCGCCATTATTAACAGTTTGGTTAGCAACCGCGTTTACCGTCGGCAGCGCATGTACCGTGCCTGTTACTGCTACGGTTTGATTACTTGCCCCGGCAGATGTTAGCGTTACATTACCCGATATACTACCTGTTGCTGCGGCGGCGGCCGACCGTACGTAAACAACGGTACTGCTCACATTACCAGAAGTTTGGGGGATGGTAACACTACTTCCATACCCGCTGCCCGCCGCCAGCGATAGCTCAAAACCTGCCGGGGCCGTTGCTTTAATACTCCCCGTTAAATTACTGCCCGAAACCGTAAACTGCTGAATTTGCGGGCTTGCGGATGCTGTCCCGACGCAGGCAGAAATTGTGCCTGTGGCTGAACCTGCTGTAATGGCTGGCGCCGATGCAGCCGCCGGGTTTACGGTAATGGTAAATTTAACCAGTTCGGTACAATCCGCACCAGCTGTAAAGAAACTGCCAAATGAATACGGACTGGAACCAACCGGAATAGTGGCTATTATAATATTTGTTGACGCATCGACTACCGATATTGTGTTGGAACCACTATTTGCAACATATATTTGGGTGCCGTCAGGGCGTACGGATACCCCCCAGGGACTTGCGCCAACAGGAATGGTTTTTATCACCTTGTTAGTTGCCGTACTAATTACCGAAATACTGTTTGAACCTTCGTTTGCTATATACACAACGCTGCCGTCGGGACTCATTGATCCGCCGCCCGGGTTTGCGCCCACAGCAATAATACCTGTCACCGTATTTGTTGCAGTGCTGATCACATAAACATCGTTTGAAGCATAATTTGCTTCATACACTTTACTGCCATCGGGGGTAATTAATATAGCCTGGGGCGCCGAACCTACCGGGATAGTAGCTACAACTGCCTGGGTTGAAGTATTGATTACCGCTACGCTATTAGCGTTATTTACATAAATAAGGCTTCCATCCGGGCTTACCGCCGAGGCATTGGGGTTTGTGCCCGCCGGGATTGCAGCCACTATGGTATTTGTTGTGGTATTTATCACCTCCACATCATTGTTGCCGCCGTCGGACACATAAGCCCGGCTGCCATCCGGGCTCACAGTTACCGACCACGGACTCGGGCCTACCGGAATTGTGGTTGTTACTGTATTGGTTAATGTATTAATTACCGAAACCGAGTTCGACGAGTTGTTTACCACATAAACTTCGTTGTAATTTGGATCTACGCAAACGCCGTTGGGGTTTGAGCCCACCCCGATAATAGCTACCACAGCACTGGTGGCGATATTGATTACCGAAACGTTATTTGAACCGGAGTTTACTACATAAGCAAACCCTCCTGTGCCTGCCGGCGTACCGGTAATAGTAGCGGTAACGGGGCTGCTGCCCGTATTTAAAGCAGTAAATGAAGGGATATTGCCCGTTCCGGTTGCAGCCAGGCCAATGCTGGTATTATTATTTGCCCAGTTATAAACACAGGGGCCGGCAGGAAAGTTTATCGGCGCTGTATTTGCTCCGTTTGAGACTGTCTGCTGGGCCTGCGCTTTCTGGAAAAGAAAGAAAAAAAATAGTATTGAAGATAAAATGAGTAAATATTTTTTCATGTGACGAGGTCAACGAACAGCCATTTATCAGTAAATTAAGCAAATATTAATTAAAAAAATAAAATAAAGACGAAAACGTAAGCTAACTGCCCAAGTATTTCGGGCGGAACGGTTAGCGTTTGCCCTCCGCGTCGCGCTGCATACTTCGGCCAAATAGGTATTGATCGTTATTGAAAGATATCGTTTGCTATCGGAAGGCCATTCGAATAAAGCTCGCACATACTCCAGGCCCCTCTGTTTGCATGGATAACGCCCTGCTTACATCATTATTGCCCGCAAAAAAATATAGTTAAAAAACGTTGTTTTGGCACGTCGCACGGTATACTTTTGGCTTTGCATATCCCTATAAAAGCCATCAGCATGCAAGCAAAAAACCTACTCAAAACAGAAAACAAACCACTATATGTACTTGGTTTTCAGGATATCGACAGATCAAACCATATACTTGCCGGAGGCAAAGCCGCTAACCTTGGCGAACTATACCAAATCAAGGGAATACGAGTGCCCGATGGTTTTTGCGTTACCACCGAAGCGTACAAAAAAATAACCGGAAATAACCGGGAGCTTAACAACCTGCTGGACGAACTAACAGGTCTTAAAGCAGAAGAGCGCTCGACTATCAGCGGGATAAGCGCAAGAATCCGCACGGTTATCGAATGCGTACCCATCCCCAAAAATATAGCAGAAGAGATCGCTGGTTATCTCGAAAAGTTTGGCGAAAAAGATGCCTTTGCTGTACGATCCAGCGCTACGGCGGAAGATCTACCGGCGGCCTCCTTTGCAGGCCAGCAGGATACGTATTTGAATGTTATCGGAAAGGAGGCAATCCTGAAGCATATCAGCAAATGCTGGGCTTCGTTGTTTACCGATAGGGCCGTAATTTATCGCGTTCAAAACGGCTTCGACCACCGCAAGGTTCAACTTGCGGTTGTTGTTCAGCAAATGGTTTTCCCGCAGGCGGCAGGGATTTTGTTTACGGCCGATCCTGTCAGCGGTAACCGGAAAGTGGTATCCATCGACGCCGGCTTTGGGCTTGGCGAGGCAATGGTGTCGGGCCTGGTGAACGCCGATAACTATAAAGTGTGTAACGGCAAGATTACTGATAAAAAGATATCCGCCAAAAAACTGGCTGTTTATGGCTTAAAAGATGGCGGTACCAAAGAACAGGAAATTGAACCCGAACATCAAAACAAGCAAGCCCTGACGGACGAGCAGATTTTAGAGCTTGAGGGCATGGGCAGAAAAATTGAGGAACATTTCGGCAGCCCCCAGGATATTGAATGGTGTTTGGCTGACGAAGTATTTTATGTTGTCCAGAGCCGGCCAATCACTACTTTATACCCGGTTCCTGAAATAAACGACCATGAAAATCACGTTTATATATCTGTCGGCCACCAGCAAATGATGACCGACGCCATGAAACCATTGGGCTTATCTTTATGGCAGCTAACAGCTGCCCGCCCCATGTTTAAAGCCGGTGGACGGCTTTTTGTTGATGTGACACAGCAACTTGCTTCGCCCGCCGGCAGAAAAATGCTCATAGATGTGATGGGAGAACACGATCCGCTTATAAAAGGCGCATTGATAGCCATCACAGAGCGGGGAGACTTTATCAAGTCGTTACCTGATGATCGATCAGCATTGGGGCCCATTAAAAGCAGTGCGGGTAAATCGGTTGCGGATATCCTGGAAAAAATCGCTGATGATCCCCTGGTTGTTGCTGATCTTATCAAACATAGTGAAACATCGGTAGCAGCGTTAAAACAAAACATCCGGGCGAAATCGGGACCGGACCTGTTTGATTTTATCCTCGAAGACATGCAGCAATTCAGGAAGAGCCTGTTTGATTCACAAAATATGGGTGTTATCGTGGCGGCTATAGATGCCTCAACATGGCTCAATGAAAATATGAAGAATTGGCTTGGTGAAAAAAAAGCGGCGGATACGCTTTCACTGTCGGCCCCCAACAATATCACGTCGGAAATGGGCCGGGAGCTATTGGATGTAGGAGATGTGATCCGACCATATCCCGAAGTAATTGAGTATTTACAACAGGTAAAAGATGATAATTTTTTGGATGAACTGGTTAAGTTTGATGGCGGACAGCAAGCCCGCAGCGCTATCCGCAACTATCTGGACAAATATGGGATGCGTTGTGCGGGTGAAATTGATATTACGAGAGCCCGTTGGGTCGAGAAACCGGCTATACTCGTCCCCATGATCCTCGGCAACCTCAAAAACTTTGAGCCCGGCGCCGGCAAGCGGAAATTTGACCGGGGCTGCAGGAAGCTTTTAAAAAAGAACTGGAGTTATTGGACCGGTTAAAGCAATTACCGGGTGGTGAACAAAAAGCCGGCGAGACAAAACAAATGATCAGCCTGCTGCGGAATTTCATCGGTTATCGTGAATATCCAAAATATGGCATCGTTAATCGTTCCTTCGTCTATAAACAGGCTTTAATGAAAGAAGCAGGGCAACTGGTAGAAGCCGGTGTTATCCATGAAAAAGAAGATGTTTACTATCTCACTTTTGAAGAACTTCGCGAAGTGGCGCACACGAATCAACTGGATTACCAGCTCATCATCAAGCGAAAGGACGAACATAAATTATTTGAAAAGCTAAGCCCGCCCCGTGTGATCACATCCGATGGTGAAGTCATTGCAGGGAGGTACCATAAAGAAAATCTCCCGGCCGGGGCTATTGCAGGCCTGGCCGTTTCTTCCGGGGTTATTGAGGGACGGGCACGTGTCATCTTGAACATGGAAGATGCCGATCTGGGACATGGAGATATATTAATCACCGCATTTACCGACCCCAGCTGGACGCCATTATTTGTATCTATAAAAGGCCTGGTGACCGAAGTTGGCGGACTAATGACCCACGGCGCCGTTATCGCACGTGAATATGGCTTACCGGCTGTTGTCGGCGTGGAAAACGCCACCAGGCTAATCAAAGACGGGCAGCGCATCCTGGTGAATGGAACGGACGGATATGTAGAAATACTATAAATTGAGCTAATTTTTGCGGCCCGCTAAGACCAGCGAATCATAATACAGTGGTTTTGTTTACACCTGCCGAGTAAAGGTTAAATTACCTCATCGTTTTAAATTTATTACTTCCCACCACTAAACGGGGCTCGTCAGCGCGTAAAAATACGTATTCAAAATACCGTTGAAACACTTCTAAAATCCCGTACAAATACGCTAAGTTATTGCTTTATAGCAGCGTAGATTTATTTTATAATTCAGGTTTGGCAATATTGTTTAAGGTGCAGAAAAACCGGCGACCCTATGCCATACTTATGAAAAAACAATGAAAAAAATCCCGGGGTCCCGGAGAATACATAACAGTTAAGATAAATTAATATTTAACGTCTAATCTACATCATCATGAAAAAGAAAATCGTAACATCAGCTGAAAACCTGGCATTGCTCGACCTGATCATTGCCAAAAAAAGAGAAGGAAAAATCGACGAAGACTACATCATCAATGTCGGCAGGACCTTCATTATTATTATCGAAGGGATAGGCGAAGGAGGTTTCCACCACGTTCAGGACATTCCTGTGTTCAGTGCATTGGACAAAGTTTCGAATGCAGTTGCAAAGGTATTGAAAGAAGCGAGCGTAGAAGAGCTTGTTCAATTGCGTGAAGGCATTGAGGCAAGGTAAAAAACGCTCCCTTGCGGTGATAAACCGCGACGGGTTTTTACCCAAAGCACGGAAACATCCGGCTTACCGTTCAAAGAAGCGGCGCGGCCGCTTCTTTGAACGGTTTTGACGAAAATCAAAACACGTAATCGTTCAAATCGGAGAACAGGGTCACATGATACTATTTTTTATAAGCGCATTTTACATAGGCTGGCTTATTGTTACCTGCGCCAACCAACCCATTTTTAAATCGCACAAATGGATAAACCGTTACGATTTATTTCGTTTGGTGCCGGTTTGGACTTTTTTTGCGCCCAATCCAGGCGTGTCAGATTTCAACTTGCTGTCGCGGGTAAAACTTGATGATGGAACTGTTACAACTTTCGAGGAAATTCCGTTGCGAAGCAAAAAGGAGCTCAGCGTAGCCCTCTTTAACCCGGAGCGGCGCCTGCAAAAAGCGCTTAACGACCATGCCCGTACTATCCTGATGCAAATCGATACCGAGATAACAGAAGAAAACAAAGAGAATATTAAGCTTACTTTCAGTTATATCAGCGTGTTAAATTATTGCGCCAAATTGCCCCTTGCCCCCCGTGCGTATGCTGTTCAATTCATCATACTCGAATCTTTCGGCTACCAGGAGTTAATGGAACCGCGTTTAATCCTAAATTCTGATTTTCATAGAATATGAACATCCTGTTAAAATTCTCCGAAGCCCCGTTTGTTTACGCCTGCGTGATCAGGCTTTTATGCATTGCCTTATTTTTAACCGCGCTTGAATATGTGATGATCATAGGGCAGTTTGGCGATGATGGCATTTACTCTTGGAAAATGATAAAACTCAGGACAGCCCGCGGCGTTCGTAAGCTTAGTCCCGATATGCTTTTTAACAAGCCCGGCGTATTGACAATTATGCTCCTTCGGATTTGCTGCAGCATTTACCTTTTTATCGACCCAATATCGCCGGTGACGGTGTATATTTTAGCCTTTGTTGTTGCAAGCTCATTGTTACTGACTGTCCGCAACCCAATCGGGGGCGACGGCGCGGACCAAATGTCGGCTATCGTCAGCATCGCCCTGCTTATTGCCTTTATTTTTCGTGACCCTAAAATAGCTGCGGTAAGTTTATATTTCATTGCCGCGCAATCCATCCTTTCGTATGTGATTGCAGGTGCAGCAAAAATGCTTTCAAAGAAATGGCGGAGCGGGGCAGCAGTTTTCCAGATAATGAACACCGAATCGTATGGGTCGGAACGTATTGCGTTATACTTGCAGCGTTCGTCGCCGGCGGTAAGTGCAGTGCTGTCGTGGAATGTAATGCTGGTCGAGGCTTTGTTTTTTACTGTCGTTATCCTGCCATACCCATACTTCTTCATTTTTTTAGCCTGGGGGCTTTTTTTCCATTTTTACAATGCCGTTATCATGGGCCTCAACAATTTTTTCTGGGTTTTTTTATCCACCTATCCCGCCATTGTATATGCTAATATTGCTCTGCATCATTACCTGGGCTAAAATTACAAGGAAGACCGCTCGGTAGGAGAGGTCTCTTTTTAATCTGTCTTCAACGCCACTACACCTGTATTTACAGGTTTCGCCAAACCCACGCCATTAATCATCACCCCAAAATACTTCAAGCCTTCTGCAAAAGCAACCACTTCATCCCTTGGCGTGTTCAGCACGGTTATATTTTTTAGCGTGATATTTTTTAGCGGGTTACCCTCCACCCCTACTGCATAAATACCCACCTCGCCCGAATGTTTGCAGCTTACATTTTCAATAACAAAGTTGTTGAACCTGGTAGGATAATGCCCGCCGCGCGAGCCATGGTAATTATTTTCAAAACGGATTACGGCGGAGCGGGCGCTGTCGCATTGGATATTGTTTACATGGATATTTTCAATAAATCCGCCGCGGTCGAGGTTGGATTTAAAGTACACGGCGCTCAGGCATTTTTTTATATGCACATTGTACATATAAACATTGCGCACCCCGGCCGACATTTCGCTGCCGATACAAAGACCGTTTGTTTTCGAGTTGAAAACACAATCACGCACAATCACATTTTCAGTAGGCTGGCCTATGCGCCAGCCATCCTGGTCGCGGCCTGCTTTTATGGCTATGCCGTCGTCGCCCGTCGTAAAATCACAACGCTGGATCAGCACATTGGTGCACATTTCGGGGTCGCAGCCATCGTTGTTTAAATTGTGACTGTTGATAGTTACATTTTGAACGGTAACGTTATTGCATAAAACGGGATGAATAACCCAGTAAGGCGCGTCGATAATTGAAATGCCATCTATTAATACATTTTTGCAGCCAAAAAACTGGACCATGTCCGGCGGTAAATGCGAACCATCGCCAAAAACACGCTGATAAACCGGGGTGTCATCGCCGCCCATCTGCCGCAACTTAGTCTGCTCGGCCGAACGCTGCGGCCGCCATGTTGCAAAGTTTTTGCTGGCCGATCCGTTGATGATGCCATGGCCGGTTACCGCTATATCCGTACACTGGTAAGCATAAAAAAGCGGCGAATAATTAAACAGTTCGGTACCCTCCCATAGCGTAAGTACCGCAGGGAGATAATCTTTTGCATCTGCTGAAAAAATCAATTCGGCGCCATCTTCAAAATGCAGGTTAACGTAGCTTTTGAGTACGATAGGTCCGGCAATAAAAAAAGTCCCTTTGGGAACTATCACTTCTCCTCCCCCGTTAACACTGCATAAATTAATCACCTTGTCAAATACTGCTTTGGTATCAGTTTTACCATCGGCGACTGCACCGAATGAAGCGATATTATAAGATGCCTTTTTAAATTGAGGCGGTTTTATATTTTTAAGGATTTGGTTAATTGGTGATGTTGCCATTTGGCGATGCTGGGCCGTTGCGGATACAATGCTCAAAAGGAAAACAGTCAGCGTTAAAAGGGGTTTGCGCAACTTTGTTTTATTATTGTTTGTCAAAATCATAACGGGTATTTCAGCACAAAGATACCCGAAAGGATAAAAATTAATGCGTAATTTAGTACAATATGAGCAACCAGGAAAAACCTGTCACTATCGAATTTAACCACCTGATGATTTTTGCAAAAGACAAGCAGGAAACCGCTATCATGGCGGAAGAGGGCTTTATTTTTTAGATCCATCGGGGCATGGCATGGAGATTATTACACGGCCTTATGGGAGTGATGAAAAAAGCGTTGGCTAATCTATTAAATCCGAACCCGATCGCTATCGGATCGAACATCTCCGAAGGAATCCTTCGGACGAAAATTCCTAACGCTGCGCAGCCATCAATCCTTAAAAGATATGATAAACCTTGCGCCCTCATTTATCTTGCTCTCGATAGCTATACGGCCGCCTAAACTTACGATATGGTTATGCACAAGGTACAGGCCTATGCCTTTACTGTCAGAATGATCATGGAACTTCTGATTAAATCCAAAAATCTTGTCTTTTACTTTATCCATATCAAAGCCCTGACCCTCATCGGCAAAAACCAACTGCTTAACGTCGCCATCATACCGCGTGTAAATAGAAATCAGTGGGTAGCAGTCGGGCCTGGCGTATTTAATTGAATTTGAAATAAGGTTAAGAAAAATACTTTCAAGATAGGCTTTGTTAAACTTCACGGTTGAAAATTCAGAAAAGTCGATATGCAGCTTGGCTTTTGAATTTTGAATCAATGACCTTAACGAATTTAACGCTTCATCAAGACTCCTGGTTAAATCTATATCTTCTGTATAAATTTGTAATACATTTTTCTCGCTCAAAACATCTACATAATTGTTCAAAGTTTCTTTTAAACTTTCTGTAGACAATTTAAGCATTTCTATAAACTCAAGCGTTTCCACGTCCTGGATTTTAGATGTATCCAGGAGGCTGAAAACCGAAAGCAAATTACTAACCGGCAGCCTTAGGTCATGCGAGGTTGAATAAGTGAGTTGCTTCAGCTCATTATTGATCTTTGTCAGATTGGTCAGCAGGGCATTCCTGTCGTCCTCAAGTTTCTTTTTATGTGTGATGTTTTTCGCGATTGCAAATACAACCTGCTCGCTTTTAATGGGCATCGATGTCCACGAAAGCCATACAATCTCGCCGCCTTTTGTTACGTACCTGTTCTCGAAGTTTAACAGGGCATTATCTTTTATAATATTCTCCCTTTTTTTTGAAGTAATGCTCCGGTCTTCCGGGTGAACAAACCAGTCTATCGGCTTTGCAAATAATTCTTCATTGGTATAGCCCAATGTTGTCGAAACGGTGGGGTTTATTTTTTTAAAATAGCCATCAAAACCGGCTATACACAGCAGATCAGGCGATAGATTAAAAAAAAGCTCTAAATTGAATGTATCGGTTGAATTTATTTCAGGGGCAATATCGGTAGTCGTCATCCTTTTTATAAAACCGTTTTTTCTGCGTAAATGTAGCGAGGAAGCTAAACCACGTATACGGCTGTTTGTTTAATAAGTTGCATCTACAACGACCAGTGCGGGAAGATTATTTTGACAGGGCCTTCTAAACCCCAAAGAAACGTTGAAATAATTTCAAATTATTTGTAACAATTTAATTGCTTTTAATTTATATTTGAGTGACCTCAATTATAAATCATTTGCGCGGGAAGTAGAATATTTACTATAACCGGTGATGCTATGTTAGATGATACTTCCCAACAGTCTTCTGCTTCGGGCCCTTTGTGCCCGTGCGGTAAAGCAAGCCAGGCTGATCTGGAGCGCATCCCCAGGGGATTGCTGATTAAAACATTCTTATTCTGGCTGCCTATAAAAAGGTACAAGTGCTATAAATGCAGGCGTAAAAGATGGCTATTAAGTTAATGGCGCCCGAATAGTGCTTTTATCTTACCATTTTCTCCGAATGCCAGGTTCAGCATGATAGCGTTGCGGCCATCAATCCTCTCAGCAATTACCCAACAGCCCTAATTTTCCGGAAATTCACGCAGAAATTAATTGATTATAAAAAGATAAAAAACTACTTTTATAATCATTACCTGTTTGTAAACTTCGACAACTAAATAAACCTCTTTTTTTGAATTCTATGTACCGACGGCATTTTGTAAAGCTTTCCGCCTCTGCAATGGCAACGTTACTGTTCAGCAGGATTACACATGCTGAAAGTGCTGACAACCGTATGAACTTACCCGACGAGGTTTGGGCGCAAAGCGGCGGCGAATGGTACCGGCTGAAACAAACCGGTAACTCGGTATTTACTTTTGCCGATACTGAAGTTAGCCTGAAATTTAATGCAAATACGTTAGGCGTGTACCTGCAGTCACCTGCAACTGCGCTGACGGGCCTGCGCTTCAGATGGAAATACGCGGTAAAAACATCAGCAAAATCCCTGGGCGACAGTTGGGAACGTACTTATGGTGATGCGGGGTGGAAAAGCATTGCCGCCGGCATTAAAAATGCATGGTATGTATTATTGCATGATGATATACAAACTGCCTGCTTCGGTGTAAAAACCGGCTGCAATACCATTTGCTGGTGGACGGTTAACCCGGATAGCCTCGAATTAGCAATGGACACACATTCAGGCGGTAAAGGGGTTGAGTTAGGGCCCCGAAAACTGCATGCGGCTGATATTGTAACTACACAAAGCACGGCAGCCGAAACTCCTTTTTTAACCGCACGGCGATTTTGCAAAATGATGTGCGAAAAACCGCGTTTGCCCAAACAGCCTGTTTACGGTATAAACGATTGGTATTATGCTTACGGCAACAATTCAGCCAAATTAATTAAAGAACAAACTGCACTGATGGCCGGTTTGGTAACCGATACCGATAACCGCCCGTTTTCGGTAATTGACGCAGGCTGGGCGGTTTATTCGCCTTATCTTCCCGGGGATGGCGGTTGGGCGGATGATTTTTCGAAGCCAAACGATAAGTTTAAAGACATGCACCTGATGGCTGGTGATATCGTAAAACTCGGTATGCGCCCCGGTTTGTGGACCCGCGCTTTGTGCGCAAAGTATAACGACAATCAGAACTTGCTCCTGCCGAAAATTAAAGGAAGGGATGACCCTAAGAACCCGGTACTCGATCCAACCATCCCTGAAAATATTGAACGGGTGAAATACAATATCGCCTTATACAGGCAGTGGGGCTATCAAATGGTAAAACATGATTACAGCACCTATGACATTACCGGGAAATGGGGCTTTGAGATGACTGACAGCATTACGCAGCCGGGCTGGGGTTTCAATGATAAAAGCAAAACAACAGCCGAGGTAATCAATCATTTGTACCGCTCAATTCGCGAAGCGGCAGGAGATATGTATATCATCGGCTGCAATACCATGAGCCATTTATCTGCCGGAGTTTTTGAGCTTAACCGTATTGGTGATGATACCAGCGGCAAAGAATGGGCCCGTACACGTAAAATGGGCGTGAATACCGTGGGTTGCAGGATGCCGCAGCACAACACGTTTTATGCAGTCGATGGCGATTGTGTTGGATTGACCGACCAGGTGCCCTGGGATAAAAACAAACAATGGATGCAACTGCTTGCCGAAAGCAGCGCCCCGCTGTTCATCTCGGCCCAGCCCGATGCTTTAGGTCCCGAACAACGGGAATTTGTTAAACAATGTTTCGCCAAAGCAGCAAAAGTTCAGCCTGTCGGCGAACCTTTGGATTGGCTAACTAACCCGTTGCCGGCTAAATGGCGGTTAAATGACAGAGAGGTTGATTTTGATTGGGGGTGATAGAAAAGTCCTGAAATTTTACTGTCCGTTTTGCATGTTTCTTATTTGCCTCTGCTTAATCTTCGAAAAGAAAGCTTTTTCCAAATTCGGTGTGCTATGTCGATCTCAACTTGTTGCATTCCAAAATGCTCTTTTAAAATTATTTGATTGGTTATTTTCAAAATTTCTTCAATATCCATTTTATTACGGATTAATTTATCAATCTGGGGCAGAAGTTCAGCATTGTCTATATGGTATGGTAATAAAGCCCTCTCTGCCTCATTAGGCATCAGTTCTAATACCCCGCCACCATGACTGCGTCCGCAAACTTCTGTAAATGCAAGTGAAAGAGAATTATAATAACTCGCTGTAAAAGCATTGATATTTACTCCGTGTTTTAAAAATACACGATGCATTGTATCTGTTGTATAGGCTTTGGCTTCATTTAT
>Ga0206872_10220_pt1 | contig 15939 bp, 12 predicted proteins | sample Alteio_BWOrgCont_34_FD_152906 | JGI IMG/M metagenome (GOLD analysis project Ga0206872, IMG submission 152906) | Enriched cells from forest soil in Barre Woods Harvard Forest LTER site, Petersham, Massachusetts, United States -... | ecosystem: Environmental > Terrestrial > Soil > Temperate forest >... | reverse complement strand
CTATCGTCCACTGATAAAACCTGATGAGGCCCTGCAAATCATCGGCAACTATACCGGCCTGGTAATGCGGTCTAAATTTAAATTGAACCGGGAGTATATTGATGCCGGCAGAAACCTGCGCTTTGTTTGCAGGGCAGGTGCGGGCATGGATAACATTGACGAGGCCTATGCCGAAGAAAAAGGCATTGTGCTGATAAATGCACCCGAAGGGAATATGGATGCCGTAGGCGAGCACGCTGTGGGCCTGCTGCTTTCGTTAATGAACAACTTAAACATTGCCGATGCGCAAATTCGCGCCGGCAGATGGCAGCGCGAGGCAAACCGCGGCCACGAATTAAAAGGCAAAACAGTCGGTATTATTGGCTACGGTTTTATGGGGCACAGTTTTGCGCGTAAACTATCGGGTTTTGAGGTTAACGTTATTGCTTATGATAAATACAAAACCGGGTTTAGCGATCAGTATGCCCGCGAGGTGAGCATGGAAGAAATTGTGAAGCATAGCGATGTAATAAGCCTGCACATACCATTAACCGCCGAAACCACTGGATTAGTAAACCAAGAATACTTGTTTCACTTTAAAAAACCTATTTTTTTAATCAATACAGCCCGCGGTAAAGCTGTACAAATAAGGGCTGTTTTAAATGCCATTAAGCAAGGGAAAATTTTAGGCGCATGTTTGGATGTGCTTGAATCGGAGAAATTCCCGGCCCTGGCCGAACAAGAATGGTTTGATGAACTAAAACAGTCCGGCAAGGTGATATTAACGCCCCACGTTGCCGGCTGGACATTTGAATCGTACCGTAAAATAAGCGAGGTAATGGCTGAGAAGCTGGGGAAGTTGTCCATAGTCGATGGTCCATAGTCCATGGCCATTTGTCGATTGAAGTAATAGTTGCTATGAACCATGAACTATCAACCATGAACTAACAAAACATTATCAATCAGACGCGTTGTACCCACTTTAGCAGCCACAAGGGCAACAATATTTTTAGTGTTTTTTTCAGCGGGCTTCAACATATCGCCGTCGGCAATTTCAAAGTAATCAAGTTCAACACCTGCTTCGTTACTTATCATGTGTTCAGCTTCTTTTTTTAGCCGGGGGATATCATTACGGTCGAAATTATTTTTAACCCAATTCAGGGTTTTTGACAGGACAAGCGCATGTTGCCGGTCGTCAGCAGTTAGATGGATGTTCCTCGAACTCATAGCGAGGCCGTCGGCCTCGCGTTTTATGGGGCACATTACAAGCTTTACCGGGATGTTTAGCAGTTCAACCATTTTGCTGATGATCAAAAATTGCTGATAATCTTTTTGGCCGAAGAAAGCGGCATCAGGTTTAACTATTTTAAATAACTTGTAAACCACCTGGGTAACACCCTGGTAATGCCCCGGCCTGAATTTTCCTTCCAGCAAATGCTCAAGTTCGCCTATATTTAAATGCCATTGTTCATTATCATCATAAATTTCATTAACCGGGGGATTGAACAGCACATCGCATTTTACCTGTTCCAGCAGTTTAATATCGGCATTCAATGTGCGGGGATATTTTTCAAGGTCCTTGGGATCATTAAACTGACTTGGATTTACAAAGATACTGCATGCAATTTCGTCGTAGTTTTGCTTCGCTTGCTGTATTAATGAAATATGCCCCTGGTGCAGTGCGCCCATGGTTGGCACAAAGCCCACAGTTTTACCCGAAGCCCTTGTTTGCTGTAAATAACGTTCAAGAGTTTCCTTAGTATTAAATATATTCAATGGAATTGGAATTACAGAATTCGGCAAAGTTGTGCAATTGATTAAAAATTACCAAAACTTACTTGCATTATTCGTTGTCAATTAATATAATAATGCTTATATTTGCAAACTCAAATTTTTTTGACTTCTTATACTTAATTTAATACTGATATAGTGATGGGTAAATCTAAGCTTTTGTTTATAACTCACGAAATGTCTCCTTTCCTCGAACTCACAAAAATTTCTGAAATTACACGCCAGCTTCCTCAGGCTATGCAGGAAAAGGGTTACGAAATTCGTATCCTTATGCCGCGTTTTGGAAATATCAATGAGCGCAGGAACCGTCTGCATGAAGTGATCCGGTTATCGGGAATGAATATTATCATTAACGATAACGACAATCCGTTGATTATTAAGGTGGCTTCTATTCCTGCGGCCCGTATGCAGGTTTATTTTTTAGATAATGAAGAATACTTTCAGCGCAAACAGGTATTCACCGATAAAGACGGGAAGTTTTATGCGGATAACGACGAGCGAATGATCTTCTTTTGTAAAGGCGCTTTGGAAACCGTTAAAAAATTAGGATGGGCGCCCGATGTAATTCATTGCCATGGGTGGATGAGCGCGTTGGTGCCTGCTTATTTAAAAACAACTTATAAGGACGATCCCACCTTCAAAAATTCAAAAATAGTTTATTCTATTTACGAAAATGATTTTACAGAAGAGATGGATCCTGATTTTGCCCAGAAAGCAGTTATGGGCGATATGACTGAAAAACATACTGATGTTTACAAACCAGGCACAAATTCGGCCCTGTATGCCGGAGCTATCCAGTACAGCGACGGAATTGTTTTAGCAGGCAGCAACATCGACGAAGATGTGTTAAATAATGTTAAAAACAGCAATAAATCGGTTTTAGAGTTCGATTCCACCGCAGATTTCGAAAATTATTACAATTTTTACGACGAAATTGCCAACGAAGAATTGGCACATGTTGTATAAGCTTTGAGATCATATATGAAATATTTCCGCTTAGACTTATTAACTCTGTTGATAAGTCTTTTTATTTTGAATAGTTGTAAAAATCAGGATACTGTGGGGCTTGGCGTTAATACGCCCGGCCAGTTAAGCGGGAACTTTGTAGATACTTCAACTATTGTAGTCAATACGGTGCCGGAAGATTCGGTTGTAACTTCGGGGCCGTTACCGAAAAATCCCCTGGGTTATTTTAACGATCCGATTTTTGGGGTAACTACGTCAAATATGGCCACCGACCTCAATTTGCCCGGAGGCGGCGCTTACACCCTCCCAAGCGGAACAATAACGGTTGATTCGGCCCGCCTTGTGCTGCAATACGCCGATGGCTTTTACGGAGATTCAATTACCTCGAGATATAAAGTTAACGTTTATACGCTGAATGAAAAGTTTAACGCAGGCACAACCTATTACAACACAAAGCAGTGGAACTACAATCAGTCCAATTTAATAGGCTCGCTTACATTTAATGCCAGGACGCACGATTCGCTCAAAATATTTAACATTATAGCAGGTGCGCCTGATACGCTTGTTGCAGTTCCGCCGCAAGTGCGGATTCCCATCAATACAAGTTTTATAAACCAGGTACTTTTTAACGCGAGCAGCACCGTGCTTAGTTCAAACGCCATTTTTCAGAACCTTGTTAAAGGATTGTATGTAACTATTGATCAAAGTAAAACAACTGGCCCCGGGGGGGTTTTTATGATAAAGCCAGCCGACTCGCTGTTTGTTTATTACAGGTCAAATAATGGATTTACTATAGACACGGCACAAATTGAGCTGCCGCTTACAAATTTTGCAACGCAAATATCGCATACATACACAACAACAATCCAAACGGAGCTTAATAATACTTCGACTTCGAGGAATACGTTTTATTTGCAGGGAACGGCCGGATTAAGGGCAAAAGTTAGTTTCCCTCATTTGCTGGCAAACCTGCGTGCCAGCTTGCGGAACAGGCCAGGCAAAAAGGATAGCGATATCGTGATAAACCGTGCGGAGTTGGTGATCACGCCAAGCCCGGGCACGTTTATCCCATATGAACCCATTCCTAAAATAACTATGTACCGCCTTGATTTGGCTCATCAGCGTACCCTGATTGAGGATGCCTCAGGCGACCCCCGATCGGGCGGCGTATCTACTTTTGGCGGATTTTATGACCCAACGCAGAGAGAATACCATTTTCTTTTGACGGCATATCTGCAGGACCTGCTGTTTGGTTATTCTGTTGATTACGGCACCTATATTGGCCCGATAGACATAAATTCGTTAACGGCGCCAACAAATGTTGATATAGCACCCACTCCGCAGGTTGCTTCTCGCACGGTTGCCGTTGGATCGAATAAAACTTCTCCTTACCAGATAAGGTTAAATGTGATATATACCAAAGTGGCTCTTAACTTGTGATTAGAGGTTGCAAATAGAGATTAGAGGCTTGAGATTAGAGATTAGTCCTTTCGGAGGTTAGCGAAGATTTCGCACGGGACACATTCAACCAACCTTTGATCTCCGGTCTCTAACCCCCAAACTATTTTACCCTTCGATTGTCTGCTTAAATAATTGTTATTTACGAGGGCTTTACTAAAAAATAATTTTGAAGCCGTTCTCTCCTGAGTAATATCTTTTACTTTTGCCCAAACAATATTAATAAGCTAAAAATATGTGCGGAATTGTAGGTTATATAGGTTATAGAGATGCTTACCCGATAATCATAAAAGGGCTTCATCGCCTGGAATATCGCGGATACGACAGCGCAGGTATTTCTTTGCTGGATAAGGAACTAAAGGTTTATAAAAAAGCCGGAAAGGTTAGCGACCTTGAAAACTTTGTTAAGGATTTAGATTTGAGCGCCAGTATTGGCATGGGCCATACGCGCTGGGCAACCCACGGAGCGCCCAGCGATCGCAACTCGCACCCGCATTCATCCACCAACCGGAAGCTCACCATTATTCACAATGGAATTATTGAAAATTACGGCCCTCTTAAAGAAACTCTTATAAATAAGGGGCACTCGTTTAAAAGCGACACAGATACGGAGGTTTTGATTAACCTGGTGGAAGATATACAAAATGAAACGGGCCTGGATCTTCGCGAAGCCGTTAGAGTAGCTTTAACTAAAGTGATCGGCGCATACGCCATCGTGATAATGAGCGCCGACGAACCCGACCTGTTGATTGCAGCCCGCAAAGGCAGCCCGATGGTTATCGGCGTAGGAAAAGGCGAATATTTTATAGCATCGGATGCCACCCCTATTGTTGAATATACTAAAAACGTTATTTATTTAAACGATAACGAAGTAGCCTATATCAGGCGGGAAGACCTGCTGATCAAAAATATCGACAATACCATACAAACCCCTTACATACAAGAACTTGACCTGAAACTTGAAGCGCTTGAAAAAGGCGGCTACGATCACTTTATGCTAAAGGAGATTTATGAGCAGCCACGGTCGATACGCGACTGTATGCGCGGGCGCATTTACCCGCGGCAGGGCAAGGTTCAGTTGGGCGGCATAAAGGAGTACACCGAAAAGCTTAAGAATATCGACCGTATCATTATCGTTGCCTGCGGCACGTCGTGGCATGCGGGTCTGGTTGGCGAATACCTTATTGAAGAGTACGCGCGCGTGCCGGTTGAAGTTGAATATGCCTCGGAATTCAGGTACCGCAATCCCATAATTACCGAAAAGGATTTGGTGATAGCTATTTCGCAATCAGGGGAAACGGCAGATACCATGGCGGCTATCGGGCTGGCAAAAGAAAAAGGGGCCACTATTTTCGGGATATGCAATGTTGTAGGCGCGTCAATCCCGCGTACTACCCATGCCGGGGTTTATACCCATGCCGGGCCCGAAATCGGCGTAGCATCAACCAAGGCTTTTACAGCACAGGTTACCGTTTTAACCTTAATGGCATTTTATATAGCGCAGCAAAGAGGTACTATAACTGAAAGCAAACTGGTTGAATATTTGACCGAGCTGAATGAGATACCCGAATTAGTTGAAAAGGCGCTAAAATCCAACGATCACGTAAAAAAGATTGCTGCGAAGTTTAAAGACTCAACAAATTGCTTGTTTTTAGGGCGCGGCAGTTCTTTCCCCGTTGCCCTCGAGGGAGCATTGAAGCTTAAGGAAATATCGTACATACACGCCGAAGGCTACCCGGCTGCCGAGATGAAACATGGCCCCATCGCTCTTATTGACGATGATATGCCGGTTGTATTCATAGCAACCAAAGATTCATCGTATGAAAAAGTGATCAGCAATATACAGGAGGTGAAAGCACGAAAAGGCCACGTAATTGCCATAGTTACGGAAGGTGATACCGAAGTTAAGAATATGGCCGATTACGTAATTGAGATACCTGAAACCGGTGAGGCATTTGTGCCCCTGCTGGCAACCATACCGCTGCAACTGCTTGCCTACCACATAGCCGTGATGCGCGGGTGCAATGTCGATCAGCCCCGTAATTTAGCGAAATCGGTAACGGTTGAGTAGAGGTGAGTCCATAGTCGATGGTCGATAGTCCATAGCAAATTTCGTTTCAGATCATTTTCGATAGTAAAATCTATAAATGTAAAAGCCGGTAGTCAATTTGTGACTTACCGGCCTTTACTATGGTCTATGGACTATCGACCATGGACTAAAATCAAGCGTGCACTGCCATTGATTTCATTGCTTCGTCGGTATCAATCTGCAAGCCTTTGGCAATTGCCATCCCAAGGCCGATGTCGGCCCTGAACCAGTGGCAAAGCTGTCTGTTAATTATAAGTTCACGCTTAGGGCCGTCAATCCCGCTCATTGCGCCTGTTATATTTTTTACAAGCTCCTGTTTTTCATAATCGCTCATCAGGCGGTATAAATTGCCCGGCTGCGTATAATGGTCATTTTCGCCTTCAGCGTTGCGGTCATACCAGTCGGCGAGGCCTGCGCCAAGGTCCCACGATGGGTTTTTATAGTGCTGATCGGCCTCGATATCATCAAAACTATTTGGGAAATAATTTGGCGCCGAACCGGCATTGCCGTCAACCCGCATCTGGCCGTCCCGCTCATAATTATTTACGGCGAACGGGCACCTGTTTACCGGTATCTGCTCGTAATTACCGCCCAGGCGGTGGCGGTGAGCGTCGGGATACGAAAGTAAACGGCCCTGCAGCATCTTATCAGGCGAGTAGCCGATACCATCAACAACATGCGCCGGGGCAAATGCCGATTGTTCCACATGAGCAAAATAATTGTCAGGGTTTTGATTTAATTCAAGTACGCCAACATCTATCAGGGGAAAATCGGCGTGCTGCCATACTTTTGTAAGATCAAAAGGGTTCCAGCGGTAAGTTTTAGCCTCTTCCTCGGTCATCACCTGTATTTTAAGGTCCCATTTCGGGAAGTCGCCGTTATCTATCGCATGAAGCAGGTCGTGCTGTGCAAAATCAGGGTCAATCCCACGCATACCGCTTGCTTCGTCGCCGGTAAAGTTTTTAATGCCCTGTTTTGTTTTAAAATGGAATTTCACCCAATGCCTTTCGTTTTTTGCATTGATCATTGAAAATGTATGGCTTCCGAAACCGTCCATATGCCTGTAGCCATAAGGCGTGCCCCTGCTCGACATCAGGATGGTTACCTGGTGCAAGCTCTCTGGGTTTAGCGACCAGAAATCCCACATCATGGTGGCGCTTTTACAATTGGTATAAGGGTCGCGTTTTTGGGTATGGATAAAATCACCGAATTTTTTCGGGTCTTTTACAAAAAACACAGGCGTATTATTGCCAACCAGGTCCCAGTTGCCCTCTTCGGTATAAAATTTTAAGGCAAAGCCGCGTGGATCGCGCTCCGTATCTGCCGAGCCTTTTTCGCCGCCAACTGTAGAAAAACGAAGGAAGGTTTTTGTTTGCCTGCCAATCTCACCAAAAAGTTTTGCACGGGTATATTTCGAAATATCGTGGGTAACAGTAAAGGTGCCATAAGCGCCCGATCCTTTGGCGTGCACCACTCTTTCAGGAATACGCTCACGGTTAAAGTGCGCCATTTTTTCGTGCAGGATAAAATCCTGCAGCAATATGGGCCCGCGGGGGCCTACAGTCATCGAGTTTTCATTTTCTGCGTACGGTATACCGGATGCCGTAGTCAGCTTTTTTTTATTTGTTTCCATATAGCGTAGTTTTAGTATAGGTCAAACTTCACAATAAAAAATCAATAGAAAAAATCAATAATTTCTATATTTGAATAGAGAAAAACTATACTTAAAAAGAATCAAGAGCCAGGAGTCAAGAATCAAGACAACAAAAAATAGTGACGGAACGATGTTTGTGCTTTTTGTAAACTTCTTTATCTTGATTCCTGGCTCTTGATTCGTGACTCTCTTTTAATCCTAAAACCATGACCATTACCCAGCTTGAATACATTGTGGCTGTTGATACTTACCGGAGTTTTGTATCGGCCGCCGAAAAGTGCTTTGTTACCCAGCCCACGCTAAGCATGCAGGTACAAAAATTAGAAGATACGCTGGGCGTTAAACTGTTCGACCGGAGTAAACAGCCCGTGACACCAACTGAAATCGGTATTGAGATTATTGCCCAGGCCAGGATTTTATTGGGTGAATGTGAAAAAGTAAAAGAAATTATTACCGACAGGCAAAAAGAACTATCAGGGGAGCTGAAAGTTGGCATTATTCCCACCGTTGCGCCGTACATCTTGCCAAAAATTTTGCAGGGCTTTATTGAAAAATATCCGCAGGTGAAACTCATTGTTTGGGAGCAAACCACCGAACAGATAGTGCAGCAGCTAAAATCAGGATTGATAGATTGCGGGATATTGTCGACCCCGCTGCATGAAAGCAGCCTAACCGAGCTGCCTGTTTTTTACGAGAACTTTGTAGCTTATGTATCCAAAAACAGCAAGCTTTCGAAAAAGAAAAGCATAATCCCCGATGATATTGATATGGAGGAGATTTGGATATTAAACGAGGGCCATTGCATGCGCGAACAGGTTTTAAATATTTGCCAGCGCCGTAAATCAACGCAGGGATTTAAACATTTTGAGTATAACACCGGGAGCGTGGAAACGTTAAAACGCATGGTTGATCAGAATAACGGCGCTACCATATTGCCCGAACTGGCATTGGCCGACCTGAACGATAAGCAATTGGATAAAGTACGTTACTTTAAATCGCCTGAGCCGGCCCGCGAAGTGAGTATAGTAATACAGCGTAATTTTTTAAAACGCAGGATGATAGAAGCGCTGAAAAATGAAATACTGGAATTTTTGCCTAAGCGGATGAAGAGCAAAAAGAAAAAAGATGTGATGGAGATTTGAAGAAAGTCGGAAAGTCCGGAAGTCAGAAATACTGAAAGACCGGAAGAAGAGGGGGGAAATTAACTAAATCCGAAATCGGAAATGAGATAATATTGTTTAAATTAGCATAAAAGTTAAACAGATTATTCGTGACGATGGTATTTATGGCGCTCCTGATATTGTGTTCGAGATAATTTCTGGAAACCGTACACACGACACGGTTAGAAAAAAGACATTTTACGAAGAAGCAGGCGTAAAAGAATATTTTATCATTGACCCGGCCGACAAAACGGTCATCGTGTTTGCTTATAACAATAATCAAAAGAAATATGAACTGGTTTATGAATTGAAAGGCAAGGTCACATCTGAAATTTTGGGAATGAGCTTTGATTTGTAGAACAACGGTAATTTCAAAAACAGTGTGTATTTTAAACCCTTCCGCAATCAACCTTCCGCAATCCGCATTTAACTAAATCCGAAATCGAACATCCGAATTCCGAAATCATTCCCGTATTTTTACCGCATGGCTAACATCCAATCTTTTACAAACAACCCCTACCAGGAAAACACCTATATTTTGTTTGATGAAAGCGGCGAATGCGCGATAATTGACCCCGGTATGGAAACTGCTGCCGAGCAAAATGCGGTGGTAAATTTTATCAGGGACAATCATTTAAAGCCTGTTTTGCTGCTCAATACCCATTGCCATATCGACCATGTGCTGGGCAACAAATTTATTTTTGATCAGTACGGTTTGAAGCCAAAGTTCCACAAAGGTGAGCGGGAGCTCCTGGAGGCGGTTGTTGCCTATGCGCCGTCAATGGGTATCCGTTATGAGGTTTCGCCCTTGCCTGATGAATATTTACCCGAAACCGGGAGCATCCATTTTGGGAATACCGAACTTACTTTGATATTTGCGCCCGGCCATTCGCCTGCACATTTGTGTTTTTATGATAAAAATGCAAACTTACTGGTGGGCGGCGATGTACTGTTCCGCAACAGCATTGGCCGCACCGACCTGCCGGGCGGCAGTTTTACACAATTAGTAAACAACATAGAACAAAAACTGTTTACTTTACCCAATGACTGCACCGTATACCCCGGCCACGGCCCCGAAACTACCATCGGCCATGAAAAACAAACAAATCCATTCTTAACTTAATACAAATAAAAACTCTACCATAACAAAATCACTAATTCACTAACTAACTCACCACTCACTATTCACCACTCACTAATTGAACACCTCCGTTTACATAGCAAAAAGATACTTATTTTCGAGTAAGAAAATGCACGCCATTAATATTATCTCGGGCATATCTATGCTTGGCGTATTGATTGGCAGCGCGGCGCTGATTATTATTTTATCTGTGTTTAACGGATTTGAGGTGACCATTCTTTCACTCTACAGTAATTTTACCCCCGAAATAAAAATTGAGCCCCGGCTTGGTAAAACTTTCGACCCGAATACGCCCTATTTTAATGAACTTCATAAAGACCCCCGTGTGTTTTCGTTTACGCAGGTTTTGGCGGAAAAGGCCATGATAAAATATAACGACAAACCGTTTATTGGAACGATAAGGGGCGTAAGCGATGATTTTTTAAAAAACCCCTTGCTTGACAGCATTGTTCAGACAGGTTCGTTTACTTTGAAGGCGGATAGCGAATATCTTGCCGTTATTGGCGAGGGCGTACAGAGTGGCCTGGGGATAAATGTACATGATCAGCTTTCGGTTATCCAAATATATTCGCCCGCCCGCCAGGCCGGAAGCGGCTCAAACCCTTTGGATGAATTTGTTGTACGCTCAATCAGGCCTTCGGGCGTATTTGGCGTGGGACAGGAGTTTGACGACATGGTTGTTGCCCCCATTGGATTTGTCCGCAGCCTGCTCAGCGAGCCAAAAGACGTATCCTCCTTAGAAATAAATTACAAAAAAGGCACCGACCTTGCCGCTGCACAGGACGCCATTAAGGATAGGATAGGCAATAAGTTTACTGTAAAAAACCGCAGCGAACAAAACACCGGATTATACAAAACATTAAACTATGAACGTTGGTTTATATTTATGATATTAACCTTTGTATTAATTATAGCAATATTTAATATTATTGGCTCGTTAACTATGCTGGTTATTGACAAGCGGAAAGACATAGCCATTTTATCAAGTTTAGGAGCTGGCAAACAACTGATACAACGGATATTTTTTTATGAGGGGATGATGATATCCCTGATTGGCTGCGTGGCAGGCATAGTTTTGGCCTTGATATTTTGTATATTGCAGCAGCGCTTCGGCATGGTAAAAATGGGCTCAAAGCTGTCGGTGATGGACGCTTACCCGATTTCGCTGAAGATAACCGATTTTGGATTGGTGTTTTTAACGGTAGGCGCTATTTCGGTTATTGCATCGGGCATAAGCGCGAGGTTAAGTATTAAAGGATTAGACGATATTAAACAGGACCTATAATTTCATTCAGATGCGGGGAAAGCTAACCAGGTATTTTATATTGACGGCTATTGTCGCACTGTGCTCGTGCCATAATAATAAAAATAATAAAACTAATAACAAAAAAGAAGCAAAGCATATTGTTTTTAAAGGTGTTTACAGTTTTGGCCCCGAAACAAAAACATTTAAAGATTGTGATAACGGGCAGGAGTTTTGGGTGACAGATAGTTCTGCGCAGCTGGAATTGCAATATTCGCAGCTGGGCTTCGAAAAACCATACGAACCGGTATATATAGAGGTTGAAGGGATAAAAATGCATTCGGGCCAGGATGGATTAAGCGCAAAGTATGACAGTACACTTGTGGTAAAAAAACTGGTGAAGATCATTAAGGATATCCCGCCGGGTACGTGCGATTGAGGCTTAAAGCGGAAAGTTAAAAGACTAAAAACTATTTGAGGAAAAAATAAAAAGAAATTCGCTGTAATGTTAAAATCGGTTGGCTTTCAGCTTTCAGCTTTTCGCTTTCAGCTTAAAACACCTTTCAGCTTAAACACTATGGAATCAAAACGTCAGCAAAAATTTGCAGGAGTAATACAACAGGACCTCGCAGCTATATTTCAGCGCGAAGGCATAAACTACCTGCCCAACACGCTTATTACGATAACAAAAGTAAGGGTTACGCCCGATTTGGCTATCGCAAGGGTGTTTTTAAGCTTTTTTAACAATGGCAATACCCAGCTGGCTTTGCAAACCATCAAGATGCACGCCAACGAAATACGGTACAAACTCGGCGCCCGGATAAAAGACCAGGTAAGGATTATCCCCCAGCTTGAATTTTTTGTGGATGATACCAGCGAATACGTTGAACGCATGGACAAAATATTCGATAAGATAAGCAAAGAAGACCGGCAGCCGGAAACGGAGTAGTTGGTCATTAGTCATTGGGTCATTAGTCATTAGGTCATTGGGTTATTAGGACGTTGGTCTCGAGTGTTCGGGACATTATTAAAAAGCGGCGGCCAGGTGCGATTCCTTCCCTGGGGAAGGTGCAGGAAGGGGTTTAACGAACTGTTACACTCCTATTCGTTTATCGGTCATTCTGCCGAATTTCTAAACTTACACCATACTTGCATGGACGCCTCCACTCAATTAGCTGCTTATTTCAAATCTCATCCGGATGTTGCCGGCAAAGTAGCTGATTTCAATGCGGACGCCGACCGCCTGTTTCACCTTGACCTTACTGCCGGGAATAAAGAACTGGATAAAACAATAGTATCAAACCCGGAAAAACTTGACAAATGGGTATTTGGAAAGCTCGCCGATAACGGCTGTAAATATGGCATTGGCGGTTATATGGAAAATCGCACCATTTATGCCGGGATACCGCTGTTTGACAATGGTGTGGACGAACCCCGTTTCCTGCACTTAGGGGTTGATATATGGGCCGCGGCAGGTACAGCCATTTATGCGCCTTTGCCGGGAAAGATACATAGCTTTAATGATAACAATAACCATGGTGATTACGGCCCCACTATTATTTTGGAACACGACCTTGATGGACTACTATTGTATAGCTTATATGGCCATTTAAGCCGGAAAGATCTGAAAGGCTTGCGTGTTGACGACCCCATCGGTATCAACCAAAAAATCGGGAGTTTTGGTGCGATAGCAGAAAACGGCCACTGGCCCCCGCACCTGCACTTTCAGCTGATGTTTGATATGGAAGGCCAGCAAGGTGATTACCCCGGCGCATGCCGCTTTTCCGAAAAAGAAAAATATCTTAAAAATATCCCTGATCCGCAGCTGATTTTGCAATTTCCAAAGGCAGTTAATGCGTAGGTAAGGCTATCGGCTAAACCCCTCCCTGGCACCCTCCCCGAGGAGGGAATCGCACATTCCCCCTGCTTCTTTTTACCCGTTTCGAGCAGTGGACAGCGCGATTATGAATGTTATAATTTGTTTTTTAAAGGCATTCATGAGCTCCTTGCGTCGGTTCCTTCCTTGGGGGAGGGAAGGAAGGGGTTTATGCGCCTTGCCAATCTATCACCCACCCCCGTCAAAAATTGTCACCAATACAGTAATTAATTACCGGATTTTATTTAGCTTCGGCTGATTATAAACCATCCCTTAACCCTAATTATTCGTCCGATGAAATTCAGAACTTTATTGTTGCTGTGTATAATTTCGCCGCTGTCGCTGGTATTGGCGCAAAACGGCAAAGCGTACACCTTAAAATCGCCCGACGGCAAAACAGTTATGACTATTTTGCCTAAAGAAACGGTAAGCTGGATGGTACAACACGACGGCGCGGATGTAATTACGCCATCGGTTATATCCATTACCCTTGATGATGGCGAGGTGCTTGGCCAGTCTGTTGCGGTAAAAAAAGCAGCCACAGCCGCGATAAATGAGGTTATTAATACGCCAATCTATAAAAAAGACAAAGTGCAAAATAATTGCAATCAGCTTACTCTAACTTTAAAAGGCGATTACGGTCTTATTTTCAGGGCATACAATGATGGGGTGGCCTACCGCTGGTTTACCGAACGAAAAGGCGAAATTACTATCGTAAACGAAGAAGCTAATTTTAATTTTAAGGATGACGACAAGGCTTTCCTGCCCTTTGTAAATGATTATCGCAATAAAGATAAATTTAATACATCGTTTGAATCTCATTACGATAACATCAACATTTCGGCGATAAAAAAAGATACCCTCGCATTTTTACCAGTGTTGGTTGATGTTGGCAGCCCGTTAAAGGCAGTGATACTGGAAGGCGATCTGCAGGATTATCCGGGCATGTACGTAACGCGCGGCGAAGGGAATAGCCTGCATGGCGTGTTTGCACCATATCCCACAGAAGAATTTGTAAACCGGTTAAATTATGCGGTAAAAAGCCGGGCCAATTATATTGCCAAAACGGCAGGGACGCGCACTTTTCCATGGCGGGTAGTGGTCATCAGCACCGAAGACCGGCAGCTGGCAGATAACGATATGATGCAGCGGTTGGCAGCGCCCTCAAGGCTTACAGATATTTCGTGGATAAAGCCCGGCAAAGTAGCCTGGGACTGGTGGAACGACTGGAACATTACTCATGTTGATTTTAAAGCGGGCATAAACGTACCGACCTACAAATATTATATCGATTTCGCGGCAGCAAATAAACTGGAGTACATTATTATTGATGAAGGCTGGTCGGATGACCATGATCTTAATATTTCAAAACTGGATGTGCAGGCAGTGGTTGATTATGGCAAACAAAAAAATGTGGGTGTGATATTATGGTCTACCTGGTATGCAATTACGCGCGATGCGGATGCCTTGTTTGCCAAATTCGCTAAAATGGGCGTTAAAGGGTTTAAGATAGATTTTATCGACCGGGACGATCAGAAAGCCGTAAGCTCGTTATACGACCTGGCGCAATTAGCGGCCGATCATCATTTGATGGTTGATTACCACGGCATGTACAAACCCAGCGGCATGCAGCGCACTTATCCCAACATAATTAATTGCGAAGGCGTTAAGGGCCTCGAAAATATGAAATGGGGCGTTGACAACCAGCCGGGCTACGATGTAAGCATCCCCTTTATACGCATGATGGCAGGCCCTATGGATTATACGCCGGGAGGCATGCGCAATGCTACAAAAGAGGCTTTCCGCCCCGTAAACTCCAACCCGATGACACAGGGCACACGCAGCCACCAGCTGGCTATGTACGCGATTTTCGAGGCGCCGCTGCAAATGCTGTCCGACAATCCGACCATTTACATGCGCGAACAGGAAAGCACCGATTTTATCGCTGCAGTGCCCACAACTTTCGATGAGACAGTGGCCCTCGATGGTAAAGTAGGCGATTTTGTTAGCATGGCCCGCCGCAAAGGCGCAACCTGGTACGCCGGCGCCATGACCAACTGGACACCACGCGAAATAAAAATCGACCTTTCGTTTTTAGGCGAAGGCAGCTACAAAGCCACCATTTTTGAAGACGGGATAAATGCAAACCGCGACGCGACGGACTATATCCGTAATGTAATAACGGTAACCGCAAAAGATAAGCTGACTATAAAAATGGCATCAGGCGGCGGCTGGGCGGCGAGGTTTGAGCGGGAATAGTTTGTTGTTTTATAAATCATGTCATTTCGACGAGGAACGAGGAGAAAACTTATCAGATATGCACAGCGGATAATGCAGAGCGTATAAGGTTTCTCTCTGCTTTTCAACGGTTCGCAATGACATAGTTTTTACGGTAAATTCACCCTATCCCCCTGTGTTTTAGGCTCTGATATCACCAAAAAGTGTAAATCCACACCCCTATTATTAAGAATGCGATGTTTACTATTTGGTAAGATATGAATAGATTGATGAGCTTCAACGGTTTCCGTCGCACCATCCACTTCAAAAGTCGCCACTCCTGATAAAATATAAAACACCTGCTG
>Ga0206872_10219_pt1 | contig 15959 bp, 9 predicted proteins | sample Alteio_BWOrgCont_34_FD_152906 | JGI IMG/M metagenome (GOLD analysis project Ga0206872, IMG submission 152906) | Enriched cells from forest soil in Barre Woods Harvard Forest LTER site, Petersham, Massachusetts, United States -... | ecosystem: Environmental > Terrestrial > Soil > Temperate forest >... | reverse complement strand
GTAGGCGAAGTGTCCGTTGTTCCATCGACCGCCGCCGTAGCCGTTCCCCCAGTAGCCGTGGCCATAATTGACGCCGCCATAAAATCCGACGGTCGGTCCCCAGTAGCCTTGATTGAAGACGTAGGCGTTTCCATTCCAGCCCCAATAAGCAGGCGTCCAAAGCAAACCGACTTCCGGCGGTTGCACCCAGACGCCAGGCACCCAGTAATAGACTCCGGCGTTGTCGTCGTAGGCCCAGAATCCGGGAGTCCACAGGTAGCCGTCGTCCAGGCAGGAGGGCTGGGTGTCCACGATCAAGGGAGGTGGGGCGATATCGAGGGAGATAGACACTTGGGAAAATGCCGGTGTGGAAACGAGGGCCAGTACCGCGATGATGAGGTAGCTGGCCAGCCAACGTGAGGAGTTCATAGGTTTGTTATGCATGGGGAGTGCCACTTGGGTTGAAGTTGCGATTCCGCCTCTCATAAAAGGAGAATCCATGCAAAAGGAGGAAGGTAAGTTTGCCGCGATTCGCGATGGGTGCGCCTGAGGTCGGGCCTATTGCATGATTTTGTGGGTATCGAATTGGGGGCAAACGTGCCATTCGGAAAAGGCACCGTCGCACGGAGTGCGACGGCTACCACAGAAGGAGACAGGCGGAACTGATCCTTCGACAAGCTCAGGATGACTAATGGATGTGAGTGGAAGTCGGTTGGCTCGCTACGCTCGAGAGAGTCTCAAGAGTAGCAAGTCAGCGGAACTGATCCTTCGACGAGCTCAGGATGACTAATGTGGATTAGGAATTTAATGGCGACCTCCTGCCTGAAGACTGCACCGTCGCACGGAGTGCGACGGTCACGGACTGTCGCTACAGGCTGAATAACAACAATTTAATCTCATTGCGGCCTTGCGTTTTTCGAGGGGCGTGACAGCTTAATCGGCCATGCTTTGGGGTAGTTCACGGTTAACTGTATATGGGGTGATGGCTCTTTTGGGGGTCGGCACGCTTTTGTGCCCGTCTCTCGGCGGCAATCCGGTCGATTCGTCTACGCCGCCCGCGCCGGTTCAGACGATCGATCCTCCTCTCGTTTCGTATCCACCGGTCACTCCGTGGATCTCGTGGAGCGCGCACAGCATCAACGAATTGCTGCACCTCAAAACGGCCACGGGTTCACCGCGAATTCCCACGCCCAATGAGTGGTTTCCGCTCGATCTCTACCAAGGAACGATCACGCGCCAGCAGTTCGAGCAGAAACTGCACACGCTCTATGATCCCTTTGGCGTCCTCCCAGCCTATCTCGATATCAACGATTCGCGCGTAGTCATTTATCCCTCGACGACGGAGCGGCGTGTGCCGCAATTTGTCCTCGAATTTGCGCCGCCCAACCAGCCCAAGGCGCCGATGCGCTGGTTTCGCACGCCAGAGGAAATTCGCGCGGAGACGCATCCGTTGGACAAGCCGTTGAATGGTCTGCGCGTCGCGATTGATCCCGGCCACATCGGTGGTCCGTGGGCGCAGATGGAGGAACGGAGCACTCGCTACAGGGGGAGCGCACCGGTGCAGGAAGGCGATCTCAACTTGATCACGGGACGCATCTTAAAACAGGAACTGACCAATCTCGGTGCGACGGTTTTTGTCGTGCGCGACTCGACGGAGCCGGTGACACCCTATCGCCCCAACGACATGATTCCGGAAGCGCGCGACCTGCTCGTGGCCCATTCGTCCCATGCAAGTCTCAAGGCACTGCCGCCTGACAAGCTGAACCTGCTCTTCGGCGCGCGGTTGATGGACCTGGCCGAATTCCTGTTTTATCGCTGCTCGGAAATCAAGGAACGGGGCAATCGTATCCGGGATAATTTTGTGCCGGACATCACCGTCACCCTTTACATCGATGCCACACCGGGGAGCGGTCGCGGTCGCCTGACTCCGGGCAACGCGAACATCTTTTTTGTCGGCGGCAGTTACACGAAGACCGAGATGGCTGACCCCGAAATGCAACGCCGCTGTGTCTATAAGATGCTTGAGGGAGGCTCGGACATCGAGGCGGAAGTCGCCGCCGACATCGCGGCTGTGTTCACGCAAAAGACCGGCCTTGGACCGGTGAAGTATGGCGACTCGGCCACGACACGTTCGGTGATTCCGGGTAATTCCTATGTCGTCGCGCGTAACCTGGCGGCTAATCGCGAATATGACGGCCCGGTCGTCTGCACCGAACCTTACTTCATGAACAACCAGATCGTCTATCAACGGCTCCTGGCCGGTGATTACGACGGACAGCGGAGATTCGACGGCAAGGATTACGGGAGCATTTTCCGCGAATATGCGGATTGCGTCGCGCAGGGTTTGGTCAAGGCGTATACGGGTTCCACGGTCATTGCGGGCGCGACGACTCCTGCGGCGCCTGCGCCGGGCCAGACAAAATAGTCAGTGATAAGCAGCGCCGGGAGTCCCAGAATAGATCTCTGCAAAAGTCCTCCTTCAAGCAATCCGTCATCTTGAGCTTGTCGCACATACGTGTGGCAAACTCAGTTCTGTATGTCTGAGAAAAGGCAGGACGAACTGATCCTTCGACAAGCTCAGGATGACTAACGCTAAATGTGAGAGTTTCGCAGAGGTCTCCAACGGGGCATCAATCCACGCTTCTACGTTGGACATTCGACTTATTTTTGAAACAGCTCTGAAGAAAATTTATCCTCTCCACGGCACTTTCCCCTGTTGTTCCGTGAAAACGAGCGGTAAATTATCACCCATGCGCACTAAAGTATCTCCGAAGGATCGGCGCGCCCCGCTTTAGCAACCTTATGTCCCATCCCTTGGAACTTGAAGACTTGGTCCCGGGCACTCATCTGGGACATTACGTCATTACGGACAAGATTGCACAGGGCGGTATGGGGACGGTTTTCAAGGCACTGGAACCGGCACTGGAACGTTATGTTGCCATCAAGGTCCTGCGGCCCGAGTACGCGAGCAATGCCAATTCCGTGCAGTATTTCCAGGAGGAAGCCCGCGCGGTCGCGGCCCTGCGTCATCCGAATATCATTCCGATATTTTTCATCGGCCAGGAGGGCAATGTCGTTTTCTTCAGCATGGCCTACATCGATGGGCAGACCTTTGACGATTGGATCGATGCGAAGCGTTGGTTCAATGAGGAACAGGCCAAGTGGTTCCTGAGTCACGCCGTCGCGGCGCTTCATTCCGCGCATAAATCCAATATCGTCCATCTCGATATCAAGCCGGCCAATTTCCTGGTGGACCAGGCCAACAATATCATGTTGACCGATTTCGGCCTGGCGCAAAAGATCGTGAAGGGGAAGGATGAAGGCGGCGAGCGGGAAGCGTTTGGGACTCCTGCTTACGTCTCGCCGGAACAGATCACACGAAGCAATACCGACCAGCGCACGGACATTTATTCGCTCGGCGCCACGCTTTTCCATCTGATGACCGGCAAGCCGCCGTTCAATGGGGCGACGGTGGAAGACATCGTTTGGGGACACTTGGAAAAACCCTTTCCGCTTGAAGTCGCCCAGCAGGCCAATATTCCCATCGGCTGGATTTACCTGATCAAGAAAATGATGGAGCGCGCACCGGAAGACCGCTTCGCGAATTACCGCGAACTGCGCACCGCCCTCGAGAACGTTCACAGTTTTCGCTACGAAACGCGGACCATTGAAGCGCCGCTGACGAGCAAGCCTCTCTCGATTCCACGCACAGGGAACAATACGCAGAGCCTTCACGGCCTGCTGGCGCAAACCAAGTCGCAGTGGAAAGGCGATACAGCCGCCCTTATGCCGATTCGGCTTTCGCGGAAGCAGGTTGAGGAAGCGATGAGGAACCGGGTCGAGCCGCTTCAGGTCACATTGCTGGTCAATACCATCCGTGATCTCTCCACACCCCGCGCCGAGGATCCGGCTTCGCTGGCCGAGGCGATGGAGAAGGTGCCGGGTTACGGTCCTGCCGTTTGCGCGTTGGTGAATTTCATGGTGAATCCGCAGACGGATGAAGAACTGGCGGAGAACCAGCATCCGATCGAAGTCCTGCAGACCCTGGGCCTGGAACGCTCGCGCAATCTGGCGCTGACTTTTTTCGCGCTGAATTATGAGAGCCCGAGGTCGTCTCATTTCGATTGGAATCCTCTTTGGCGCCACCAGTTGGCGGTTGGGATCGTGATCGACTTTCTTTACGACGCGCTGGATCTCAAACGCACGGACTATGAGTATGTGGCCGGGACGTTTCATGACATCGGCAAGTTCATCCTAGCCGAGTTGTTTCCGTTCGCGTACTTCAGCACGATGAATCGCAGCCTGATGGAGGAGTTACCGCTGGTTTCCTGCGAACAGGAATTATTCGGGACGAATCATGCGGAGGTGGGTGCGCTCTGGCTGAAGCAGGAGGGCTTTTCGCATATCCTGGTCGATGCGGTGGCGCAACATGAAATGCCGGACCGGATCAGCCGCCGGGGGCTGTTGTCGCATGGGGTTGTTTCCGCCAATCAACTGGTGAAGCAGATTGGTATCGGTTACAGCGGCAACTCGTCGCTGGATCCGCGTGCGTGGGAGGAATTGCCCTCGACCGGCGCGCTGTGGGAGGCGCGAGGAAACAAGAGCTATCTTTATGATGATTTTGTCCGGGATATTCTTGGGCAGTTTGAGACGTTTCCTGATTTGCTCTGAGACTGAAGTTTTGACGGAATTAACGGAATTTTAGGATGAGAAATTCTGTCATCCTGAGCGAAGGCGAGTGGATCGATTTGGTTGAGCGGTTGATCCGCTCGAGCCGCAGTCGAAGGACCTATGTTGTTTAATCCTGAAATGGAACAAGCGCGAAAAACTTTCGTTCTCACAGGGGAAGTTCACCACGCTGTGCCGGCCAGCGAATTACTGCCCCTGTTCTAAGTTATCTTGAGGCGCCGCCAGCATCCTGCGTTTAAGCGCGGCTAGGTCCTTCGACTGCGCCTCGGGTAAATCGATTGAGAAAAGAGGATCGCTGGCTCGGCTTCGCTCAGGATGACGGATGTTTTAAAGAGCGACGGCCATAGACCGCCGCTCCATAGGAGAATTACGCCACGCCGGCGTCCTGATCGGCTTCGAGGAAGCCGTGCAGGTGACGGATGCGGGTCGGGTGACGCATCTTGCGGAGCGCTTTCGCCTCGATCTGGCGGATACGCTCGCGGGTGACGCGGAACTGGCGGCCCACTTCTTCGAGCGTGCGGGAATAGCCATCGACGAGGCCGAAGCGTTGTTCGAGGACGGCGCGTTCACGTTCCGTGAGCGTGTCGAGCACGTCGCGGATCTTTTCCTTGAGGAGCGCGTAGGCGGTCATCTCGGAGGGATTCTCGGCGGACTTATCTTCGATGAAATCGCCGAAGGTGGTGTCGTCGCTATCGCCAACTTGCGCTTGGAGCGAGATGGGCTGCTGGGCCATGCGCAGGACGGCGCGGACGCGCTCGACCGGCAGACAGATTTCCTCGGCCACTTCCTCGGGCGTGGGTTCGCGACCGAACTCCTGCACGAGCTGTTTCTGCACGCGCATCAGCTTGTTGATCGTCTCGATCATGTGCACCGGGATACGGATCGTGCGGGCCTGGTCCGCGATGCTGCGAGTGATGGCCTGGCGAATCCACCATGTGGCGTAAGTGGAGAACTTGTAGCCGCGACGGTATTCGAATTTCTCGACCGCCTTCATGAGGCCCATATTGCCTTCCTGGATCAGATCGAGAAAGGAGAGACCGCGGTTGGTGTATTTCTTCGCGATGGAAATGACGAGGCGCAGATTGGCCTCGACCATTTCGGTCTTGGCCTTGTGGGCCTTGCGGAGCCATTCGACGAGATGATGGTGATCGTCGTGGAAGCGGTCGAGCGGCATGCGGACCTGCTGCTCGATGTCCTGCAACTTCTGCTCAAGCTCGGAAACGTGTGAATTGTGTTCGCGGCTCTTGCTGCGCGATTTGTGGAGCTTCTCCAGCTGGCGCTCGGCATCGACCAATTCGTGGTGGTGATGCTCACAGACGACGACGAATTCCTCGGTCACCTTCTGCTTATAATAGAAGCGGATGAAAAGCTTTTGCAGCGCGGCATCGGTCTTGGCGAATTCCTTCTCGGCCTTGGCCAGAGGTCCCGGATGGCCCTTGGCCTTGACGACCTTGGCGTAGGCACTGTCGGCCTTCTGGTTGGCGCCTTCGACGCTGCGGACGAGCGCCTTGAGGGTGGAAAGGTATTTGTCGCGGCTGTCGATCTTCTTGTCCTGGATGACGCGGTCGAAACGCTCTCGGCCTTGCTCGAGCTTGCGGGCAAGATTCAGGTACTCGCGCGCGGTGAAACCGAAGCGGTTGAGGTGCTTCTGCACCATGCTCTCGGCGTCCTCGATGCGCTTGGAAATTTCGACTTCCTGCTCGCGGGTGAGGAGCGGGACCTGGCCCATCTGCTTGAGGTACATCCGGACGGGATCGTCGAGGATGTCGAGCTTGGCATCGGTCTTCTCGTCCTCGGACATCTCCTCTTCGGTGCCAGCAGCGGTCTGCTTGTAACGGTCGACCTCGGAGGCGTCGATGACGTCGATCTCGAGATTGCGCAGGAACATGATGATGGCTTCAAGTTCCTCGGGATTGTTGACGCTCTCGGGAATCGCTTCGTTGAGATCGTCCCACGTGAGGTAACCCTGGTCCTTGGCGAGCTTGACGAGATCGCGCAGGCGTTCCTGGCGCTCGGGCTGGCCGGTCCAGACGGCTCCAACCTTGTCCTTATGTTCCTTGTCGGTCGTGTCGTTGATCGAACGGGAAGGCGTCGCGACGGCACCCTGCATCTCTGGCTTGCCCTTGGGCTTGTGGCCATTTTCGTCTTTCTTGCCATTGCTCGGGGTCGTCTTATGGCCATTTTTCTGCACTTTGGATGCAGCAGGACTTGCCTTGGCTTTGCTGGCGACGGGCGCGGAGTGGCGGGAACTTTTCGGTGAGGCTTTCGGAGTAATGGAACGGCTCGATTTGGGCATAGGTCGTGAGGGAAACGGTGAAAGACGTGGAACTTAGTAGTTTCCTACAAGGAAGGGGGTCGGTCAAGGAACAATTTTAAAGTTCCGGGAACTATCTTTGGTGGTGAAGGAGGCTTTGGAACAGCAATCTCGGGCTCTTAATGAAGCGCATCCAGACGACCTTTCAACTCCGCCAGCCGCTTTTGTGTCGATTGGAACAGGCTTTTGTTCCGAGCATCGTGAAGGTCATGAGCACTGGGATCTTCCGAGGACTGCCTTAAGGCCTCAGCAGCGTCGTTATCGCGCTGTTTAATCCAGTCTAGTTGCTCCTTTTTCAAATCTCCCCTTTGAGCAGGATCAAGCTTTTGACTTAGTTGGCCGTAGATTTGGTTCAGTTCCCCATCGGCCTTGGCCAGTTCGGGAAACTCTTTCATGGGATCGTCTGGTTTTGAATGGCTTGAAACTTGGGTCACGGCTCCATCGGGCAAATGTATGCTCAAAACTCCCTCAACCATGGAGTTTTCGTCTTCCGATTTTGGAATATCGGATTCAAAGGTGATCGTGGCCGACGATCCGTTAAAGGATGTGGTTTTAGCGTCGTAGGAGGTCCCATATTCGCCGAAATTCAGTGGCCTGTACTGACGGAGAATCTTGTCAGTGGCCCTATCGAAAGACTTAACCAAATCGGTCTGATGCATGCCGGTTGAATCGATAGTAATCAGCCAAAGGTTGGAGGTATAAAATCGAGCGTCGTTTTCAACCATAGCGTATTGACGTCCCTTCTCAGGCAGACTCCATGCCGCGACAAGATACCCGCGGTTCTTTTGCGGAAAATCAGCGTTGTCTGAGGATAAGAGGAGAAGGGTCTTGCCATCGAGATCGATAACACAATTGACGAATGCATAGTCGTCCTTGTCACGCGGTTCGTCTGAATCGGAGAGGTAAGTGTCAATGAACTTCGAAGTATCGGTGGCGTCCCATTGCGACCAGTCGACCGGTTTGGCCTTTTTGTTTTGAACCAAAACTGTCCAGCCGATGGCGTAGCGCCTGTCCGATGAGAGGGTTTCATCGAAGGGAACTGCCTTGTTCTGCCCGCAATCGACGACGTGAGTCGACGTGACATTGTCGCCCCATGCGGGCAAGGCCAGTAGAGCAGCTAAAATAAAACCCGTTGCTCTCATCGTTTTTAATGATCGCCGAAAGCGGACATTTTCTTTCACGGCTCCAGATCGGGGAATTGGCGGCGGATGACTTGGATTTCCATGAGATATTTGAGGCGTTCCTCTACGGAGAGTTCGCTGGATTTGGTGGCGAGGTTGAGGAACTGGAGGCGCTGCTGTTTCCAGCGTTTTTCGAGATTTTGGACGAGCTTGGCGGCGTAGGCTTCGAGCGTGGCTTCGTCGGGAACGGGGGACGGCGTCATGAGGAGGCCGGTGAGGTAATCCCGGGTGCGGTCGTCGCATTCTTCCATGAACTGCATGGCGTCTTGCCATGCGTCGTGGGCGTGGGCATCAAGGAGACGGAGGAGGACTTCTGATCCAGCGAGGCCCTCGACCCAGGCGGGATTGAACTTGCGGCTGACTTCGGGGACGAGTTCCGGCGTGGTGAGGAGGAGTGAGAGCATCGCTTCGATCAGCTTGTCGGGTTGAAGCGGTTCCTGGGGTGTTTCCGGCGCACCGTCTGCGGGCATCTCATGTTCGGGTGTGCCGAGATCGTGGCGTTGGCGATCATTCACCGAGCGGCGCGCTTGCGCCTCGGCTTTACGCACTTCTTCCTCGAGGACGGAACGCGAGACTTGCAGGCGGCGCGCGACTTCGAGGAGAAATCCTTCGCGCTGGACGGCGTTGGGGATTTTCATGATGACCAGCGCCATTTTTTTGGCGACCTCGCCGCGTCCGCGCGGGCTGGAGATGTCCTCCGTTTCGCAGGTGGTGTCGAGCAGGTGGCGGGTGTAATCCTTGGCATCGTGCAGGATGGTCTGGAAGACTTCGACGGGCTGTTTGCGCAGGAGGCTGTCGGGGTCCTCGCCCTGCGGGATGCGAGCGATGCGGACCTGCACATCTTCCTTGAGCAACACTTCGATGGTTCGTTCCGCAGCGGCCTGCCCGGCGCGGTCGGCATCGAAACAGACGATGACTTCCTTGTGGGCCAGGCGCTTGAGGAGACGCGCGTGTTGATCGGTAAAGGCGGTGCCCTGTGGCGCGACGACGTTGCGAATGCCTTTTTGCCAACACCGCATAAGATCGATCTGGCCTTCGCAGAGGATGGCACTTTCGGCCTCGATGATGGATCGCTTCGTTTTGTTCAGGCCGAAGAGGATTTTGCTTTTGACGAAGACCGGGGTTTCGGGCGAGTTGACGTATTTCTGCGCCTTGGCCTCGGGATCGAGGAGGCGTCCGCTGAAGGCGACCACTTGCCCGGAGTCGTCGTGGACCGGGATCATGAGGCGCCCGCGAAAGAAATCGTAAGTGCGTCCTGATTCCGATGTGGCGACGAGTTTTCCGGTTTCCAGCGCCTCCATGCTGTAACCTTTTTGTTGCGCCCATTTCAGTGTAGAATCCCAGCCATCGGGGGCATAGCCGAGGCCGAATTCGTCGGCGAGTGAACTGGGAAAATCGCGGCTCTTGAGATAAGCGCGGGCGGGCTCAGCAGCGGGATCGGAGTGGAGCAGTTTCTGCCACCACGCAGCAACGGCGGCATTGAGCGCGTGCAATTCCTCGCGACGACTGCGGGCCTGTGGATCTTGCGGGCCGCTGCTTTCCGGGATGACGATGCCCGCGCGCTGGGCGAGTCGCCGAACCGCTTCAGGAAAGGTCATGTTCTCCATGAGCATGAGAAACTTGAAGACGTCGCCACCGTGGCCGCTGCTAAAGCACTTGAAGATTTGACGGCCGGGATCGACGTAAAAAGAGGGCGTTTTCTCTTTTTGAAAGGGACTGAGCGCCTTGAACTTTGCGCCCGATTTTTTCAGCGGCACATAGCTGCCGATGACGTCGGCGATGTCGCAGGCATGGCGGACCTGTTCAACGATATCGGGGGAGATCATGCCTGCCATACTGGTACTTTTTTAGACGATCTTAGCGCCGATGCCCATCCTGCTGAATTTTACTTTCATTAGAGGTTGAGTATTGCGGATAATTTGACTGACTGGTATTGATTTTAGCGTGCGCCTCCTTCACCTCCTTCTGGTTGGGTTGATAATAGGAATGGGCACGGTTTTAGGCGATAATTCGGAGAACGTCGCCATTGTTCTTCAGGGTACGGGGAATTGCACGACCCGGCAGTTTACCCTTCAGGACAACTGGCACATTGAATATACCTGCCAGATTCCCGCCAAGATTGAGGCTGTTCCAGCGGATATGAGCCAATCCACGGTTCTTTATGAGACACCGGGTAAGCTGCCTCCCCCCACTAATCCCACCTACATAGGGTCCGCACGATCGGCTTCCGTAGCCAAGGGTGGGACTTATTCGTTCAACATCACGACATCCGGCCTTTGGCAAATCACGATATATGAGAATGGGTTTACCAAGGACCTGCGTATCGCCGGAGCCACCCCAGACTCGCCCGCAAACACTCCGGCATCGGCCACACCTGCCCCTTCCACGACGGCGCCGCCCTTCCCATTCCAGCCCGGCGGCATGCCTACCACTTCCCCGGGCCGCCTGGTTGCCTCGTTTAATGGCGGAAGCAACCTAGACAAGAGCCAGGAGTTTATTGTGAATAATAACTGGGAAGTGGATTGGACGGTGCTCGGGCCCAGCTACAAAATCACCCTCGTGCCAACAGATGGCTCCCCTCCCCTTGTCTTGGTGGACAAGACGGCACCCAACGACGCAAGCAACGCCTCTCCCAATCCCACTCCGCCGCAGACTCCTCCTCCAGGTTACCCGCCTCAACCTTACGGAATGAACTTTGTGAGCAGATCGCAAAAGGGCTCTTCTTTCCAATCTATCGGAGGCTCATTCACTCTTCAGGTGGTGAGCAAGACTCCTTGGTTTATCCACATTTACGAGGTCAATGGCGCCTCGCAAACGGCCTCGGCCACCACATTAAGCGGTACCCCAGGTGCAACGGCCACGACCCCATCTCCCGCGCCTTCCGTCAAACTGACCGATGACCAGGAGCGGGCCGTCGTGCTGATCACCGGAGACAATGCCGAAGGTACAGGGTTCCTGGTGAAGATGCCCGATGGTCCGGCAGTCGTGACCAACATCCACGTCATTTCCAATAATCCCAATCTCAAGGTGAAGAATAGCGCCGGAACCTTGATTCCGGTCATTTCCATCAAGGGTGCGGCCGATCGCGACTTGGCGCTGCTTTCGATCAAGGACGCTGGTTACAGTTATCTAGACCTTTGCCCCGATGTCAGCAAGGCGGTGCAAACCGGCGATGAGGTGATTACGCCCGGCAATAGCGAAGGCGGCGAAGTCATGCTCAATACCGGTGGGAAAGTCCTCGGCCTCGGACCACAGCGAATCGAGATCGACAATCCCATTTACCACGGAAACAGCGGCGGCCCCATTTTTCATACCAAGAGCAACCAAGTCGTCGGTGTGGTCACGGAAGCGATCAAAGTGCATATCACCAATGCGCTGGACCAGGCCTCATTTGCCAATCAGAAATCTGCCATCGCCAATTCGATGCGCTATTTCGGCATGAGGCTGGACAATGTGCCCAACTGGGTTCCAATCGAATCGGATCGCTTCCAGACGGAATGCGTTTTTCTGGACCAATTTCACCATCTCAGCCGGTGCCTCGATTCCTATCTGAATACCGCAGACAAGGACACTTCCGAGTTCGGCCTTTTTTACAAGAACGATGACAAGATTGTGAAAGCCAACGATAACTATAATGACCAGCTATCGGGCGGTGATTCCTCGCAACGTATTCAGGCACTCAAAGGCCTGCTCTTCGATTTACAGGGACTGGTCGATAAGAATATGGATCAAATCCAAAACATGAACAATTTTTACTCCTTCAACCAGATCCGGGCGCAGGATGAGATCGATTATCGCAAGGCGTTAAAAAGTGAACTCGACCACTTCAGCAACGATGTAGGGCGACTTGGGGGAGTTCCCCGCTCCAATAATTAGGCCTCCGGCTAACTTGCGACGGGAGCCTCGCTCATGGAGACTTCCATCCGCGACACCCCAGGCAACAAGGCGACGTGCTGATATTCGGGATTGGTTTCCTGTATCTTCTGGATGGCGGAGATTTCCTGCCAGGTGGCGACGAGGCCGTCCGGGCAGGGCGGAAGATCATGCTGGATCAGTCGATGCAATCTGCCCAGCCGGTAACAGGGAATGGCTGCGTACATGTGATGCTCGATGTGATAATTCATGTGCCAGTAGAGGAATTGCAGCACCGGGTTAATGGTGAAAGTGCGGCAGCAGAGCCGGAAATCGGAGACATCATCCTGCAGGCCGATGTGCTGTGTGTCGTTGCAAAGTCCCTGCAGCCAGCCGCCAAAAGCCGCGGTAAAGGTCGTCAAAAAAGGCAGTACCCAGAGGTGGAAATAGATGGAGACGATGATGATGATTCCGTGCCCGACCAACAGGGTGCGGGCCCAATCCATGGCTGCCTTGCGTTCCGGGGAACCTTGCGGAAAAAGTTTCAATTCCCACTCGCCCTTGAACTGCCCGCGGGCAACGCGAAGAGCTCCCAGGATCGGCCAGTAAATTCCACCCGGGTTAAAAATGCCGTATTTTAATTTGTGCCAGAGGATGACTTTCGCCGGCAGGACGACCTCAAGATCATCCGGCTGGTGCAGCGTATAGCGGTGATGCCGCGTGTGGCTGGTGTTGAACATCTCGAAGTTGATCCAGCCGATAAACGAGAAGACGCGAACGAAGAATGAATTGAGGGCCCTGGTCTTGAAAACCGTGTTGTGCCCCAGCTCGTGCACGCCGTTGCTGAGAAAGGCGCAGCCCATTCCATGCAGAATGACGAGGAGAATCGTGGCGATTAGCGGCCAGTGATTTGCCGAGTAGAGCGCGCCGCCCCCCGTTGCGAGAAGTACGCCCAGGTAGCCCAGGCTCTGAAGCCAGCCGAGTAGGTCGCTCTTCTCGTGCAGGCTCTTGAATACCTTGGAATCGAGGGGTGACCGGTACCAGGTGATGGCGGGTGGATTCGCGGCGGTTTCTTGCATAACGAAAATGTACGCCGATTTGAATTGAATGACTTTCAATCGCATGCTGCAGTACAAAATCGAACATGGCGCGACTCCCCTCCTCCCGATTGTCCGTCGGACAAGGCGCTTTTGGCCTGCCGGGCATGATTACGCTCGGTCGCTATCAACATTCCGCCTCCCTTTCGGGGCTGCTTCCACACTCGCACCGGGACGCCATCGAAATCTGTTTCCTGGAGCGGGGCGAACAAACCTATCGCGTGGGAGGCCTCGCCTATCGCCTTCGCGGTAATGATCAATTTTTCACCTTGCCGGGCGAAGTCCACGACACGGCCAACCTGCCCCAGGAACGGGGTATTCTCTACTGGATCATCCTCAAACTTGAAACACGGAAGGACTTTCTTGGCCTGGCGGAACCGCTTGCCTCGCGGCTTAAACTCGAGTTGCGGCGGATGCCCACGCGCCATTTCCGCGCCCATCCGGACATCCCCTCTATCCTGGCAGAAATGACCGGGCTGTTGTCGAAAAAAGGCCGTGCTCGTCGAGGCCCTCTTTCACCTCTCCGACAACTGCGCCTGCAATCGCTCCTGCTGCAATATCTCACCCTCACCGTGGAAGCTTCGCATCGTGGCGCGAAGGGATCAGCCTCCCCGCTGATGCAGCGCGTGCTTCAATACATCGAGAGACATCTGGACGAATCGGCGCAGGTTTCCCGGTTGGCGGAAGTCGCCCGGCTTTCCGAGTCCCGTTTCAAGACCCGCTTCAAGCGTGAGATGGGAGTGCCTCCTGCCGAATTCTGGCTGAGGCAAAAAATCGAGAGGGCCTCCGTTCTGCTCAAGACACGGAACGTAACCGAAGTGGCGCATGAACTGGGATTCTCGTCCTCACAATATTTCGCCACCGTTTTCAAGCGCTATACGCTGGCCAATCCCTCCCGGTTTCGGCTCAAATCCCCATCTTAAAAAATGTGCCAGAGGGGGGAATCGAACCCCCGACCAAGGGCTTATGAGTCCCCTGCTCTACCGCTGAGCTACCCTGGCATTTATTTGATGATGAGCGCCTTATGGGAGGCGATTTCATACTTCTACAGGGACGACTTGAAAAGTATTCCCTGCTTCCCTGTCATAAGCACAGCCGGAAATACTACGAGCGCTTTATCTTCCGGGCAAGCAGAAATGGACGATTGGCGCGCCTCGATTTACGAGGACGCGCCGGTCATTCCGGAGTGGCGCGTGGTCTTAGTTGTGCGTCGTTCCGGCATCGCTCATGCCGGTGATGAGGCTGACCATGGGCATGAAGAGCGCGATGACGATGGTGCCTACGATCACCGCCAGCATTACGATCATGATGGGCTCGAGAATGCTGGTTAAGCTGGTGACGACATTGTCCACTTCGGCTTCATAGACGTCGGCCACCTTGACCAACATGTCGGGCAATTGCCCGGTTTCCTCGCCGACCTGGACCATGCTGGTCACCATCGGGGGAAAAACGCCGGAGGATTCCATGGGGCCCACGACCGATTCACCTTCCTTGACGCTGTCGTGAATCTTGCCGATGGCCACGGCCACGATGGTATTACTGGCAGTTTCGCGAGTGATGTTGAGCGCCTGAAGAATGGGGACGCCGCTGCTGATCAGGGTTCCCAAAGTGCGGCTGAAGCGGGCGATGGCGGTTTTGCTCATCAAGTCGCCAAAGACCGGTATTTTCAGCGCAATCTTGTCGAGGATGATCACGCCGGCAGGTGTGCTGGCGAAGGCCTTATAGGTGGCGACCAGGGCGACAATTCCACCGATGATCAGGTACCAGCGATCGACCATGAAATCGCTGCACGCGATGACGAAGAGTGTGATGCCCGGCAACGGGTGATCAGGCCCCAAGGCGTCCTTGAATATCTGCTGGAACTTGGGGACGATGAAAATGAGGAGGAAGGTGAGGATCAAACCGGCGATCACCAAGACCACGATGGGATAGACCATGGCCGCGATGACCTTGCCCTTGATCTTTTGCGATTTTTCCTGGAATTCCGCCAACCGGGTCAGGACGATTTCGAGCACGCCGCCGAGTTCGCCCGCCTTCACCATGTTGACATAGAGCTTGTTGAAGATACCGGGATGCAGCGCGAGGGACTCGGAGAAGGTGTTGCCGGTCTCGACCGATTCGGCGAGGTCCGTCATGGTCGCGCGCATGACGGGATTGCGTTCCTGCTGGGCCAGCGTTTTCAAGCTGCGCATGAGGGGCAGACCGGCATCGATCAGCGTGGCAAGTTGCCGCGTAAAAATCGTGAGGATGCGCATCTTGACCGTGCTGTTCCTCTTCTTTTTTGCCGGCTTCTTCTCCGCTGCAACCGCGTCGGCGTTTTTAACTTCGTCCAACCGTTGCGGATAAAAACCGAGTTGCCGGATTTGCGCAATGGCATCGTTCTGGTCGCTGGCTTCAACGGATCCGTTGGCTTGTTTACCTCGGGCATCCACTGCCGTGTAAGAGAATTTGGGCATAATCGTTTCGGGTTGGTGTTAGGTATATTTCAGGACTTCCTCGATCGTCGTTTCACCTTCAAAAATACTGCGCAGGCCATCGGCCCGCAGAGTGCTCATGCCCAGTTCAATCGCCTTCTGGCGAATGACGACCGAGGGAGCGCGCGCACTGATGAGTTCGCGAATCGGTTCGCTGATGTCGAGCAATTCATAGATGCCCTTGCGGCCTTTGTAGCCGGTGCGATTGCACTGCTCGCAACCCGTTCCATAATAGAAATTTTTGTCCCCGATTTCGTGGACGGAGAGGCCGATCTGGCGAAGGATGTCCTCACTCGGCTCGTAAGGCGTGCGGCAACCCGTGCAAATTCTGCGGACTAGCCGCTGCCCCAAAACGCCTTCCAGACTTGAGGCA
>Ga0206872_10218_pt1 | contig 16013 bp, 9 predicted proteins | sample Alteio_BWOrgCont_34_FD_152906 | JGI IMG/M metagenome (GOLD analysis project Ga0206872, IMG submission 152906) | Enriched cells from forest soil in Barre Woods Harvard Forest LTER site, Petersham, Massachusetts, United States -... | ecosystem: Environmental > Terrestrial > Soil > Temperate forest >... | reverse complement strand
CAAAAGGAATTTTAACGCCCGGTTTAAATACGGTCAGCAGGAATACGATTTTGATGAAGGCATCATGTTTTTTATTTCGCCGGGCCAGGCTTTTGGGATTGAGATAGAGGAAGGTTCGGCATTGACACATTCGGGATGGATGCTGCACATCCATCCCGATTTTTTATGGAATACGCCGCTGGCCAAAACCATCAGGCAATACGAATTTTTTGACTACTCGGTACACGAAGCCCTGTTTCTTTCGGATAAGGAAGAAAAAACCATTATTGGCCTGATGCAAAATATGGAGCATGAGTATCATGCGGCCATCGATAAATTCAGCCAGAATATTATTATCGCCCAGGTAGAATTATTGCTCACTTACGCCGAAAGATTTTATCAGCGCCAGTTTATCACGCGGAAAATTACGAACCATAAAATCCTGGACCGCCTGGAGGATACCCTTAACTCCTATTTCGACAGTGATTCCGTGGCGAAAAAAGGATTGCCGACCGTTCAGTACGTCGCCGGCGAATTAAACGTATCGCCGGGTTATTTAAGCGGCCTGCTCAAAGTGCTGACGGGGCAAAGCACCCAGCAACACATCCACGGCAAGCTGATTGAAAAAGCCAAGGAAAAATTGTCGACCACCGATTTATCAGTAAGCGAAATTGCATACGACTTAGGTTTTGAACATCCGCAGTCGTTCAGCAAATTATTCAAAACCAAAACCAGGGTTTCACCCCTGGAATTCAGGCATTCGTTTTATTGATCCCGCTGATCGTAAAAGCCACCAAATGGTTGTTTTCGATACAACACCGTTCACATACGCACGGTTGGACAATAGATTTCTGCATTAAATCTCAAATTATCAAATAGTTACCCAAATGGCATAAAGTTTGGGATTGCACGCTCATGAACCTGAAAATAACCTCTTGGTTGCTTATCTCATTGGTACTGGCGGGTTTGCAAGCTCGGCCGCAGACAGTAAGTACCACAAAACAAGCTATTGAACAACTCCAAAAGGACGTTCCCAACCTGATGCAGAAGGCGGATATTCCCGGTATGTCGATAGCGCTTATCCGCAATGGCAAACTGGTTTGGACGGGGTCCTTTGGTGTGATGAATGCCGACACGCACAAACCCGTTACGCCGCAAACCGTTTTTGAGGCAGCATCGCTAAGCAAATGTGTTTTTACCTATGGCGTACTCAAACTGGTCGAGCAGGGTAAGCTAAACCTCGACACACCACTAACGAAATACCTGGGCAACAATTATGATGTACCCGACCCAAGGATAAACCTCATAACCGCCCGGCATGTGCTTACCCATAGTTCGGGTTTTCCAAACTGGCGCGAATTTGATAACAGCAAGGTATTACAAATACATTTTAATCCCGGCGAAAAGTGGAGTTACTCCGGCGAGGGTATTGTTTATCTCTCCAAGGTTGTCGAAAAAATAACGGGCATGCCGTTTGAGGATTTTATGCAGCAAACGGTGCTTAAACCGCTCGACATGAATGCCAGCAGCTATACCTGGCTGGCAAAATATGATCCGATTAAAGCCTATCGTCACGACGATTTTGGAAAGGTAACCGGCAGGACCGAAAAGGTAAGCGGCGGACTGGAAGCTATAACCGAAGAAGCCAACGCCGCGGCAAGCCTTACTACCAACGCGGCCGATTACGCAAAGTTTATCATCGCGGTACTGAACGGGACAGGGCTCAAAAAAAGCACACGGACGCAGATGCTGACCCCGGGTATAAGGGTTACTAAAAATTATCCGGCGCTGGCCTGGGGGCTGGGCGTCGGCCTGGAAACGATGCCCGACGGAACCTGGTTTTGGCACTGGGGCGATAACGGCGACGCGAAGGCATTCTACATGGCATCGGTATCTGCCAAAAATGCGGTGGTTTATTTTGCCAACAGCTCAAACGGGCTGAGCATCGCGCGTGAAATACTGGCCGATGCCGTGGGCGGCAGCCATCCGTCGCTGGATAATCTTGGTTACGAAAGATACAACGCACCCTCGCGCCTGCTGCTGAAATCAATTATAGCCAGCGGTGCCTCCAGGCCCCTAGAGAGCTACAGGAATGAACGAAAAACGGATACTGCCAAAAGGATAAACGAGCAGGATATGAACAATGTGGGCTATGCCCTTATCCGCATAAAAAAATTGGATGACGCCCTGGCCGTTTTCAAGCAAAATACCGACGATTTTCCGGCATCGTGGAATGCATGGGATAGCTATGCCGAAGGGTATATGGACAAAGGCGACAAGGAACTGGCTATAAAGTATTATAAAAAATCGCTGGAGTTGAATCCCGAAAGTGAAAATGGCAAAAAGATGCTGGACAAGTTGCTTAGCGGGAAAAATTAGGCGAATCCAATCGTTGCTCCCCGGGGGTTAGGGTATCCATGCTTGACTTCCAAACATTTGTTAAAGACGATTTGAAAAGTCACCTTTCAAAATTTCGTCGAGCATTTTCCGTGTGAAATTACGTTTTGCCGTGCTGTCAGGCAGCGGTGCGAGGTATTCTAAAAGGCCTGTTTATCACTATCAAAAACGCACTTGCTAAAATGATTTTTATTTTGTTTTTGATATCCTTTCGTTTTTCAATGGATGATTCCGTCCGGCTTTAGTTACCCGGTCATCTACTTCTGATGCAATTTTGTCCATAGACCAATTTGGTCAGGTCTCAAATACGACAAACAGCCAGCAATTTTTACAAAGCCTTTTGGGCTCAATCCGGAAACATTACGAACTCAGTTCAAGTCTCCGATACTCCGGAACGCCCGTTTACCGACATGTGAATTATAAAACTTAATGTCGGAATTGTGTAACATATAGCTCCAGGTTGTGAGGTAGATTTGCCCCCTGCTTAAGTCCCGCTTAAGCCATCCCTATCAAATCCTGTTCCCATTTAAAGCAGGAGTATTAAACACATCTATATATAAAATAATTTACCATGAAAAAAAAAATTACTTCTACGATAACTAAAAAGCAGCTTGACCGCAAGAAAGATCATTTCAAAACAAACCGAATAGTATTATCCTTTTTGCTATTTCTTGCCGTATTTATGGCGGGATGTAAAAAAGACAACTATAAAGGCGCCATACAAGGTGTTTGCCCGGTTGTAGTATCAACCGACCCGATGAATAAGGCAGTTGACGTTGCGCTGAATAAGGTTATTTCGGTAACCTTTAATACTGCGATGAATCCTGCGGCGATAAACAATGCCACATTTACCATTATGCAGGGTTCGACAAGCATTGCCGGCACAGTTGCGGCCACCGCAAATAATGCAGTATTCACCTTTACACCAGCCGCGGCATTGCTGCCTTTCGCTGTTTATACCGGCACCATTACAACAGGCGCGAAGGACACACTGGGCTCATCAATGGTGAAAAATTATGTGTGGACCTTCACCACGATCCCGCAGGTAAGCCTGGCATCAAACCCTATAGCGGGCGGAACAACTTCCGGTGCAGGAACATTTGCACAGGGATCGGTGGTTACCGTAACGGCAACGCCGAATACCGGCTTTACCTTTACCAACTGGACAAACAATGGGGTGGTTGCGTCTATAAGTCCGAGTTTTCAGTTTACGATGGCCGGCAACATTTCACTGGTTGCTAACTTTGCGCCAATAGTGCCGGGTAAGTTTGCTTTGATATTATCGTCAACGCCTGTAGCCGGGGGAAAAACCGTCGGCTCCGGTTTATACAATGCCGGCGCTTCGGTAACTGCGACAGCGACGCCCAATGCCGGCTACACCTTTGTTAACTGGACAAAAGGCGCAGCTATCGCCTCTACAAGCGCCAATTACCAGTTTATCCTTGTCGGCAACACCACCTTGTCGGCAAACTTTGCGCTTATCCAGGGATCGCAATACTCGGTAACCTTATCGTCGAAACCTGCCGCAGGCGGAACGACCTCGGGGTCGGGCGCCTATAATAAAGGTTCTTCGGTAACTGTAATGGCTACGCCAAATTCAGGTTATACGTTTACCAACTGGACAAACAACGGGGTCATAGCCTCAACCAGCGCGAGCTATACCTTCGCATTGATTGCAAACACAACGCTGGTGGCCAATTTTTCGCAGGTAGTAACTACACCACTATTCACCTCCATATTCGCGGCCTTTGGCGGAAGCGCGGGGATGACTAACCAGGGTATAAATACCGTGATTAACGGCGCTATCGGTACCACGGCTGTTGCTACGGCAGTAACCGGTTTTCATGATGGCTTAACCGGGGATGTTTACACGGAAACGCCGCTCAACGTAGGGCTTGTAACTAACGGGATCGATGCAGCGCCTCCTTTCCCGGGGACGGCCCCAAAATTCGCTATTGCCTCCCAGGGCCTGGCCGCAGCCACCGCTTTTTATATCAGTATTTCACCGGCTAACAAGCCAGGCGGCACCGACCCGGGTGCGGGCGAATTAGGCGGCCTGACCTTAGCGCCGGGCGTATATAAATCGGCAAGCGGTACTTTTAACATATCAAACGGCAACCTTACACTGGACGCCAAAGGCGATCCGAATGCCACCTGGATATTCCAGACAGCAGCCGGGCTTACGGTAGGTATCGCAGGGCCGAACGGTGCGCGCAGTATTATACTGACAAACGGCGCCCAGGCTAAAAATGTGTACTGGTATGTCGGCAGTGCTGCTACCATTAACGGAGCGGGCGGCGGCGTTATGGTAGGAACCATTATTGCCTCGTCGGGCGTTACGCTATCAACCGCCGGAAATAATGTTCAAACCGTTCTGAATGGCCGTGCGATTTCACTGGTTGCGTCGGTTACGATGGTGAACACAACCATTAACATGCCGTAATAAAGATACAATATTGATTATTCTTCTGCTCCCGGGCCGGGTAGCCACCCGGGTCAGGGCAGGAGATTTACAAAAAGATAAACACAGCAATTAATTTAAAGAAAACGTATTATGATACCAATAAATAAAATACTGCAACGATTAGCCATTTGTTTTGTGATGGTAATTTGCGCAGGCACTATGGTTAATGGTCAAACCACGCCGCCTGTTTGGTGGTTCGGTGCATCCGGTGCTGCAAATTTTAATTTCTATACAGGAACAACCCAAAGGCTGGATAATTCACTGATCGTTCCAACCCCGTTTCATAAGGGTACCGGCGTGCAGCCTTATGTATCCATATTTGCCGAATACCGGCCGGGCCCTACCTGGGGATTTATGTTTAACGTAGGCTACGACGGCCTGGGGGCAAAATTCGATAATGTTGAAGCGCCCTGTAATTGCGAGGCCACGTTAAACAGCGATTTGAGTTATGTTTCTGTGGAACCCAGCGTACGTTTAGGTTTTAAAACCTCTGGCCTGTACTTTTTTGCCGGACCGAGCCTGGCGTTCAATGTAAATAAAAACTTTGCTTATACGCAGGTTAACCAGCAAAATACCAATTCAACTTTCAGCGCGGTTAACAGCACGATCTTCTCGGGCCAGGTTGGCGCGGGATTTGATATTCCGCTTTCGCCGGCAAATAGCTTATCAAAAGTTAACCTTTCGCCGTTCGTTTCTTATCATCCCTATTTTGGGCAGGACCCGCGCAGTATCGAAAGCTTATCCGTTACAACCGTGAGGGTGGGCGTTGCCATAAAATTCGGGAAAGGCCATAAAACGCCTGTCCCGGATGCGCCCATCGCAAATATTCCTCCTCCGGCGGTAGTAGCTGATGTTGCTTTCACCGTGCGTGGGCCGATAAATGCGCCGGCAGTGCGCCAGGTGAGTGAAACCTTGCCAATGCTAAACACGGTGTTTTTTGATGAAGGCGCAACTACAATCCCGGCCAGGTATGTATTGCTCACCAACGGGCAGGCAGCCGCGTTTAAAGAAGACCAGCTGCAAAACGAACAGTCAGCCTCAGGGACAGGCCGCTCCGCAGGGCAATTAAATGTATATCATAACGTGCTGAATATCCTGGGCGACCGCATGCGCGAAAATCCTGGCGCCACGATATCCCTTGACGGCTCCTCAGCCCAGGGGCCAAAGGATGGCAGCGAACTTGCCGCATCGGTAAAACAATATCTTGTGAATGTATTTGGCATTGATGGCGCAAGGATTGCGATAAAGGGTAGTTTTAAAGCAAATCCTTCGTCCGAACATATAGGCGGCACCAAAGACCTTGCCCTTCTTCGCTCCGAGGACCGAAGGGTGGATATTGAAACCGCCTCTGCCGAATTATTAGTTGAAGTGGGCGGCGGAATGATGAAGCCGGTTCACATTATCACTACCATGGAAAACCCACTCGATTTCGAGGTGGTTTTCAAGATAGATTCGGCTAAGGGGCAGGTTAAATCATGGGCGATCGATGCAACCAACGATCAGGGAGCAGTCCGGCATTTCGGCCCTTTCACCGGTGGCCAGCAGGGTGTACCCGCGGCGGATATTTTGGGCAGCAGCCCAAGCGGGAACTACAAAATCGCCCTGCACGCAGATATGAGTAACGGGGCGACCGTTGACAAACAAAGCACGGTTTATTTGGTACGCCCGGCCCCAACCATTACCAAGGGCTTCCGTTACAGTATCGTATTTGATTTTGATAAAGCGAAGACGATAGCGGAGTACGATAAATTCTTAGCTACGGTTGTAGCGCCGCTGATTACTGATGGCGCTACGGTTACCATACACGGCCATACGGATATTATCGGCGGCGAAGCTTATAACCAACAACTATCTGAGGACAGGGCAAAGCAAACTCAAAAAATACTGGAGCAGGCAATCGCCGGTTCAGGCAGGGACAATGTAAAATTCGAGGCTGTTGGTTTTGGCGCTGATGCCGATCATTCGCCGTTTGAAAACAACCTTCCTGAAGAACGTTTTTATAACCGGACGGTAATTATAGATATACTTACGGTTAAATAGGCAGTCCGTATATTCCCAGCAAATAAAAAAAGGCCGCAAAAGCGGCCTTTTTTTATTTTATCTCCGCCGGTCAAGCGACCTCGCTTGACTTCTAACAATTAACAGCGTCCACGCGGACATCACTTCCTTCGACTACCCTGACGCGATATCACTTTAAGTGAACTAATAAAAATTGCTTCATCATTTGTGGAATGATTTACATTCTTGCATCTTCAAAGGAAAAAAAAGGCGATTTTTAACAATTAACCCGGCGAGAATAAAACCATGCTCACAAATAAAATCTTACGGTATTTCGTGCTGCCAGTACTATTGTCGCTTGCATTTTGTAAAGCTCACGCGCAAAATCTTGATGAAAAAACTTATGTACATAAAATGCGGCTGATTGATAGTCTGTCATTTAGAAAAATGCAGGACTTTGATACGCTCTATAAGGTCTCGATAAAGGACGATGTCGAAAACTATAGTGAAGATTTTTATGGCTGGATACGCGCAAGGGATAAGGAAGGAACCGGAATTTTAACGATCAACGGAACTGAACTCAAAATAGAAAGAAAGTTAATAATCGGGATAAAGCCTTTGCCGCTGGATAAGGAAACAATAGACAGTTTAATAAGTTGGGAAAGGAAGGAAATTTTCTTTAATATGGAAAATTTCGCAGTTGATAATTTGCTGATTTTATGGTTGTATGAAAAGGGGAAAGAGGACTATTCCAAACAGTTCCTTCCTAAAAGACAAACCTTTTTCGCCGATACTGATATAATGCAAGGCTTCGGCGCCCTGTACGACGATGCCATGCTCCATGCCTTCTCATATGAAAGAAATTATCCAAAAGCAATCGCTTTTGGCGAGCATCTTTCAGGCCGGATATTTAATGGGTTTAAATATCAAAAAGAAGCAATCGCTTTAACCAGTCAGCTGAAAAACCATTCCGAAGATTTTAAAACTTTTCGTATTCCCGACTCTTTGCAATGGCTTTCGCTGAAGAAAAAACTAACCCGGAAGGAACAAATACTTTATTTGGCGGACAGGCTCAGATTATTAAATTGCATTCAACAAGGCCAGCCGGGCGACATCAGCTACGACATGCGCCAGTACTCAATTTCGTATAACGAGGCACGGCGATCACATATTTCATATCGGGGGCCTGATACTAAATTCATGGTTATTAATCCGTTTATTGAGTTGCTGAAGATGACTCCGGATGTGCAGGAAACGGAACTGTTGCTGCCTTATTTAACGACCGATACTTACATACCCTCCTATACTTATGGCCGGGATTATCTTCCGGAAAGGACGTTAAATCAATTGAGTTGGGTTATTGAAAGCCTCATATTTGGAATCACAAGCAAACACTTTGTTAACAGGTACTATTTTGAACCCTTAACATTGGAACAAAAGAAAACCGAGGTTGAAAAAATAAAAAGATGGTGTGAAGATAACGCGGCATTATCACCGGAAGCCCTTACCATAAACGAGCTAAGAACGGCCACTAATTGGAGCAGCTTTTATATCGCTATCCAAATAGCAAAAAGGCAGAAAAATGATTCTTTACCAGATATTTTGGTACAAAGATTCAATAGTTTCAGGGGCGGTACATCGTGGCCATCTAATCGGGGCTACATGGCCGAAACCATGTTTGAGTTGCAGAATGGAAAATACGTGGACGTGGTGAGAAAGTGGAACAAGGACACCACGGATAAATGGGTTAATCTTTGGGCATCCATGTTTTTGATGAAGTTTGATAAGGATAGTTACCCGGCGGCCATCAAAGCCCTTGAGGCCGTGCTTAAACAATGCAACGGAATAACGTATTACCCGCACGCAATAGATTTTCTTTTGGGCTTGAAGGACAAAAATGCCTTAAAATTGGCGGAAAGAATAATGGATAAAGCCACTTTTCAGCAATACATCTATTGGGATTATTATGAAAGCTTTATCCGGAAGTTGTTGAACGCGAAAAGCGACTACACCTTTAGTTTTTTAAGCGGAAAATTGAGCGCTTATAAACTTGATGTGATGAAAAATCTGAACAAGGACGGGGATAACCAAATAACACAAAATGATGAATTTGTTTTGGCCGTTGATGAACTAAAAAGCGACCCGCCCGGCTATTACAAAGCAAGAACCAATTTAGCGAAGCAGGAATATATCAGGAAGTTGGAAAGTTGGTTTAAAACCCAATACAACCTATTAAAGAAAGGAAGGCCGAATGAACTTCGTCTTGATATTAAACAGGTAAGCCCACCGCAGGGCGCGTTAGTTGATAGTTATTACAAGTAATTTTATTTTAGCCAGGTCGAATAGCCACGCTTGACCTCCAGCAATTGTCAAGCGTCGTCATTGACATGTCTTAACGCCCTGTAACAATGCCCGAGTTCAAACCTTAAAAATGATTTCCATGTCTATATGTAAGATGATAACAAACGCCTGCTTATATTTAGAGACGATTATAAGCCCGCCCATGAGATTGTTTTTAACCGCCGCTATTGCCATCACCATATCGCTGATGTTTTCATCCACCGTTCAAGCCCAGGTCGCTAAGGATGACCACACCGTTTTAAGCACACCCTGGAACGCCTATTGGATAGCCCCGCCAAATGACCCGGGCAGGGAATACGGCGTTTACTATTTCCGCAAAACGCTCGAATTAGCCGCGAAGCCCGCAACCTTCAACGTCAAAGTATCTGCCGATAACCGTTACAAACTGTATGTAAACGGCACATTGGTTTCAGTTGGCCCGGCGCGGGGCGACACGTATTACTGGAACTATGAAACGGTTGACCTGGCGCCTTACCTTGTTGTAGGAAAAAACAGCATCGCGGCCATTGTTTGGAACGAGGCCGAATCGCGCCCCGAGGCGCAGATATCGCTACGCACGGCCTTTATTTTACAGGGCAATACGGCGAATGAAGAAATACTGAACACCAATAACACCTGGAAGTGCTTTCAAAACAAAGGCTACGCGGCCATCACGGGGGTAGGCTACCCCACCTATTATGTTGCCGGCCCGGGTGAGTTGGTGGATATGAACAAATCAGTAAAAAACTGGATGAACGCTGATTTTGATGATCATAGCTGGACAAATGCTGCACAATTGGAGCATGGCAAACCTAAAGGGATGTCGGATGCTTTTGGCTGGATGCTGGTGCCGTCGGTTATCCCCCAAATGGAACGTACGTTGCAGCGCATCCCGGTTTTGCGCAAGGCTGACGGGATTACCCCGCCTGCCGGTTTCCCGTCAACAAAAATGGCTGTAACCATCCCCCCTAATACCACGGCCACGCTGCTGCTTGATCAAACCTATCTCACCAGCGCTTATGTAACCCTCAATTTCAGCGGCGGCAAAGGCGCAACTATGAGCCTGATGTACAACGAAGCCTTATTTGATAATTTAAAAAAGTTTGGCTCGAGAAAAGGCAACCGCAACGACGTAGATGGCAAGGACCTCGCCGGGCGAAGGGATAGTATTATATCAGACGGAAGCCAGGGGCAATCATTTAATACCTTATATTGGCGAACTTTCCGTTATATCCGGCTGCGCGTGCAAACCGGGGACGATCCGCTTACCATAGATGACCTGTACGGCACTTTTACCGGTTACCCTTTTCAAATGAACGCTAAGTTCCAATCGGATAACCCCGAAATACAAAAGATACTCGAAATCGGCTGGCGAACCGCACGCCTGGACGCCATGGAAACTTACATGGACTGCCCTTATTACGAGCAATTGCAATACATCGGCGACACGCGCATACAGGCCATGGTATCATATTATAACAGCGGCGACGACCGCCTGGCGCGCAATGCTATCAGCCTGATGGACCACTCGCGCATTGCTGAAGGGCTTACGCTCAGCCGCCACCCCAGCTATAGCCCGCAAATCATCCCAACATTCTCGTTATGGTACATAGGTGTGCTGCATGACTACTGGATGTACCGGCCCGACAGCAATTTTGTAAAAGACAAACTCCCCGGCGTCAGGGACGTACTGGGTTTCTTCAGCCGGTATCAACAAGCCGACGGGTCGGTGAAGAATGTCCCTTACTGGAATTTTATCGACTGGGCAGGAAACGGCGTCTACGACTATAGCCACCCGCCCACCGGCAAAAACGGCGGCTCATCGCTGATGGATATGCAATTGATGATGGCTTACAGCATGACAGCCGAAATGGAAAAAAGAATGGGTATGCCTGCCATGGCAATCCTATATAAAGAGAAGGCAGTTCAACTGGAAAAAACGATCCGCAGTAAATATTGGGACGCTGCAAACGGTTTGTATGCCGATAATGAGGATATGGATCTGTTTTCGCAGCATGCCAACTCGCTGGCTATCCTGGCCGGACTGGTCAAAGGCCCTGAGGCCACGGCAGTCGCCAAAAAAATGCTTGCGGACAGCACGCTCACCCAATGCACCATCTATTTTAAATATTACCTTCACCAAGCCCTGGTAAAAGCAGGCCTGGGCGATGGGTACATGGAGTGGCTGGGCATCTGGCGCCAGAACATCGCTATGGGTCTCACCACCTGGGCGGAGATCTCCGACCTGCCACATGCCCGCTCCGATTGCCATGCCTGGGGCGCCAGCCCGAATGTCGAGTTTTACCGTACTGTGCTTGGGATAGACAGCTATGCGCCGGGGTTTAAAAAGATCAAGATTGAGCCGCACCTGGGCACAATCATCAAAGTTGCGGGGGAAATGCCGCATCCCGATGGTAAGATTTCGGTATCCTACGAAAAAAAAGACGAGGGGTGGAAAAAAACCTGGAAAATAGATATAAACATCCCATCTAATACTTCAGGTGTTTTTATTTGGAAAGGGCACTCATACCCAATAAAGGGGACGATAAACGGGAAACCTAATGATAATATTTTCCGGTTCATCGACGAAGAAATTATAAATCGATGAAAAATTGGCGGTCAGATATAAACTTCGAGTATTTTGGTTTGGAAGGGAAAACTATATCCGCTAAAATCGGGGCTTAGTTCGTTTTAAAACAACACCCAAGACTTTCGAAGGTTCTTAATCTTCGTAAGTCTTTCCGTCTCTGTTAATGAAAAAATTCTCTTTGCTGTTATTCGTTGGATAATATTGTCGTAATGCTTAAACAAAGCCTTAACCGGCACAAACACGATTCAACAAAATACTTACTTGGTCCCCGCTTATGAAATTTAAACTGATTCTGGCTGCACTTATTATGTGCGGCCTGCAAGCCTTTTCGCAATCGCAAAACAACATTTCCGTGGTTTATGGCTTCTCAACTGCCAATATCGACATTCACGGCGCACTTGGTGATTTTGGTTATAACACCAAAAAAGGTATTACAACGGGTTTGCTTTATACCAAAACCATTAAACAATGGTTTTCGCTGCAGACAGGTTTGTTTTACGCTGATGACAAAGCCGAGCTTAATTCAATACTCCCCGGGCGTGCCGGAATCAATATCGACGGCGATCTTAAAATTATCTCGATACCTATTATCGCCAAATTCACTTTTTTTAAATATGTATTCGCCGATACCGGTTTGTCTTTCGATAAAGAGATCAACTATACTGACAATTATATCCAAACCGATCAATCAGGTATCGGTGTTGAACTGGGCATCGGCGGACAATATGCGTTCAATCATTTTACGGTATTTCTTAATCCCTACCTTAAAATTTATGGCACGACGCATTTTAACCGCAGCGAAGATTTTAACTTGATAGAAGACGGCTATAAGTTTGGTTTGGGTTATAGTTTTTAAGCTAATTTCAATTTTTCAGGATAATTCCGTGTGCTGAGCCAGGTTCAGGAGGGCCTGCTCATTCGTTATACTGATACTTTTTCCTTTGGCACTGATGCATTTCTCATCACCCAGCTCATTCATCACCCTGAAAAGCGACTCATAGGCGGCGCCGGTAAACGAGGCCAGGTCCTGTCGCGTGAGTTCAATAATAAGATGGCCTTCGTCGTTTGTGCCGAATTGCGCTTTCAACGTTAGCAAAGCCTGGGCAACGCGTCCTTTTACCGGCATGTGCGCCAGGTTGCGCATTCGTTTTTCCGATTCCTGTAAATCGTTGGCAAGGATGCCGATCAACTGCCGGGCCAGTTGATGGTTGATATTTAAGGTCGATTCGAAAAAATCGATTGCTACATAACAAATTATTCCGGCCTCAATTGCTGTTGCAGATACCGGGTAAACAGCATCTCCTCCCAGGCCCATATGTCCTGTTATATCGCCTTGTTTGGCGAATCGCAAGATCAATTCCTTGTCGTCCCCCCATCGCTTGTGAACTTTCACAATGCCCGAGTAAATAAAGTAGATGCCCGTCACCGGGTCGCCTTCGCTAAATAATTGCTGGCCTTTTTTTACAACGATATTTTTTCGGTTCGCTGCGACAGCGGGGAGCCAGTCAGGTAAGCAATAGCTGCATAAAAAGCAGCGTTTTAAATCACACTCATTTTTGAACATAAAATGTTGAAAAGCCTGTCGTGTGCAATATTAAGATTAAAAATACAAAACATTTAATCCCCAGGACTTACGAAGTAAACGGCGAAGCCCTCAACGAGGCGTTTGAAAAACAAATAACTCCGAGTTAAACTTCATAAGGCTTATCCAGCTGCCTTGCAGGCGCTATTTTTATATTGTATAATTAATAATATAATGGCATAATTGTTAAAAATTGCCTTATTAACATTGCGCATGCAATATAATTTTACTTTTCTACTATTTTTAAAAATGTCAAATTTGTATCTTTGCACCAAATTTCGGGGGAGTGTATGTGTCCGCGAATACTAATACTGAAAAATGTAAATACTGCAATGAACAATATCGATACGAATACGCCTGTTTCAAGCGCCATCCCCATTTCGCCGATATTGAGCGAACTGGAAAACAACGAAAACGAGCACAGGAAAAGTTTTGTGCAGAAAACAAGATTGCTCCGTATATCCGGTTTGGCCATAATGGTTGCGGCGGCCGTGTGTTTTATTGCCAGGTTTTTGGTTTGGCTCATCGACATAGTCACCAATATTTCGTTTTACGGCACTATTTCGGCCAGTTTTCACAGCCCGTCGGCCAATCACCTGGGTTTGTGGGTAATCGTAATACCTGCTATTGGCGGGGTTATTGTTGGCCTGATGGCGCTTTACGGCTCGGCAGCTATACGGGGGCACGGCATACCCGAGGCCATGGAGCAAATACTCACCAATAAAAGCCGCATAAAGCCATCTATTACTTTTTTAAAGCCGATATCTTCGGCTATCGCCATTGGTACCGGCGGCCCTTTTGGCGCTGAAGGGCCTATTATAGCCACAGGTGGCGCCTTAGGCTCGACCATCGGCCAGCTGTTTAAAATTACTTCGAACGAACGGAAGGTTTTGCTGGCAGCCGGCGCCACTGCCGGTATGGCGGCCATATTTGGCACCCCGATAGCCGCTGTTTTCCTGGCGATAGAATTGCTGTTGTTTGAATTCTCGCCGAAAGCAATTTTACCGGTCGCATTAGCGTGTATCACCGGGGCGGCCGGCCATCATGTATTATTTGACGCAGGACCGGTATTCCCCATGCCTGAGCTGAAAACCCCGTCGAATACAGCTTTGGCAATTTACAGCGCAATTGGCCTGATTACCGGTTTCCTTTCGTTAGGGCTAACTAAAGTTGTTTATTTTATCGAAGACAGCTTCGAAAAGCTGCCGATCCACTGGATGTGGTGGCCGGCCATCGGTGGCTTGGCCGTCGGCGTCATCGGTTATTTTGCGCCGCATACGTTTGGCGTGGGTTACGATAATATCATCAATGTGTTATCCGGCACGTTGGCTATCGCCATCGTGATTCGCTTGTGTTTTTTTAAATTTTTATCCTGGGCTATCGCCCTTGGCAGCGGCACATCCGGCGGTACGCTGGCGCCATTGCTTACCATCGGCGGGGCGGGCGGGGCTGTTTTGGGCGCCGTAATTTTAAAGTTGTTTCCCAATTCCGGGATAAACCTTTCAATGGCCGCCCTGGTAGGAATGTCGGCTATGTTTGCCGGCGCTTCAAGGGCCTATTTAACCAGCATAACCTTCGCGATGGAGGCCACCATGCAGTCGCATGCATTGCTGCCGTTGTTAGGAGCCTGCACAGCATCGTACCTGGTTTCGTTCTTCCTGATGGAAAATACCATCATGACCGAAAAGATTGCCCGCCGGGGCGTTTTTACGCCCGACTCGTTTGAGGCCGACCCGTTGAGCAAGCTAACCGTTGAACAAGTGATTGCCGCTCACGACACGCTGGTATTAAGCGCCGAAAGCACTGTAAAAGATGCAAAAGAATGGCTGAAGGCGAATAACGATAATGCACATGACTTTGTAGTGCTGAACAGCGACAGCGATTACATGGGCATGGTAAGCCGCAACGATATTTTTATAAAAGGCCTGAATCCCGACACGCCGCTGAGCAAAATGACCACACGGGGCAACAGCGTTGTACGCGGCACCGAAACGCTGCGGCAGGCTGTTGAACTGATGGCCACGCAAAGCGCTGAAATATTGCCGGTTCTGTCAGCCGGCGGAAAAATATACGGCGTTTTATCCTACCGGGATATCCTGTCGGTTTACAAAGAACAGCAGGAAGAAAATGAACATGCGCACATTCATATTTCATTGAAGCGCCGGCGCCTTAAAATGCTGGTGAAAGGAAGGAAACTGGTGCATGTGGAAGGCAAGGAATAACACGCAGTTAAAGTCCGAAAGAAGATGCAGCCAAAATAGGAGCAGGACATGAAAAGCGTATCGATCTTTCCTGCTTCCAAAAGAATCGCTTAAATTTGACTCGCCCTGTTATTTAGGGGGAATAGTTTGCGTATGGGGATTATAAACTACAATTGTTAGAAATTTACTGTCATGAAAATTAAACTAAACCTGGCGATTTTTACCTTTGCACTGCTTTTATTTACATCCGCCTGCAAAAAGGCAGAGGAAAGCCCTGCGCCGGCTGAAGTTAAGATCACCGTACAGCAAAACGGCCAGCCGGTAGCACTTGTACAGGGGCAAACGCTTAATGTCATGCTTCAGAACCCGGGCGATGGCCTCTATTCGTTCGATCAGCCCAAATATGATGCTTCAGTACTCCGGTTTGTGGACCACCTGCACCAGGGGCCGACCAATAATGAC
>Ga0206872_10216_pt1 | contig 16081 bp, 15 predicted proteins | sample Alteio_BWOrgCont_34_FD_152906 | JGI IMG/M metagenome (GOLD analysis project Ga0206872, IMG submission 152906) | Enriched cells from forest soil in Barre Woods Harvard Forest LTER site, Petersham, Massachusetts, United States -... | ecosystem: Environmental > Terrestrial > Soil > Temperate forest >... | reverse complement strand
AAAGACGGAAAGTCCGAAAGACCGGAAGAAGCTGCAATTTTGCTGGCGGTTAATTACGTCCTGGTCTTTTTTTTCAGTTGGAATGCCATAGATCGCCGCACATTTAGATTAAATGTATCTTAACTTTCGGACTTTACTGACTTTTCGGACTTTCGGACTCCACTACTTAATTCTCTTCCAATATTCCTCAACAATCATACCTGTAGGTAATTTACCGCTTAAAGTAAGGGTATCGTTTTTTAAAGTATATAGATAGTGTATAGGTATATTGATAATTTTTGAGGCCTGGCTGCTAAAAGTTTCGGTATCAACACAGGTATCGCCGTTAAAAGCATAGTCGCCGGCTTCATATTTTTCCGGTTTGTAACCTTTTTCAATTGCGAAAGCGTCATAATGCGCAGCATCGTATATCCTGTGTAAGGCATATTCGGCCGGTGCGCCCTCCTTTTTACCATTGTAAATGCCTCCCGCAAACTCCCACGTGCCTTTTAAAGTTGTTTTAGTTTGAAATGAGCTGACAATGATGAACAATACAGCCAAACCCAAAACATGTATCGAATTAATTTTCATCCTCAAATATATAATTAATAGAAATTATGCCTTTTACTTTTTGCTCCGAAATATTATGGCAGCTAAAATTGTTTATTGCGCCTGCCTACTTTATTCTTTTCCAGTGTTCTTCAACTGATGTTTTATCCGGCAGTTTGCCTTTATAAATAAAAACGTTATTATGGATGGTATAAGTATAATGCAACATTATGCCCTTTAACGGAGATGATTGATTACTGTATGTCGGTGTCTCACGGTAAAAGTTGTTGCTTAAAGCATATTTGCCGGCCTCGTATTTTACGTTTTTACTACCCTTTTTAATAATAAATCCCTGGTAACCCGTTTCCGTGTAAACTCTTTGCAGTTTTATATCCCTGGGCGGCGGATCGGCCTGGCCGTGGTATATTCCACCCGCGTATTCCCAAACCCCTGTCAGCGGACCTGCGGATTGAAACGACACAGCTAAAAGGTATATTAAGCATACCAAAATAGCTTTAAATAACGATTTGACCTTCATTTAATAAGAGAAAATTAAAACTTTAACTATTCCCGGTGCGGCGACCGCAAATGCTCACCGTTTTTTTGGTTTAAAACGCAAAAATAAAAAACCAGGCAAAAATTAAAACGAAGTAAAAATGAATATTGCAATTTTTATAAACTGCCTTTACACGATCAGCACCCTCAATTTATCTTTATATGGTTGGAAGCTGTTTCATAAGAGACAGGCTCTTTTTTACACTTTTATATTGTTGCTAACATTTACGCTAATTATTATTAATTTCCCGCAAATATAATTAGATGAGCCTTATCGAGTCCATTACCGTTTTTCTAAAACAATCTTTAAGCCCATCTTCCATCAAGCATGGTTACAGCAAACACATTGAACAATATAGGGGATTATGTGCATTACTGGTGTTCATTGAACATGCCACACTATATCCCAGTTTTGTGGTCAGTAATTTTAAATGGCCGGCTTATTTCAGTTATTTTGGCGCAGGGCACATATCTGTAATCGTATTCTTTTGCATATCCGGATATGTAATAGGCATTAATTATGATACCGATGACCTAAATATCAAGGACTATTTAAAAAAACGACTGGTTAGATTATATCCAATATATGTAATAGCTGTTTTAACAGCCGCTTTTTTAGCCGGTGGATTTACCACATGGGAAATTATTAAGAATCTGTTGTTTCTTCAAAATTCCTATCCCTATATTCATTTTTACGCTCCGATTATTTTAAATGTAACGTGGAGTTTAAATTATGAGGTTTTTTACTACCTTTTATTTATAGGCCTGTTTTTATTGCGGCCCAAAATATGGTGTTTGATATTAGTCATGCTGATATTGACCATCATTTCAATACATTCCGGCACAACTACCGTTGTTTTTGTTAACTATTTAGATGGCCTGTATATTTGGTTATTAGGCCTTATGCTGGGATGGAGTATTTTTAAATTTAAAATAGCAACAGACAAATTTGTGCCGTTATTGAGCATGTTGTTTTTACAATTATGCTTTCAACACCTTGATTTAGGTTTAATGATTATTCATATATTTAAGATAAATACCATTACAAATTTGGACTATATATTGAATATTCCTTTTTGTTTAATGATCATGTGCATTTTAACATCAAAGGATAATTTATTCCTGAGGTTTAATAAGATACTATGTTATGCGTCGCCGGCTTTTGTTTTTATATTTCTTATAATTAATAACCGGATATTTGAAGATTTACGATGGATAATGTGCCTGATATATTGGTTGCTTTCACTATTGTTTTATTATGAAAAACGTATATCTGCTTTTTTGCTGGAGAAACTAACCTACATGGGGAAAATATCTTATGGTTTTTACCTTTTACATATTCCAGTGGCTATAATTATCAAAAAAACGGTATTTATAAATAACCACACCCTTGAAGTAATAGTCAAATATACGCTTTGGGTTGGCTTAACATTTGCAGTGTCTTTCTTATTAGAACGGGTGGTGCAACCAAGAATAAAGAAATATTTTTTCGAGAAAAAAATTGATCCGGTACCGGCCTAACGAGATATCATGTTTGTTTAACTTTCTTCCGGTAATCTTCTGCAATGTTCCCGTCAGGTGGTTTTGCTTTTAAAAAAAGCGTATCATTCCGGATGTGTTTTCTTTTTAGAAAGAAGAAAGAATAATTGTTAACAAGCTAAAAAAATAGCTTTCTCATCGTCATAACCAATTAATCCCTTTTTTTAATAGGGACAATGTTTTCTCTTCCTCGCTTCCGGGATTTGCCTGGTAATTATAAACCCATTTGGCCGTAGGCGGTAAACTCATTAAAATAGATTCAATACGGCCATTGGTTTCCAGGCCGAATTTAGTACCGGCATCATACACCAGGTTAAATTCGGCGTAACGGCTGCGGCGCTGGTATTGCCATAGTTGATTTTCTTCGGTAAACGGCTTATCCCTGTTTCTGTTAACTAATTCGGTATAAGCAGGAATAAATGAGCGGCCCAGGGCCTTCGAAAATTCAAAGATCGTTTCCCAGGTCAGTTCTTCATTTGCAGTTAAACGGTCGTAAAATATTCCTCCTATTCCTCGCGTTTCATTGCGGTGTTTGATAAAAAAATAATCATCGGCCCACAATTTAAAGCGATGGTAAAAATCCTGGTGAAATTTATCGCAAACAGATTTTAACCCGGCATGAAAAAACCTGGCGTCGTCCTCGAAAACATAGTGCGGGGTAAGGTCAATTCCGCCGCCAAACCATCGCACAGGCTCCGTGCTAAAGCCAAATGACGATGGCATTTCAAAATAACGGATATTCATGTGGATAATGGGCGCCATCGGGTGGTTTGGATGGATGACGATAGATATCCCGGTGGCAAAAAAGTCATCCTCTTCTACTTTCAGGGCTTTTTTTACCGATTCGGGGAGTTGGCCGTGTACTGCCGAAAAATTCACTCCTCCTTTTTCAAATATATTGCCGTTTTGAATAACGCGGGTGCGTCCCCCGCCCCCGCCTTCGCGCTCCCATATTTCTTCTTCAAAACGTGCTTTGCCATCAGTTAATTCGAGCGCAGCGCATATTTCATCCTGTATTTGCCGGTAATCGGCAGCAATTTGTTCCTTATTAATCATCCGGGGCAAATTTGCGGATTTTTTATGTAGAGACGCAATATTTTGCGTCTCCAGGCAGGGAAATCGCTTTTAAAAAATGGCAAACGAAATTGCCGGATAGCGATGGGTTTGAAACCTTGGGTGTTCGAAACCTCTTACCCTCTTTGCCAATTTCGGCAGAGAGGGTGGTCGATCCGCTGGCTAGCGGAAAAGACCGGGTGAGTCAGCTATACGAGCGACATTAACGCAAATGCCTGGCGCACAGTTTACTCACCCCGATCCCGTACATACGGGACTGGTCGACCCTCCTTCGCCTGCGGCGGAAAGAGGGTAGCTGCAATTATTTTTATGTTTCGAATACTCAGGTCTTTCAAACCCCTCGGCAATGATTTTAAGTTTCAAAAGCGATTTCCCTGGCGTCTCCGGGCAGATTTACAAAAAATTAATGCATTTCCCGCCACGGGGCAAAATTCGGAGACCCAAAATGTTCAGAGACGCAAAATATTGCGTCTCTACAAGGGTTCAACGTAATTTAAATCCTTGCCGAAGGTTTCCTTTAACTGGCTAAGCGCCAGCAATGCCAATACCGTTAAGATAGCCATCATGATATAACCGCTGTGTATCGTACCATAATTGGCCTTGAGAGCGACAAAACCAATATTTATCAGGATTAAGGACCCTCTTACAAAATTTGGGACGGTTGTTGCTACCGTTGAGCGTATATTGGTGCCGAACTGTTCGGCGGCAATAGTAATAAACAGCGTCCAATAACCGACTGCAAACCCCATAAAAAAGCAAAGCCATAAAAATTGCTGGCTTGTGAGGCCAACAGATTTTAAATAAACCACGACACTCACCGCAGATAACAGCAGGAAAATCAACATAATCAATTTTCGGGATTTCGTTACCTGGGATAAAAAGCCGGCAATGATGCCCCCTATCGCAATTGCTATATAGGCATATTGTATACCATCACCAGCATTTAGCTTACTGGTTGCATGCAGGGCTATTCCAAATTCAGGCTGTTGGGAAATCAGTATGCCAACTACATACCAAAGAGGCGCCCCGATCAAAATACAGCACAAATATTTTTTAAACCTTCCCCAATTGGTGAATAACGATAAGAAATTGCCTTTTGACACTCCGGTTTGTTCAATACTTTTAAACATTCCCGATTCAAAAGTGCCTATCCTTAATAAGAGAAGTATCAATCCTAATCCACCGCCGACAAAGTACGCCGTATGCCAGTCATATTTCGAAACCCAATTTGCAGCAACCGCTCCAAAAAGGCCCACAGCAGCAACAATCATAGTGCCGTATCCCCTTTTTTCCTTACTTAAAGTTTCACTGACCAAAGTAACACCGGCGCCCAATTCACCGGCAAGCCCAATTCCGGCAATAAAACGTATAAGGGCGTAAGTATCGGGATCGTGTACAAAGCCATTAGCAAAATTGGCGAGAGAATAAAGGGTTATTGAGCCAAAAAGCACTTTTATCCTTCCAAGTTTATCGCCGAGTACACCCCACAGTATTCCTCCGAGCAAAAGGCCACCCATTTGCCAATTGATGATATTATTGCCGATAGCAGTTATGTCTGATGACTTTACGCCTATATCGGTTAGACTTTTTTTCCGTACTATAAGGAAAATCAAAAGATCATATATATCAACAAAGTAGCCTAAAGAGGCTACCAAAACTAAAAAAACAGCATTCCTGGTGAGTTTTGCCGAAGCATCAGTTGTCATAATAATTGTAATAATTGGTTATGCAGGTCGTAGAGACGCGATGCATCGCGTCTTTTGCCAAATTTATTCGATACAAAAAAACCCCTGTGCTGGCAGAGGTCCCTGAGAAATTAATCCTTTTAATTATGCTTTTTTTACATTTACTGCCTGTAACCCTTTTCTGCCTTCTTCAACATCGTATGTAACGCTATCGTTATCTTTAATGGCGTTTACGCCGCCTTGTACATCCTTAAAGTGTACAAAAAGATCCTTACCATCGTCGGTAACAATAAAACCATAACCTTTTTGTGTGTTAAACCATTTTACTTTTCCAGTTTTCATAAATATTATAATTGTTGTATAAAAAAATCGTGTTACAGATTAAAAAACTATACCTAAACTGGATAAATCGGATTTATTTCAGAATAAGGAATAGAAAAACCAACCTGTTCAAATATATAAAATAATTAATAACCAAATAAAATTATTTATTGGGTTGCGGCGTCATTCGTAAATAAGGTTTAACCAGTGTAAAACCTTTTGGAAATTTGGCAGGGATGTCTTCAGTTTTAATAGCCGGCACCACTACAACGTCCTCCCCTTCTTTCCAATCGGCCGGCGTTGCAACACTATAATTTGCAGTTAACTGTAAAGAATCTATCACACGTAATATTTCCTGGAAATTTCTTCCGGTTGATGCGGGATAAGTAATGATCAGTTTGATAGTTTTATCCGGGGCGATAACAAACAGCGACCGTACTGTGGCTGTTAATGATGCATTCGGGTGGATCATGTCATAAGCCAGCGCAATTTCACGGTTCTCGTCGCCTATCAGCGGAAAATTCACCTCAACATTCTGTGTTTCGTTGATATCGTTTATCCATCCTTTATGCGATTCAACCGAATCTACGCTTAATGCAATTACCTTAACATTGCGTTTGTCGAATTCGCTTTTCAGCGAGGCAGTTTTTCCTAATTCGGTGGTGCATACCGGTGTATAGTCGGCAGGGTGCGAAAATAACACGCCCCAGCTGTTGCCGAGGTATTCATAAAAGTCAATCTCGCCTTCGGATGTTTTTGCTTTGAAGTTTGGAGCTATATCTCCCAATCGTAAACTCATGATATTAATATTTAAGGTAAATAATAAATCTAAGTTATGCTGATTGTTTTATAAATCAATAACTATTTTAAAAAAATACTACAAATTACATAGAGTTTACATGGTTACTTAAGTCTTAAGCCTCAAGTCGTAAGCCCAAAGTAAAGAACAGGCCAAATTCGACTTCTGACTTAAGGCTTAAGACTTTCCTATATCTTCGTTATTACCGAACATATTTCTACACTATTTGTTAAGGTATTTAAATACATAAAATGGAAAAACATACTTATAATACGGGTATTATAGGCAACTGCGCGTATATAGCGCATATAAATAAAAATACCAACGTCGACTGGCTTTGCTGGCCCCGTTTTGACAGCACCTTTGTTTTTGGCGCCCTTCTTGACAAAAAAAAGGGGGGAGGGTTTTCGATTTTACCAATAGAAGATTATTCATCGCACCAATACTACCTCGAAAACACGAATGTATTGATAACAGAGATCACTACCGAAAGCGGTGAAAAATACCGGGTAACTGACTTTGCTCCCCGCTTTTACGAGCATCAGCGCTACTATAAGGCGCTGATGCTGATCCGCAAGATCGAGCCTTTGAAAGGATCCCCAAGGATAGTTGTAAAATGCGAACCGGTTTCTGACTACGGCGAAACAAAACTGCATGTTAATCGCGGCAGCAACCACATACAGTTTTTGGGGGGCGCTGAAGATATGCGCTTAACAACCAATATCCCGGTAAGTTATGTGTTTGACGAACAATCATTTGTGTTAAACGATAGCCGGTACCTGGTACTTACTTATGGCGAACCCCTTGAGGCTGCGTTAACAAGCACTGCGGAGCGGTTTTTACGCGAAACCATTCAATATTGGCGCGTTTGGATAAAGCATTCGTCAATAGCAACCTATTACCAGCCCTTTGTAATACGGTCGGCGCTGGCATTAAAAATACACCAGTTTGAGGATACCGGGGCCATAATAGCCGCAAGCACAACAAGCCTCCCGGAATTTCCCGGGAGCGGCCGCAACTGGGATTACCGGTATTGCTGGCTGCGGGATACTTATTATGTAATTACCGCGCTGAACCACATCGGCCATTTTGAGGAGATGGAGAAATATTTTGGCTATGTTACCGATATCTCGTTTAAAGAGGATACACGTTACCAGCCCTTATATAGCATTACCGGAAAAAAGGTGTTAACGGAAGATATACTAATGGGCCTGGAAGGCTATATGGGAAATCAGCCGGTAAGGGTTGGCAACCAGGCGTATGAGCACATACAAAATGATATTTACGGCCAGGTAATGATATCGATGCTGCCGTTGTATACCGATCATCGTTTTGTTTTTTCGGAGAGAAAGGATTCTGTTCAATGGCTTGAATTTTTATTGGCCAAGATTGAACGCACCATTGATGAAAAAGACGCCGGTATATGGGAATTCAGGAATATGGCCAATGTACATTGTTATAGTAACCTTTTTCAATGGGCGGGTGCATCCGCAGCCGAAAAAATAGCGCGGACTATCAATAATAAAAAGCTGACCCATAAGGCGATTTCCCTGAAAAAACGCGCAGCAAAACATATTGAAAGCTGTTATGACCCTGTCAGAAAAGTTTATACCAATGCCGCGGGCAGCCCAAACCTGGATGCAAGCACCCTGCAATTAATTATGATGAATTACCTTGATCCGGCATCGCGGCGGGCCAAAGACCATCTGTTGGCTTTAGAGAAAGAGCTGAGAGCATCTAATGGTTTATTTTACAGATATTTATATAAAGATGATTTTGGCAAACCGAAAACAACTTTCCTGATCTGCGCTTTCTGGTATGTCGAAGCGCTTGCCAGCGTAGGCCGGATGGAAGATGCACAGCGGGAATTTGCAAACCTGCTGCAATACTCGAACCATTTATTACTTTTCAGCGAAGATGTTGATGAAAACGACGGCAGTCAATGGGGCAATTTTCCGCAGGCTTACAGCCACGTGGGCCTGATGAACGCCGCGTATCGCATTGCCATGAAATTGGACAGGCCTATATTTTTGTAGGAAGAAACATGAGGCTTACGAAGTTTTGAAACCGCGAAGCCTCAATGCGGCATTTGAAAGCAAACAAGCCCGAATTAAACTTCGTAAGTCATAGAACCTGCCTAAAAACGATTCAGTATAATTACCGCAGGCCCAAGTTCATTGCCAGGGGCTTCAGCCAATGGAATTGCGGGAATGGAAATTTGTATGTTGCGCAACACGTGCAACACCCTGCAACAAAGTGAAACAGCGCTGATTATTAACCATTTAAGTACTGACAAGATTTTGTCAGTGACAAAATCTTGTCAGTACTTTTTCTGTTTCCAGGCAAATTTTTTATGTATCTCCCATGAGTTGTTTATTGGCTTAAGCCAATGGTAATGCAGCGTATTTTTGATTTTTAGATAGTTTCTTACAGGTAAGCAAGGAGTTAGAATAAAAGAGTTTCTTGTTTCCTGGCTCTTGGCTCCTGGTTCTTACTTGCGACAAACCCAGCGAGCAATTTCCTTACCTCGCCCGGGTTACGTAAATAAAATTTTGCCGCCGATACGTTGCTTCCTACTTTTATGCTTATCGCACCGTCGGGCAGTGCTTTAAAAAGGTCCTCATCGGTATAATCATCGCCGAAGGCGATAATAAAATCATAGTTATTTTTATCAATAAGCGTTAAGGCGGCTTTTCCTTTATTTATCTCAACGTTTTTTACCTCGAGCACCTTATCACCCGATAAAAGCTGCAGGCCTTTGTCACTGGCCATATATTTTAAATTGTTCATCAATTCATTGGCTCTTAATTCACCCAAACCTTTTTGAGCCTTGCGGTAATGCCAAACCAGCGAGTAGCTTTTTTCTTCAATAAATGATCCTGGCGTGCGGTCGACATAGGTTTCAAGTATGGGGTAAATATCATGTTTCCAATTATCATTGAGGCCGCTTATTTTATGCCAGCTGCTGGTTTCCTGCTTAAACCACGAACCATGCTCCGCAATCAGGTATAATTTACTGTGGCCAAATAACTCATTTAAGCTTTCGTGCTTGCGGCCGCTTATTAAAACCACCTCGTTGGCCGGGTCATCCGTTAAATCGTTTAACAGGTTATACAGTTCCTCATCAGGGATTGCCTGCTCCATATTTGACCTGAAACCAACTAACGTGCCATCATAATCTAAAAATATAATACGTTTATTTGTGTGTTGATAGCGGTTTATAATCGATTGTTCGGTAGCGCCGCTCACATGCCTGGTTTGCATAGAGCGCTGCATTTGTTTAACTTCTTTTAATTTATCCATAAAGATTTTCACCCAGTGCGATATATTAAACTTTGAAACTATTTGCCTCATCGACCGCATCCGCCTTTGCTGCTCGTCCAATGGCATATTAACCGCAGTTATAATGGCGTTGCATACCTCTTCGGAGTTATTGGGGTTTATAATAAGCGCATCTATCAGCTCTTTCGACGCACCCGCCATCTCGCTTAAAATTAAAACACCGTCGTCATTGATCCGGCTGGCCACAAATTCTTTGCTCACCAGGTTCATGCCATCCCGCATAGGGGTAACAAGGCATACATCTGCTACGCTGTATAAAGCCGATAACATCTCAATAGGTATCGACCGGTAGTAATAGTTTATTGGGTTCCATTCTATAGTCCGGTAAATCGCATTAATGTTCCCTACCCTTTTATCTATCTCATCGCGGAGATGGGCATATTGGGGCACCGAATCGCGTGAGGGAACCACGATCATGTAAAGCGCTATTTTACCTTTATATTCGGGGTATTGCCGCAGCAAAAGCTCAAAGGCCTGCAAACGCTGCAGTATGCCTTTGCTATAGTCGAGCCGGTCGATTGAAATGATCAGTTTGCAATCTTTAAACGTACTTTTTATCAGCTCGGCCTGGGTTTGTACTTTGTGTTTTAATGGATAAGATGCATATTTTTTATCATCGATACCCATGGGGAAGGATTCCGCAACCACCGACCTTTCCTCGTGGGTAATAACATTTGCCGATATGGTTACCGGCAACAGCCGTGTGGCCGCATTTAAAAAGTGCTTAACATCGTCAAAAGTATGGAAACCGATCAGGTCGGCGCCCAGCATGCCTAAAAGCAATTCGTCCCGCCAGGGAATCAGCCTGAACATTTCGTGGGAGGGAAAGGGTATGTGCTGAAAAAAACCAATTGAAACGTCGGGCATGCTGTTTCTGACCAATGCCGGCAACAATAGCAGGTGATAGTCGTGTATCCAAATGGTATCGCCCGGTGCGGCTATCTTTAAAATAACATCCTTGAATTTATTGTTTACCGCTTGGTAATAGTCCCAGTTTGATTTTTTATAAAAAGCATAGGTTGATGCATAATAATGAAAAACCGGCCATAAAACATCATTGGCGAAGCCCTCATAGTACTCGTTAATTTCATCCTGAGATAAAAAAACCGGCTGTAAATTCAATTCATCCAACATTGCGGCAACGTTATGCTGGTCTGTTGCGTCTGTAATTTCCACCCCTGGCCAGCCGATCCATACATTATTTTCCTTTTTGTACATAGATCCTAAGCCGGTAGCCAAACCGCCTTCGCTTGGCGATAATGTGTAGCCATCCGTATCCTTCGAGACTCTTACAGGTAGCCTGTTTGAAACAATTATAGTTTTGGACATAAAGGTTAACAACACGAATTTTCACGAATTGGTTCGAATGGGCGCGAATTTGGTCGTTTTGTGCTTTTCTTAAAAGGCTTATTGCAGGCAGATTGTTTTAATTGTACACGAATTTTTACGAATAAGGCCGAATGGACACGAATTTCATTAATTTGCCCGGTAAGGTGTGGATTGCACGGCTCTTAGTTGGTTTACAAGGCCTCCCGGCGAAGAATTCGTAAACATTTGATGTCATTCGTGAACATTCGCCCCATTCGTACCCATTCGTGTCCATTCGTACCAATTCGTGCCTATTCGGCCTTATTCGTGAAAATTCGTGTATAAATAAATTCGTGCATAAATAAAAAGCCCCCAATCCGAAGATTGAGGGCTGCAATAATTAAATTAGTTTGAAGGAATTATTTTACCTGTTTGAAAAACTCAAGATTACCTGAGCCGGTTACCCTTACAAGTACTTCATGAGCGCTGCTTTTTAAATCAACAAAGTATGTTGTAGCGTCAATATCAGTTTTTATTTCTTCGTTGGCCTGGTAAACAATAACGTCACCGGCTGCATATCCCTTATACTGCTCGGCAATCAGCTTTTGTGATTTGGCAGGGATTGCATTGTAACCAATAATCTGGGTGGTCCCTAAAAAGTCACCTGCCGGACTGTAAAAAGCAGTTTTCTTTGCACCGTCAATGGTGAAGTCGGCTTTTGTGCAGTTTTTGGTAACTTTCCATACTACATTTTGCGCGCCTGCAAAATCGGTATTAAACTCTTGTTGCACGGCATATGAAATATTAGCAGAAGTCTCGTTTGCTTTTTTACCGCCATCAGCAGCAAAAACATTTACGCTGAACAGAGCAGCGGTTGCGATTGTTAAAATTATCTTTTTCATGGTTTTATTAAATTTTAAATCCGCAACAAAAGTGCACTATATTTATTAATATAAAAACTTATATGTCATTTTTATGAATATTTTATAATTATAGCGGTTTTATGATGATAATTTTAGATTTTGGCAACTTACTTAGTGTATTTTTTACAATATGTAAATCAAAAAAGCTCAAAAAAATGGCCTTTACATTATTGTAATGGCTTTTTTACCTTAAGTTAACTTCAGAAATGCCATTTAAATGTCATTTGTACGGTTGTTGGAAGGTTGGGATGTTGAAAAGTTGAAATGTTTTGGAGTTTGTTGAATTGTTGTAACGTTGGAATGTTGAAATGTTATGGGATTTGGAGTAATGTTTATAAATCAGTTTATTGACCTTGCAACATTCCAACTTTACAACCTTACAACCTTACAACATTGCAACCTTTCAACATTGCAACATTACAACAACTCCTCACCCATTATCTGCAAAGCCGGGGTACAAGGTCATGCCGCCATCCATAAATATGGTGGTGCCGGTTATATAGTCGGCTTCATCTGAAACCAGCCAGGCGGCAAGTTTGCCGATATCTTCGGGTTCGCCTATGCGGTTATAGGGAATTAAGGTTAATAGCTTTGTTAAGGCTTCGGGCGTATCCCAGGCGGATGTGTTTATGGGCGTTTGGATCGCGCCGGGGCCTATACCCACTACCCTTATTTTATGAGGCGCAAGTTCCTGCGCTATGCTTTTCATAAACATGCTGATTCCGCCCTTACTGGTGGCATAATTTACGTGGCCGGCCCATGGAATCACTTCGTGCACGCTGCTCATGCATATTATTTTACCGGCAGCCTTGCTCCGTTCGGGCACCACTCCCCTACGGATAAATTCCCTTGCGGCTTCGCGCGCGCATAGAAACTGGCCCGTCAGGTTTATGCTGATCACCGTGTTCCACTGCGCAAGTGTCATATCCACAAAACGCGAGTCCTTTTGCAGGCCGGCGTTGTTTACCAATATGTCGATGGTGCCATATTGCTTATACATTTCCGCAAACATGGCCTGTACTTCGGCCTCGTTGCTGATATCTGCATGGATTGCATAAGCATTTCCACCGGCGGCTGTTATTTCGTCGACTGTCTTTTGCGCATTTTCGTGGGCGTCTACATGGTTGATGACCACATTGGCGCCGGCAGCCGCCAATGCAAGTGAAACACCTTTACCTATGCCGCTGTCGGCGCCTGTTACTAATGCTGATTGCCCTTTTAGTGATAAATTCATAGATGTAATTTTAAGCCTTTAATATAAGCTTAATATTATTGGAATAATAATGTTTGACAAAAATTGACCGGGATTCCTGGGATTTTATGGATTTCACCGGGATTTATTGGGTTTATTGGATTTGACCAGGATTCCTGGGGTTTTAAGAATTGGACTAAGATTTTTAAGATTAAAAGATGTAAGGACTCTAATCATAAAATCCCCTAAACCCAATAAGTCCCGCTCAAATCCTTAAAATCCCCAGAATCCCGGTCTATTTGACCGGGATTTGTTAGATTTGACCAGAATTCCTGGGATTTTAAGAATTGGACTAAGATTTTTAAGATTAAAAGATGTAAGGACTCTCATCATAAAATCCTATAAACCCAATAAATCCTGGTCAAATCCTTAAAATCCGAAGAATCCCGGTTCTATTTGACCTCCAGCGACCATCTTGGAATATAACCAACATAATTATTGTAAGCCACCTTATAATAGGCATTACCTTTTTCTATAACGTATACTTTTGAAGTGGCTGGGATTGTTTGGATTATTGATGAATTGAAATCATCAGAGGCCCGCATATTTATTACGCCGGTAACATTTGCCTTTAGATAACTAACATATAAATACGTTCCTGAATAAACAGCAGTTTTATGGCTTTCTGTTGAAGGCTGCGGTTTAATAGCCTGCAGCTCATTTTTACCGGTGACGGCAGCAAGTTGAACAGGTTTGTGAACGTTACTATCACCTTTGAGCTGAATGGAATCGCTGCCGGTTTTATTTTTAAAGTCATGCTTTTTTTTGTGGTGTTTATGCGTTTTTAATGGTGCGGCGGCCGGCATCGAAACGGTATTCACTTTATGCGCTTTTGAGCCGCTGAACGATTCGACAAGATAAACAGCTATAACAAGCCCGATTAAAATTAAAGTAACAGTCATACCCATGCCCGGACCTCTTTTTGATTTATAAAAGGCGGATGGCGGCGTTTTATAGCGGTAATTTTCAGCTTGCCGTTGATAGTTCTGCCGCCTATAATGTTCTTCGCCTGTTGGGTTTGATTTGGCTTTTTTTAATTCAGCATCAAAGCGGCTTCGTTTGCCGGGATCGCTCAAAGTATCATACGCTTCCGTAACCTCCCTGAAACGGTTTGCAAAATACTCATCCCCCTGGTTTAAATCCGGGTGAAGTTTTTTCGACAGTTTCCTGTACGCCTCTTTTATTTCATCGGAGGTGCAATTTGAATTTAATCCCAAAATGTAATAGAAATCCTTCATTGCTATATATTACAGCTATAACAGCCGGAATATCTATTTGATTTACTTTTAGGCGATTAGTTTAAACGGAAAATGTGCGGATGAAAAGTTAATGTGCAGATGTGCTGATTTCAGATGTGCAGATGAAGAGTAAGTGTGCAATTGTGCTGATTTCAGATGTGCGAATAAAAAAGATGGTTGCTTTTAGTCAATTACAACTATAAACTTAAAATCTGTACATTCATGCATCCGCACATTTGCACATCCGCACATCCGCACATCTGCACATTAAAGCCCTTTCACATACTCCAAAAATAAATACAAGGCCTTCTTTTTATCTTCAGTTAGTTCAAAATCAAGCTTATGCATTAAATAATCCTCAAAATCAAAATCTGGCCTTGCGGGTAGCTCTTTAAGCAATTCGACCCTGTGATCAAGGCCATATTTTAGCGATTGGTTAAACTCATCCATAAACTCGTGGGGTATGGGTTTGTTTGCTATCCAGGCCGCGAAAACGAAGGGCAGGCCGGTAAATTTTTGCCATTCTTCGGCCAGATCGTATACAAATAGGTATTGCTGTTTTTTGCCAAAAGTGCGGTCCCCTATTTGCACGAAAGCGGTATGCTGGTCAGAGGACTGGGCATAGTCAGGGTCGTTTTCGGCGATCATCAGATGATCCGCCTTCCAATAGTTTTTGAGTAAAACCCTCGCTAAATTATTGGAGGAGCGTGACTGCGGATCGAGCTGTAAAGTCTTTATATCTTTTATATCGCAGTTGCTGAAAATGAATACGGAGTTTACAGCCCCAACAGCGCCAATGCAATAGTCGGATACAATTTCCCAGTGCTTCATGCTTAAGGTAGCGGCTACCGGGATTAGCCCAATATCAACCACATCATCAATCAGCTTTTGGGCGCAATCTGACGGGGTGTCGAGGCTGAGATCAATTTTTTCGATGATGCCTGTATGCTGCAGGCCGTGTATAAAAGGTTTGGTATTGGTATAGCTAACAGCGGATATCTTTATCTTATTCACAAATATATTTTAGCGTGTATTATTAATCGTTTTTCAGGTGTTCGACATCGTTAAAGTCAATGATCTCATATTTTTTTCCATCCCAGGCCACTTTGTACAAAACCAGGTTCTGGTGCGGAAAGCTGTCCATTTCGGTAAGCGGTTTATTGGTGAGGATACATAAAAGCAGGCGCAATGCCCGGCCATGCATGCAAATAAGCACTGTTTTCTCTTTCGGGTGACTCATGATGATCTTCAGCGCTTCCAGTTGCCTCGCCTTCACTTCATTCGGACTTTCGCCGCCTTCAAATTTCTCGTCTAATTTGCCATCCATCCAGTCGCGCATTATCTGCAGAAATTCAACCCTGTTCTCCGGTGTGCCAGGTTTGCCTTCGTGCACCCCCCAGCCCAATTCATCAAGCCCTGAAAGTTTTTCGTAAGGTATGCCAAGGTCGATAAATTGCTGAACAGATTGCTTTGTCCGTTTTAATTCAGATATGTAGATTTTATCGAAAGGGACAGTT
>Ga0206872_10215_pt1 | contig 16109 bp, 8 predicted proteins | sample Alteio_BWOrgCont_34_FD_152906 | JGI IMG/M metagenome (GOLD analysis project Ga0206872, IMG submission 152906) | Enriched cells from forest soil in Barre Woods Harvard Forest LTER site, Petersham, Massachusetts, United States -... | ecosystem: Environmental > Terrestrial > Soil > Temperate forest >... | reverse complement strand
AAATATAGCGTTGCGACATTTCAACGGCAGCTATTATAGCTTCGTCCTTAATGCGCACTTTGTGGTGGGTTTCATAACGTTCTTTTAATCCCCTTAATATAGAAATTGCATCGGCAGTATCCGGTTCATCAACCAATACCATCTGGAAACGGCGCTCCAAAGCCTTATCCTTTTCCATATATTTCTGGTACTCGTTTAATGTGGTGGCGCCGATAGCCCTTAATTCGCCGCGCGCGAGGGCCGGTTTTAATATATTAGCCGCGTCCATCGCTCCTTCGCCGCTGCCACCTGCACCAACAAGCGTATGTATCTCGTCGATAAACAAAATGATATCGCCGTCACTTTGGGTAACCTCTTTTATCACCGCTTTTAAACGTTCTTCAAACTCGCCTTTGTATTTTGCGCCGGCAATAAGAGCGCCCATATCAAGCGAGTAAACAGTTTTGGTTTTCAGGCTTTCGGGCACATCACCTTTTATAATACGGAAAGCGATGCCTTCGGCAATAGCTGTTTTACCTACGCCCGGTTCGCCCACCAGTATCGGGTTGTTTTTTGTACGGCGCGACAATATCTGTATCACGCGCCTGATCTCTTCGTCGCGGCCGATCACCGGGTCAAGCTTGCCCGACTCGGCAAACTCATTCAGGTTACGTGCGTATTTGTTTAATGCGTTGTAAGTTGCTTCCGCATTCTGGTCGGTGACCTTGTTATCGCCCCTTAAGCTTATAATAGCCGTTTTCAAGTCTTTTTCGTTTACGCCGTAATCTTTTAATGCGGCGCTGGTTTTATCATTAACTGCTAAAATGCCAAGCAAAATATGCTCAACCGATACAAATTCATCCTTAAATTCTTTTAAATAATTCTGCGCCTTTTGCAGGGCCGAATTAACATCCGAGGATAAATAAATATTGCTGCCGCTTACTTTAGGGAACGATGCAATCTGCTGATCGAGCGTTTCGTTTAAGCGGTTAACATTGACATTTAATTTTTTTAATAAATAAGTGATCACATTTTCATCAACCAGTAAAAGGCCTTTCAGCAAATGCGCCGTTTCAATAGCCTGCTGCTGGTTGCCTGATGCAATCTCCGAAGCCTTCTGAACGGCCTCCTGTGCTTTTATGGTAAAGTTGTTAAAATTCATTTTTTTAGTTGATTATCGTCCGACCGGGATTACCAGATTTGGGTGATTGTTCGGATTATTGTTTGATGAGAAATCAGGAAAACTCATTGAATCCCAGTTCAGGCAAACCTTATCAAATCCCCTGCCATTCAACCTTATATGCTAAAATGTCGCTATAAAATTATTTTGAACGCTACTTTGTCAGCAGGGCCTTGTGACCTTTGCCTATCCTCAAACGCGCAGCTTTATACTACCGGCTTAAGACCCATCACTTAATAGCTAAAACAAATTTTCATATTTTTGTTTAACCTATTGTAACAATAATAGCTTGGATACACATTTCTTTAAAAACCCGCCCAGGAAGTATAAAATAGCCTGGCGCAACTACTATACGGGTCAAAATCTGTCGTCGGTGCGTGTTGCATGTGCGATATTTCTGCTGCTGAACACGATCATCAGGATACTTTACCAGGTTTTTCCCTTAAGCCTTACCCGGGCCGAAAACTTCCCCGAATTTAATATCACCAACTGGGTTTTTATAGGCTCAGGTATTATATTTTATAGCGTGAGCTTTATACTTATTGATATTTACAAAAAGAAACAAGAGGCCACTGCCATAATGGCGTTGTTTATTTTTACTTTTTCGCTTTATCTTATCGGCTGCGGCATGTACTCCAGCTTTATCACTACCGGTGACCCGCGAAATGCACTTACATTGTATTTAATCGCCTTAACGGTGATCGGCGTGCTTTGTGTTTTTGAATATTACGAGACCATTATACTGGTAATTTCAATTGAAGTACTGTTTACACTTATGCTGGTCATCAGCCATACCGACCCTACGGAAATGTTGTACAATCAGTTGGTATCGGTTGTATTGCTTGGGGGATTTTATTTGATTTCAAGATACTTTTTTTCTTCGAAGGCCAATTATTTCCTGCAGCTGATAGAGATCAAAGAAAAAAACCTTGAAATAGAACGCGGCAGCGAGCTAAAAAGCCAACTGCTGGGTATGGTCGCCCATGATCTTCGCAACCCTATAGCGGCGGTGGAATCTATCGCGATGATGATGGAACTGGATGATATTGACGCAGATACCCGCGACAACCTCGATATGATGAAGGCATCCTGCGTTAAGGCCCGCACCATTATCGAAGACCTGCTGGAAACCGCGCGTAACGAAAATATTAGCGAGTTTGTAATCCATAAAACAGAGTTGAACAGGTTTATTATGGATATTGTTGATGTTTGGAAGATACAGAAAGAGGCCAAAAACATCGAACTGATCAGCAGCGTGAGCCCGGCTTATGCGCAAATTAACTATGAAAAGTTTCAGCGGGTATTGGATAACCTTATTGGCAATGCGCTCAAATTTTCAAAAGAGCGGAGCAAAATCGAAATCTTTTTAAGCAAAAAAAACACTAACATTATTATTGAAATTAAAGACCATGGTATAGGCATTCCCAAAGATAAGCTACCCATTATTTTCGACCCATTCACCAAAGCCGGCCGCGCCGGCCTTAAAGGCGAACAATCCACCGGTCTGGGCCTCAGTATTGTAAAACAAATTATTGAAAAACACAAAGGCAAAATTGAGGTTGAAAGCGAAGAAGGTAAGGGGTCGCTGTTCAGGATTAGTTTGCCGGCGGCGGAGGGTTCATAGTTCATGGTTCATAGTTCATGGTCGAAAAGACATGGGAATCAATTGTTAATTACTCATAACCCGAAACTACGATAAAACGTTCATGGTCTGAACCTCCTATGAACTATGAACCATGAACTATGAACTACCTCATGTTATTCTTAAAAAACGCGAGCGTAAGCGCCCAGGCTTCTTTGGTGGCTTTTTCGTTGTAGGCAGGTCGTTCGTCGCAGGCAAAAGCGTGGTCGGCGTAGGAGATTTTTACGTTGATGTATTCCTTACCCGCTTCATCCATGGCATTGATCACGGAATCGATCTGGTCCTGCGCGATATGTTTATCGAGGCCGCCCCAGAAAAATAATTGCGGGCCGCTTATGCCGGGCGTTTTTTCTATCACCTGTTTAATATTTCCGCCATAATAACTCACCGCCGCACTTAAAGGCAGAACAGCATTTGCTAAAAACGAAACCCTGCCGCCCATGCAATAACCAATGCTGAAAATATTTGCCGGGTTTACCAGCTCATGATGCCTAAGGAAGTGATAACACGCTTTTAAGTCAGCTTCGTTGCCTTCTACGGTCAAAGCCTGCATATGCGGCATAATGGAGGGGAAATCGCTGTAGCTGCCTTCAAAATATGGCGGGGCAGAACGGTGAAAAAGTTCGGGCGCTATAACAACATATCCCTGCGCGGCAAAACGGTCGGACACATCGCGGATATGGTGGTTTACACCAAAAGCTTCCTGCAATAAAATTAACCCGGGCGCATTTCTGCCGGCAGCGTCTTCGGGGATTGCTGTATAGGCCTCCATATCAGTGCCGTCAGCTATTTTTAGGTTTACGTATTTTTCCATAGTCAATTTTAAGAATTGTAATTGATCTTTGGTTTATGGTATTTTAAATTTTACAAAGGCTGGGCTCTTTTGTTTTTAATGGTGTGCCATTACCGTACAGTTGGTGCGCCGGAATCGGACAGTATAGGAATTAAAGATTTAATAAATAGCTGATAAGCAAATGCTTACCTATTGGCATGCTATTTATATCCTATGAATTAAAAAGTGTGGCCATCATACGCTGCCAATAAAAAAAAATAATAGCTAACAATCGCTCAGCTGTCTTTTAAAAATAATGAAACTTTATCGGGTACTACTGAATAGCAATATTCCGTTTTTTTAAATCTACTTTTAATATATTTATATTTCTCTCCACATGAAGAAAATTTTTGTTTTTTATTTCCTGTTATTATTCGTACTTCATTCGGCGTTTGCTCAACCCGATAAAGATTTCAGGCTACACAATAAACAACATAAAGTTGTTATACCTTTTGAGCTATGGAATAACCATATTTATATAAAAGTTCGGGTTAATAATTCAGATAGTCTGTGTTTTTTATTTGACAACGGCGCCGCAGCATCTGGGATTATGGTTGACTCTTCAATGGCCTCTAAAATCGGACTAAAAGAAACCGGTAAAATCACCGCAGCAATGACTGGCGGTAACAGCGATTTTTTAATCACTGACAGTGTTAGTTTAACAATCGGTAAATTGTTTATTTTTAAGCAAAAGGCGGCCTGGTTTCATCTGAAAGAACAAGAGAAGGATGAAGGTCATAAAATTGATGGAATTTTAGGATACAGCTTTTTTAAATATTTTGTTTTTGAAGTGGACTACTTAAATAAACGATTGACCATTGCTGATCCCCATTATTACAATGACAAAAAATGGGCCAATAAAATTCCTTTGGTTGACCTTGATAAAAACAGAGTTCCCATAGTAACTGGTACGCTCATCAGTAAAAAAGGAAAGAAGATCAAATCAAATTTTACAATGGACACCGGGCACGACGAATATATCGTATTGGGAAAACAATTTGTGATAGATAATAAATTAGAAAATGACACACTTAGAATTCAGCCTAAACGGGATAATGCAGGACTCGGTGGCGAAACCATTCATAAATCTGGCGTAATTAAAGGCTTTTCGATAGGTGCAGTTAAGGTTCAAAAATCGAACGCGATATTTTCATTCGATAATGAAGGCGTCTATTCAAATTTTAACGGCGTTTTGCTTGGCGGACAATTCTTTAAGACTCATAAGCTTATACTAAACTATCCAAAGAAGTATTTAGTGTTGACAAAATAACAAGGGCTTTATTATCAATAAATGATCCGGATAGAAAATCGGTAGTTTTAACCGCAAAAACCCAATCTATCGGTTAAGCAGGTATAGTACCCTGGCGTTCTTACACTCAAGCTGTAAACAAACCGTACACCAAAATGTATCAAAAACGCACACCTAACCTCATAAATTTAAGCGCATAATATTGATTTACAACTATTTAAAATCATGGCACTTTCTTAGCGATCCTATACCCGGAGGTCCACCATGTTTAAAAACTATTTAACCATCTCAATACGAAACCTTAGCAGGCGCAGGGGTTATGCACTGTTAAATATTTTCGGCCTGGCAATTGGCATTACCTGCTGCCTGATTATTTTTCAATATGTGGCTTATGAAAAAAGCTATGATAAATTTAATAATGCTGCCAAAGACATTGTGAGAATCAGGCTGGACAGTTACCAGCAGGGTAAACTTGCCTATAAATCGGCCACCAGTTACCCGGCAATCGGGCCCACGGCAAAAAAGGAATTGCCTGAGGTAGAAGATTTTTGCCGTTTGTACAATGTACAGCAGCTATTGGTAAATGAACAAAAAAACATAAAGTTCAATGAGCTGAAAGGTTATTATGCCGACCCTTCGGCGATTAATATGCTTGGCGTTAATATGGTGAAAGGTAATCCGAAGGACGTGCTCAATGCGGTTGATAAAATGATCGTATCCGAATCATTTGCAAAAAAGTATTTCGGGAATAGTAACCCGGTCGGCAGGACGCTGGTATCCAAAGACCCTAATTTTACCGAATCATACATCATAACAGGCGTTTATAAAGATTACCCCCGCAACTCGCACCTGGTGATTGACTATATTATTTCCTATGCAACCTTCGGCAAAATCAGGCGGCTGGAGGGCGATACGCAAAACTCAACGGAAACCGGCTGGCGATGGTATGATTTTTACACTTATTTGAAGTTAAAACCGGGGACCGATCTTAAAAAATTCGACGCAAAACTGCCTGCATTTTGCGATGTGCATATCAACAGCGATAAATGGAATAAAGCTAACAATGTTAAGGATGAATTGCATGTGATACCGCTTGAAGATATCCATTTATATTCCAACGCCAACCAGGAGGCAGAAGTGAACGGGGATGGCCAGGTAGTCTCCTTCCTTTTTTTAATCGGTATTTTTATTATCCTGATTGCCTGGGTAAATTATATAAACCTTGCTACAGCGCGATCGGTTGAAAGGGCTAAAGAGGTTGGTGTGCGTAAAGTGCTTGGCGCAGGCCGTTCGTCGCTGATAAGGCAGTTTTTGGCGGAGAGTTTTTTATTGAATTTTATTTCGCTCATCATCGCATTTTTTGCCGCCTACCTGCTAACGCCTGCATTTAATCATTTTGTAGGCCGTGAAGTGACCATGGGCTTCGCGCTGCCCTGGGAATATTTGACCGGGTTTTTATTATTGTTTTTTGGCGGGAGTTTTTTGGCGGGGATCTATCCGGCCTTTGTGTTATCGGGTTACCAACCCGTAAAAGTTTTGAAGGGCAGCTTTAAGAATACCAGCAGCGGCATCAGGTTGCGGAAGGCGCTGATCACCGGGCAGTTTGTCACCTCGGTTGTACTGGTGGCGGGGACAATTATCGTGTACCAGCAGGTCGGCTATATGCGCAGCCAGAAACTCGGCGCAAACATCAATCAAACCCTGGTTATTCAAGGCGCAAACTCATTGCGCGATACGGTGTATTCAAAAGTTTTCCAGCCCTTTAAACAGGATGTGTTGAATATTACCGGGGTAAAAAATGTTGCCGTCTCGTCGAATGTAATGGGGCAGGAAATTTACTGGACACGAGGGATAAAAAGAGCAACCCCGGGTGCGACAGAAGTTACGCTTTACAATTTAGGGGTCGACTATGATTTTATCCCTTCATTCGGGATTGAAATGAAGGCCGGGAGAAATTTTTCAAAGGAATTTACCACCGATAAAAAAGCCGTTTTGTTAAATGAAGATGCCGTAAAACTGCTGGGCTTTAAAGATGCCGCAAGCGCGGTAAACCAAAAAGTTATTCCACGCGATACATTAACTGTTGTTGGCGTTGTCGCGAATTTTCACCAGGAGGGCCTGAAAAAAAGTGTACAGCCATTAATTATTTTACTCCGGCCAAACACGCGCGATTTTTACTCGGTTAAAGTAGGCACTAACAATATCACCGCTACTGTTGCATCGATCAGGAATATATGGGATAAGTACTTCCCATCCGATCCCTTTAATTATTCTTTCCTGGACGAATCTTTTAACCATCAATATAAATCGGATGAGTTATTCGGAAGCATCTTTACCATGTTTGCCCTGCTGGCCATCCTGATCGCCTGTTTCGGGCTTGCCGGCTTATCGGCCTATAACATTTTGCAAAGAAGAAAAGAGATCGGTATCCGGAAAGTAATCGGGGCATCTGTTCAGCAACTATTAACACTTTTGGTAAGTGATTTTTTGCGGCTGGTCATTATCGCCTTCCTTATTTCCATCCCGGTTACCTGGCTTTTGATGAACCGGTGGCTCCAGGGTTTTGCATATCGTATTAATATAGGCTGGGTTGTGTTTGCTGTAGCAGGCTTTGTTATTACTGTAATTGTTATGGCAACTATAAGCTTCCAGGCCATAAAAGCTGCGACTGCCAACCCGATAAAGAGTTTGAGGACGGAATGAGGTTTGTGATTAGAGACTGAGATTAGAGGTTAGTGTCTGATTTCTAACCTTCGGTCGCTATCTTTTACTTTCTCAATCGAAAATTTGAGAAACGCTATGGCTTTTTCTTTTTCGTCTATCTTTAGGTTGTAATTCCAATCCATTGCAGTTGTTACCAGGCCCGCCCATTCGGGGAATTCGGTTTGTACCCACTTTGCAGAGGCCGTTTTAGACACTGCGTCGCCACGGATAATTGTATAAAGAATGCGGCAAAGATTTAAAACGAGGTACGATTGGTAATGACTGTTTTCGAGCCAGTCAGGGTCATTTATTTTTGGCGCCCATTCTGTAAACAAATCGGCGGCGCATGCTTTTCTGACATCATCAATATTAACCCGGTCACCAAGCGTTTTAAATTCCGGCCCGATAAGTGCGATTCCGTTTTTGTATAGAAAATATTGATTAATGATCCACTCGTTGCCATAGGGGGCTTTTGCATAAAATTTTCCGCCGCCCATATATGGCCGCGGCGTTTCAGGCGGAAGTATATGCTTTAGTTCCGTGACCGGCAGATACGAGCATTCAATCCGTTCGGCCCATTGAGGATAGCGCTGCTCAATATCCAGGTGAAATTGTTCAACGCGGCTGATCCGGGATTTTGAAAGTGGATTGCGGACTATAACAACTAAATCAATATCACTGCGGCCGGGTATAAAATCGTTATAGGTTAATGATCCGGTAAGGTAAAAACCGATTATTGTATCCTTCAAAATATTACTGATCGCATCAGAAGCAAAACAAAGCAGCTCATTAATATCCCGATAAGGCGTCAGGCGATCAAATGCTTCTCTAACCATTTCACAACTACTTTACCAACTCCTGGATTCACTACTCACTACTCACTACTCACTATCTACCCCTCAATTCCCTTTTCAATATCTTCCCTGTAGCATTCATGGGCAAAGCCGATATAAATTCGATGTAACGGGGGTATTTATAGGATGCAATCCGTTCCTTCGTCCAGGCTATCAAATCATTTTCCGAAACAGACTGGCCGGCCTTTAAAACCACAAAGGCTTTTACCTCTTCGCCCATTTCCTCGTGCGGTATGCCTATTACGGCCACTAATGATACTGCGTCATGTTTTATCATTAACTCTTCCACCTCGCGGGGATATATTTTCATACCGCCGCGAATGATCATGTCCTTCGTCCGGTCAACGATAAAGAAAAAGCCGTCTTCGTCCTTCACCGCAATGTCGCCCGAATGCATCCAGCCGTTTTGCAGGGCTTTTGCCGTTTCTTCGGGCTTTTTATAATAGCCTTTCATCACATTATGCCCGCGGTAAAGCAATTCGCCTTTTTCGCCGACGGGCACTTCTACCCCATCTTCATCAACCAATTTTACTTCAACGCCCCAAAACTGTTTGCCGATTGATCCAGGTTTTCGTACGGCCTTCAACTGGTTAAAAGTAACCACCGGTGAACCTTCCGACATGCCATAGCCCTCGATGATCGGCACGTTAAAACGTTTTTCAAAATCATGCAATACTTTAACCGGCAAAGCCGCACCCCCCGAGCAGCATAGTTTCAAAGTAGCTGCAATACTTTCGTAATCAAACTTAGGGTCGGTATAATTCAGTAAGCCCCAATACATGGTTGGTACGCCTGCAAACAGGGTTACTTTGTGTTTTTGCATGGCGTCAAAAACCATTTCGGCATCAAAACGGGCGAGCAAAACACTGGTGCGGCCCTTATAAACACCAGCATTCATCATCACCGTCATGCCGAAAATATGAAAGAGCGGCAATATGGCAAGGGCCACATCATCCGCGCTGCTATCCATCAAATCACAGATCATCACAGCGTTCAGCAGCAAATTTGAGTGGGTCAGTTCTGCCCCCTTAGGCTTGCCTGTGGTGCCCGATGTATAAATAATAACACAGGTATCTTCGGCATTGCTTTGATGCATTTCAAATTGTGGGGATTGGCCGGTCATCAGATCATCCATTGTCTTTATCCCATCGACAGGAGGCGGCATTCCCGGTTTAGGCATAATCATAAAAAAGTGCTCACACGCCTTTACAGCATTGAACGCGGCATACCCGGTTTCCCCCATCGGAAGTTCCGGCGTTCCGGAAAAACAGAAATAAGCTTTTGCATCACTATCCCGCAAGTGATATTCAACCTCATCTTTTTTAAGCAAAACATTTAAGGGCACAACTATAGCGCCTGCCTTTATAATGCCGAAATATAAAATAGGGAACTGGGGCAAATTTGGGCAGGTTAAAGCCACCTTGTCGCCAACTTTAATGCCAATTGCCTTTAAACCGTTGGCAACCCGGTTAGCCGCATCATTTACCTGGGTAAAAGATAACCTGGTGTCCATAAAAATATAGGCTGTTTTTGCAGGATAGCGGGCCGCGCTGTCTTCAAGGATTACAGATAGATTTAACATACTATAAATGCGATAATCGGGAGTCGCCTGTTTTGGGCAACCCATGGTTTATGAAATTATTGGTTATCTCAAATATATCTAAAAAAAGCAGAGTATCGATGTGCGCTAATTCTTTAATTCACTAAATCACTAATTCACTAACTCAATAATTCACCAACTCACTAATTCACTAATTCAATAATTCAAAATTAAAAAACCGTCACCGGCACAATGATCTCGAACCTGTTGCGCCCGCTGCCGCCAAAAATATCCGGGTCGATTAAATAACTGTACCTGAAGCCGAAGGAAACGGCCCCCTGGTTAAACAACATGGTATCAAAATAGACCTCCGCGCCTGTTGAGCGAAAAGTCCCTTTAAACGGACCTCCGCCGGATAAAAAATCGGTGGCATAAGTATAATCGTAAAAGGCGTTGCCCCTTATCCGCAGCAGGTAAAAAGTATTGGCTACGCCTGCATCCGGGTAAGCAATTGGGAAATGGTAATTAACGCCTGCTTTGTTCATGTCGTACAGGTTTTCGGCCGCATAACCCCTGGAAAAGGGGAAATCATTCGAGAAATCAATCACACTGTTTTTATTTTTTTGCTGATGGGCCAGGTTGATCACCAGGTTGTTGTTGATCATCAAACCGGGGAAATAAAACGACCCGTTTGCTAAAAACTGGTCGGCATTTATCCCGCTGATGGCTGATTTATAATTTAAAGCGATAGTTTGCCCGAACCGCGGAAAAATATTTTGCCTGGCCTGTTGTATATTATTACTAAAATCGATGTAATTGTTGCTGTAGGTGTACGATTGATCGGCAAACATGCTCCTGTAAGGCTGCTGAAAGGTGCTTTGCGTATAATACAGATCGCTGCCAATCTGCAGGTTGGTAAAATTTTTTCCGCTGCTTAAATTTAAAGGCAGTTCGAGGCCTCCGTGCAGGTTGGTTTCGTTCCAGTAGATATTGGCGCCTTTATAATAGCCCTGCCTGCCGATTGTATAATCGGCCCCGCCCGAAATATAGGGGAACAATGCCCCGTAAACCGCATCAAACCCGAATTCCTTATAACCTTCATCCCGGTTATAGGTAAATGAAAGTTCGGACTGCAAGGTGTTCAGCACATTCTCGCCCTCGATGCTTAAGGTATAGTTGGGGTCGTTAAAATTGGGGATCAGGCTATGGAAATTGAACAGGTGATGCGACTTAAGGTATTTTGTTATTGGCAGCGAATCATTTTTTACCCGCGCAAGCAAGTCGGTTGAGCTATCCCTTGTCAAAGCGTTGATGCCAAAGTTTGGCAGGCTTCCGCGAACATTTCCAGGCTCAACCGGCAGCCATTTCAGGTCTTTTTTTTCTGCCTCATTTACCCGGTAACCGACAGCAGTAAAGCCAACCCAGGCGAATTTATTATCGCCAACTGCCGGTTCATAATTACCTATGGAGCCGTTGACATTGTATGACTTTAGTTCTGAAAGTCTATGGTCTTTTAAACTTAGGGCAAACAAGCGGTCATCAATACCCGATGTTGCCGAAAAATAAACCGTATCGTTTTTTATATGCGGGAAAGCTATGGGCTGGTGCGAAAACGGCAGTAAATATTTGTTGCTCCCCGTTTTTATATCGATCATATCCAGCGACATTTCACCTTTTTTTGTGCGTATTGCTGCAAGCAGGTGATCATTGCCGTAAAACTTAGGATAGGTATAAAACAGGTTTTCCTTATTTGGGATAATGGAAATAAGCTTGCCGTCAGCCGCATTGATCAAATGTATTTCGCAACGCCCGTTTGTGCCCTCGTTTACAGTTACAATGGTTTTTCCATCAGGACTAAAATCTGGCGAAAAGTATTTTGTATTTTTTGTGAGACGATGCTCCTTCCCGGTATTCACGTCCAGGAGCATCAATTCGCTGTAGTCACGGTAATTCCACCGCAGATCCGGCCGGTACGCGGCATAAACTATTTCACCATCGTGATAAGCAAAGTAGGTATCTAATGAAACACTTCTTACCGCGATCTTCTTTTCATGATCACCGGTTTTCACCACAAAAACGGGGATATGATCATAAGCGCTTTTCATATAGATCATCGTACTGTCGTTCACGTATGCCGGGTATTCCCGGTCGGCATCAAAGTGTGGTTTAATTAGTGATTTAGTGAGGGAGTGATTTAGTGAGGGAGTTGTTGATTGATCTGCTTTAAAAACTTCCTTAAAATGGTTATACCCGTCATTCCTGAACTGGGTAAAATCAACGCCCGAATACTTTTTAATTGCTTTGTCCAAAGGATAAAAAACACCCTTGTAGGCAGCAGCATCCTGCGTTACATTTTTCCAGAAATCGTCGCCGTATTTATTTCGCCCATAACTCACCAGCATATAGCCCAATGGGTACCAGTCGGGCGTAAAATCCAATAATGAGCCGTTGCGTATCTTCATGTAGCTGTAATCCCTGCCGTCGGCCCACAGGGCCCGAAAACCGTTGAAAAAAAACGGCAGCCTGCCCCTGCCCTGCTCGCTTACATGGGTTTCGTTAAAAACGGCATCGCCTTCAAAAAACCAATTAGGTATGGCTACATCATTAGCCAGCGCCTGGCCGCCCTCGCCAAAAAGCACTTTCATCACATGCGAAAAGCCTATATTAAAATTATTATACTGCTGCACATGCCTGAATTCGTGTATGGCCAATTGTTCGGGCCACCAAAGACTGCCGATATCAAAACTATTCTGTTCGGGCGTTAAATAAAACTCGCTTCTGAAAGGCGCCAGCCCCACGTATGCATTTGCAATGGTGGTTTGGTTTTGTAATAAAATACTGATCTGCCGCTGCTTAAAGCCGATGGTCGGTTTTATCGCATTGTTCATCTGCCGCACAATATTGGCTACCCGCAAACCGGCCGAATCAAGCCCGTATGGAAATATCACTTTTGCCATGGGCATATCTATTTGCTTCCATTTTATGGATGGAGGGTTGCCGCCGAATTCCTGGGCTTTTGTGGTAGTTGCAGTTAAAAGCAGCAGTAGCAGTATTGACGGCAATTGCAGGGGTATTGTGGTTAGCCTTTTCATCAAGTGTGAAAGTAAGGACAAAATGTTAATTATTTCGGATTTTCGATTTCGGATTTGTTTTCGAAAATATGACATCGATACCGGTATTATTGTAAACTTATTCCATCTCAAATAAAAACCATTTCGCATTCGACATTCCGAAATCCGCATTGAAAGAATTCCGAAATCCGCATTGAAAAATCCGAAATCGAACATCCGAAATCCGAAATCACACAAAAACATTCCGATGACACACAATGCCCTAAAACTCTATACATTTGCCCGTTGTTATAACAATCATGGCTAAAATAGGAATCAACCTGGCAACAGGCTCTATACAAAAGGAAGAATTAATTGTAGGTATTGATTTGGGCACTACCAACTCACTGGTGGCTTTTATCAATCCTGATAAAAATCCGCAGGTAATAAATGATACCGGCAAGGGCGTTTTAGTGCCTTCGGTGGTTCATTTTGGTGCTGCCGGCGATATTACCGTGGGTAACGAAGCAAAAGAATATTTAATAACCGATCCGCAAAACACTGTTTTTTCGGTAAAGCGTTTGCTGGGCCGCTCCTATCATGACATTGAAAATTACAAGGACTTTTTCTCGTATAAGGTTATTGATGACGACACCGAAAGCCTTGTAAAAATAAAAGTGGGCGATAAATTTTATACGCCAATTGAATTATCAAGCCTGATACTAAAAGAGCTAAAAGCCCGTGCAGAACATGCTTTAAAAACCCCGGTTAACCGCGCAGTGATCACAGTGCCGGCATATTTTAACGATTCGCAGCGGCAGGCTACGCGCGATGCCGGGAAACTTGCCGGACTGGATGTTTTACGCATCGTGAATGAGCCTACTGCCGCCAGCCTGGCTTATGGCATCGGTTTAAATCCCGAAGAAACAAAAACTATCGCGGTTTATGATCTTGGCGGCGGCACTTTTGATGTTTCCATACTGCAAATACAAAACGGCATTTTCGAAGTGTTATCAACAAATGGCAATACTTTTTTAGGCGGCGATGATTTTGACCGCGCGATAGTTGATTACTGGATAGAAAAAAATCAATTGAACAAAGCAGAAGTGCTTGCCGACAATAAGCTCGCCCAAAAACTACGCCTGAAAGCAGAAGAAGCTAAAAAAGCCTTCGCCCATCAAAGTATGGTTAATGATAAAATAGGCGATATATGGTGTACCATTACCCGCGATGCATTTGAACAACTGATTTTGCCAAAGGTTGAAGAAACCATCATCTGCTGCAAAAATGCTTTAAAAGATGCCAAACTGGATATCAGCCAGATTGATGAAGTGATAATGGTAGGCGGTTCAACCCGCACGGCGCTTGTTAAAAAAATGGTAGCAGAGTTTTTTGAGCGGCCGGTGCATGACGAGCTTAATCCTGATGAAGTGGTTGCCCTCGGCGCCGCCATACAGGCTGATATTTTAGCCGGCAACCGCAAGGATATTTTATTGCTGGACGTTACCCCGTTGTCGCTTGGAATTGAAACCATGGGCGGACTGATGGATGTGATCATCCCCCGAAACTCAAAAGTGCCTACAAAGGCCGGCCGGCAATACACGACATCGATAGACGGGCAGGTGAATATGAAAATAGCCGTTTACCAGGGAGAACGCGATCTGATAAAAGAAAACCGCAAACTCGCTGAATTCGACCTGAAAGGCATCCCCTCGATGCCAGCCGGTTTCCCGAAAGTGGATATAAATTTTTTGCTTAACGCCGACGGCATTTTAAAAATACAGGCCATGGAATTACGCTCAGGTGTAAAACAGGAAGTGGAAGTAAAGCCAACCTATGGCATTACCGACGACCAGGTAGAACAAATGCTGATGGACAGCATTACCCATGCCAAAGACGACGTGAGCCAGCGCATGCTCATTGAGGCACGCACCGAAGGTGAACAAATGATTTATACTGTTGAACGATTTTTGCAAAAGAACGGCGACCACCTATCAATAGCCGAGACTGCCGAAACCAGCCAATACCTGAAAACTTTAAAAGAAGCGCTTGCCAGCGGCGATAAGGATGTTATACACAAGGCTATCGATGCGATAAACGAGTTTACCCGTCCTTTTGCCGAAAGGTTGATGGACCAGGCGATAAGTGTTGCGATGAAGGGGAAGAGTGTGGAGTAGAGGTTAGAGATTGGAGATTAGTCTAAAATAAAAGCCTTATATTTCGATTAAAATAACAGTTAAAAAATTAAATTTAACCACGGCGGCCGCAAAGAACACAAAGAAAAAAATTGACAAACTGCTAAAGCTTTGTGGTCGCTGTGTTTCCCCTTTGCGCTCTCTGTGGTAAAATTCTGCACAGTTTAGTTATATAATAAACACCTTACATATTTTGAAAAACATCAAATTTGCTTTTTTCCTGTCATCGGTCATCATCATGTTTAATTGCGCGTATTCTTATGGAAAAAACGTTCGCGTTTTCAGGTGTGCCGATACCACCCTTAAACCATTAGATACGCTAAAGTACGATTCCCTGGTGCGGAAACTGGCCAACGGCGACAAAACCGGAAGGTGGCCGGTAAAAAATGCGCCCCGCCCCTTACCCGGCGCTATTTTACCATTTTACCGCGTGGTAGCCTATTATGGCAATATGTATTCGAAAAATATGGGCATCCTGGGCGAGTTTCCGCCAAAGAAAATGCTGGCCAAACTAAAAGAGCAAGTGAAAGTATGGGAAAAAGCAGATACAACTACACCTGTGATGCCCGCCCTGCATTATATCTGTGTAACCGCACAGGCTGATGCCGGCGCCAACGGCCTGCACAGTTTGCGCATGCCCTTTAAGCAAATTGATAGCGTCATCCACATGGCGCGGTCTATCCACGCTATTATTTTCCTTGATCTGCAAGTTGGATTTAGCACGGTTAAAACCGAAGTGCCGCGACTGGAAAAATACCTGCAAATGCCGGATGTGCACCTGGGCATCGACCCGGAATTTTCGATGAAGGAAGGAAGTGTGCCGGGCAAACGCATCGGCACTTTTGATGCAGAAGATATCAACTACACCAGCCAATACCTGGCCGA